>MDTE01010598.1_pt1 | contig 43034 bp, 37 predicted proteins | sample 811231 | NCBI WGS metagenome assembly MDTE01 (sample SAMN05326651, study PRJNA326480) | marine metagenome | isolation source: seawater | place: Indian Ocean: Red Sea | collected 2010
CGTCGACGATCGGCGATCGGGGCGCGAGGGTCGGTGGACGCGTCGATCGTCGATCCATCGCGAGACGCGCGCGAGAAGACGAGCGGTTAGGCGAGAAGAGGCGTCGCGTCATCGATCGCGCGCGATTGAATTTCAACGATCGACATCGCACGCGCCATGGTGCGCGGCGACGCGACGCGCGAGAGATGCGGTCGAGCGGTGGGCGCGATGCGCTCGCTCGTCGTTCTCGTTCTCGCGACGCTCGCGATGGGCGTCGCGGCGAAAGGGACGGCGAGCGCGCGCGGGCGGTGGGACGGGACGCCGAGCGCGGAGGAGGCCGGGGGCGCGGCGGCGTTCGCGAGACGCGTGCGCGCGCTTCCGGTCGGACCGTGTCCGTTGGCGCCGTTGGCCATCTGTGAAAAGTTGAATTACGTCGCGGTGGAGGAGGAGCGGGCGGCGAAGGACGCGGCGGAGGCGTGCGCGAGATTACCGACGGGGAGGCGGTTGTTGTGCGCGGCGACGAGGAGCGCGGCGGCGACGCTGAGTCGAGCGGTGAATTGGGGGGAGACGGCGTTCGCGCGAGAGGTGCGGATCGTGCCGTTGCCGGGAAAGCGAGGAGGGTCGCGCGCGCCGTCGTTCGATCACGCGTTGACGGCGCTGTGTGATTTGAGGATGAATAAACTGTGCGGAGACGTGGTGGACCAGCGGTTCGAGCACGCCGCCAAGCAAGCCGAGTTGAAGCACGAGTGCGACATCGCCGAGAGTCTGAGCGAACGGTGGGAGACGGCCAAGGAGATGTGCGAGGCGAAGGCGACGGAGATCAAATTGGAAAAGGAAGCCATGGACAGGGAGTTGCGCGAGCTCGAGGATGACTATGCGAGAAAGTTTGGCGGCGCCAAGGCTGATTTGAAAACGCTGAAAAAGATGAGCAAAGGTAAGACACCGCCGTCGCTCAACTGTCGTTCAAAGGAGTACGGCGATAAACCCGATAACGACGACATGATCATCGCCTCTCTACGCCAAACGCGCGAGAAGCTCGTGCAGACGCGCGCGAACGGCGGTTACTGCAACAAGGAAGCCGTGGATAGCATCGTGAACAGCAAGACGTCCACCAAGCGCGTCAACGCGATGAAAAAGGTCAGTTTGCCGGGCGAGTACTTTGAGCACTGCGACGGCGTGTTGAAACACCTCGACTTTATGATCGACTTGCTCGATCTCCAACGCAAGGCGAAGCACGAATCTCAGGGACAACAATATCGACCGTGGTGCGAAGAACTCGATCTGAACGTGAATAAAAACAACATGGACAAGGACGTCGACGCGGATTACGTCAAAAAGCGCAACGAGATGCTCAAGCACGCGGCGGAGATTTCGCGAAAGCGCGCGAAATTTGAGAGGCAACAGCTCGCGTTGATGGAGAAACTTCGAGCGCAGTGCACGACGCAGTTGAACGAGGCGCAACGATTGCACCTGCAATCTCTCATCAAGTGCGAAGCGCACGGCCCACGTCTTCGTTTGCTCCGCGAGGACATCATCCTCACGGAGGCAAAAGTCGAACGCATCGTGCCCGCGCTCGATCAGACCATCTCCGCCGTGGCCATCCTCGGCGCCACGCCGGAATCCGCCACGCAGTTGGCAAGCGCTGTCAACGTCGCCGAGCTCGCGCGCATCACGCCTGGAAAAAGCCTGGACGACATCAAGCGCATGCTCGGTGATCAACCCTTCACCAAGCTGCGAGAGGTGTGCTCGGCGAGCGCGATGTTAGGCGCGGGCGGTGGAAAGCATGGCGAGTCGAAGGCGTGTCCCGACTACCTCGAACCCGGTCCGATCGCGTGCTCCAAGTCGTGCGCGGCGATGGAAGACGCCGCGATCGGTCGCGTCGCGCGACGCGACAAGCCCTTCGCGCTCGGCATAATCTCGGGCATCGCGATCGGCTACATCTTATTCGCCAAGTTGCGCGCGCACGAGCTCGACATCGACGAGGCGCTGAAACAAAAAAGCGAGTAGACGAGGCGGCGACGCTGCGCGGCGAGTTGTAATTAATGGAAACAAACGTGTGTAAATTTCATCAATGTCTATGGGTTTATCGCGGACGTTCCTCGCGCGGCGCGGCCCACTCGACGCGAAGAATCAAGCTATCGTAACCGTATCCGTCGAGCTTATCGATGGCGCGTTGACCATCCTCTCGGCTAACCATGTTAACAAACGCAAAGCCGCGGCCCTCCCCAGTCTCGCGGTTGATAGCAACGTAGATACGCGTGACAGGACCGAACGGTCTGAACAACTCTTGCAAATCTTGCTCTCTCGTGTCTTCGGACAAGTTGGAGACGCGAATCGAGTTTTCGTCCCGGCGACGATCCATCGACGCCCCCGTACCGGTGGCGCCCGCCCGCATGGACGGCGGCACGTATCCACCCGGCTTTCTCGGTCCCAGTCCTCCGTCTTCCTCCGGCGGTTTGCTTCCATCGTTCGCTAAATCCTTGTACGGACACTTGGACGTCCAGTGATCGCCCTTCTTTCCGCACGTTCTGCACACCAACAACGACGTCTGCGCGCTCGCCATGGCTGACAACGGATCCGCCGCCTTCTCCACCTCGCTCTTCGGTTGCAAACGAACCTTTTCGAGGAAAATTTCTTCCAACGACACCGCCGTCATGCTCTCGTCTCCCGGCTTGTACCTCTTCGCGTCTCCAAACTTTTCCCAGGTTTTCCTCTCGAGCATCCCCGGCGTCACCTTCTTCGTCACCTCGTGCTCTTTATACCTCTTCACCGTCTTCGTTCGCACGCCCGCCTCGTTCACTTGATACGTCACCGACGTGTACACGCCGTCCGCGTCCGGTCCGTGCTTTTCACTCGGCGGTAATTCCCCGCTCGAGGCGACCGCGGAGCCGCCGATCGAGATCGAGCTCACGCCCGCCGTCGCGCTCTCGACCTCGGTTTTGAGCGACGCGGGCGCGCTCGCGGCGCCGGACGCCGAGACATCGGCGTCGATGTCTTCCCAGCGCATCTTTCGCGCCATGACTCGAGACTCGAGACTCGCGCGGGCGTGTGCGGAGACGCGCGCGGATGTCTGGGTGAGGAAAGGGTTTTGCGCGCGCGCGAGGCGTCGGCGAGACTAGTGAGTGATGACTACAATCGAAGCGAGGGCGACGATATCTTTATCGCTCGCGGTGCACGTTTACGCGTAATAGAAGAGATCGGCTTTTTTCTTCGCCTGCACCTGCACGATGCCCTCGTTGAAATCCTCGTGCTGCACCTCGACGGCGTCTCGTCGAAGCGCGAGCATGCCGGCTTCCACGCACACGGCTTTGAGCTGCGCGCCGTTGAAATCCTCGGTGCCTCGCGCGAGCTCCTCGAAGTTGACCTCTGGATTGACGTTCATCTTGCGGGAGTGAATCTTCATGATTTGAGCGCGAGCGTCCTCGTTGGGGTGCGGGAACTCAATCTTACGATCGAGACGACCCGAACGCATGAGCGCGGGGTCGAGAATGTCGGCGCGATTGGTGGCGGCGATGATTTTGATTCTATCGTCGCTCGAGAACCCGTCGAGTTGGTTCAGGAGCTCTAACATCGTCCGTTGAACCTCTCGATCGCCGTTGGTGTCGGAATCGAAACGTTTCGTGCCTATGGCGTCGATCTCGTCGATGAAGATGATGGCGGGCGATTTCTCCTTGGCCAAGGCGAAGGCGTCTCGCACGAGTTTGGCGCCGTCTCCGATGAACATTTGCACCAAGAGCGGACCCGCGAGCTTGAGATACGCCGCGTTCGTCTGTGCCGCGCACGCCCGCGCGATCAACGTCTTCCCCGTTCCCGGAGGTCCGTACAGTAACACCCCTTTCGGCGGTCGAATGCCGAGCTTGGCGAATTTCGCCGCCTGCGTCATCGGCAGCACGATGGCTTCCCGCATCTCTCGAATCTGTTTCTCCAACCCCCCTATATCGGTGTAATCGTCCGTCGGCTTCTCATCCACCTCCATCGCTTTCACCCGAGAATCGTACTCGGCCGGTAACGTGTCCAAAATCAAATACGAATCCTTATTCACCCCCACCAAGTCCCCCGGCTTCAACGTCTCCGCGTCAACCAACCCGACGACGGGTAAAAAAATCGTCTGCCTCGTCGTCGTCTTCAACACCACCGCCTTCCCCTGCCTCTGCGCGTCCACATCCGTCGTCGCCTGATCCTCCAATTCCTCCTCCTCGGGCGCCATGTCCAACAACTCCACCACGTTCCCCACCAAGTACGGGAGCTGCTTATTGAGCTTGATCTTCTCTTGATTATCCTTGACGCGCTCCCGCTCCGACTGACACTCCAAGTTGACGCGATTCGACTCATCCCTCAACACGCGAAGTTCGTGTTCGAGCATGCGCGTTCGCGCGAGCACGTCGTCCAGCGACGCGTGTTCGAGCTCGGCCAGCGCGCGCGCCTGATCGTCATCGAAGGCGCCGTCGAGATCCATCCTTTCGAACGGTCCTCACGCGCGTCGCGTCACCGCACGCGCGCGTCACCACGCACACGACGCGTCCGTCCACCGCGCGCGCACCGCTCTGTATTCGCGTCCACCGCGCGCGCGTTCGTCCGTCGCTCTCGCGCGCACGAATGACGCATTCCCGCGCGTCGGCTTGACTTGACATGCATTCGATGGCGTCATCGGTCGCCTCGCGCGACCGATTCCGCGAGTGAACGCGCGTCGACGAGTCCGCGAGACGAGACGAGAACTCTTCCTCTTCCCGGACGTCCGGACGTCGTCTCGCATGGCGACGATCGGATTACGCGCGGGCGCGCTTCGAGTCTCTCGAGACGCGAGCGTGGCCATCGATCAGTTTGGTCTCGGCGCCGCGACGGACGTGCGCGCGTATTTCTGCACGCACGCGCACGCGGATCACGTCGTCGGACTCGATCGTCGGGATTGGGCGCCCTCGCGGGCGGGGGCGAAGATATATTGCACGGAGACGACGCGAGAGGTGCTGGTGCGGCGGCGGCCGAAACTGGCGCGGTTCGCGCGCGCGTTGACGGCGAACGAACCGCACGCGATACGGGTGACGCCGACGACGACGATCACGGTGACGCTGTTGGACGCGGGACATTGTCCGGGAAGCGCTATGGTGTTGATCGAGGGAGAGTGCGGACGAGTGTTGCACACGGGGGATTTTAGACGGGAGGATGTGCAGACGCGAGACGCGCTGCCGGCGTGCGTGACGCGCGCGCCGATCGACGCGTTGTTGTTGGATAACACGTACGCGCATCCGAAGTGTGTGTTCGTGGATAGGGAGACGGCGACGGAGGAGATCGTGCGATTGTGTCGAGAGCACGGTGATCGACCGATCGCGCTCGGGGTGGACGCGTTGGGAAAGGAGGATTTGGTGGCGGCGGTGAGCGAGGCGGTGGGGTATCCGGTGGAGGTGAGCGACGATCGCATCGTGCCGTCTGAGTATTTGAAATACGTCGCGGGGACGAAGGCGTGCGAGAGTGAGCGCTTCATTCGTCGATCGGAAAACCTGAAGCTCGAGGAATCGATGCGAACGAACATTCGGTGCGTGCCCAAGCAACGGGTGCGCCGGGGGACGCTTCGCGAGCTGTGCGCCGGCTTGAGAAACGAGGACGCGGTGCCGCTGGCGATTCTTCCCACGGGATGGAGCTCGTTGACGGATCACGCGGATCCGGTCGAGGATGAAAATGGGCGCATCGTTGGCGTGTCGTACTCGTTGCACGCGCCGTATAATGAATTAGAGGCATTCGTGCGCGCGGTTAGACCCGGGGTGGTGATAGGGAACACGCGCGTCAACGCCGACGCCGAGGAATCGTACGATCCTGCGATTCATTTCGCGGATTTGTGCACGGGCGAGGTGTCGGATCGCGCCGTGGCCATGGCGAAGTTCGAGCGCGAACACGTTCCGAAAATTGAACAGGACGGCGTCGTCGACAGAATCCTAAAAGTGATGTTGGACGTGAACAACGTCGAAGTGGTGGCCCCGAAGGTGCGCGACAAGCCGGCCGTTCGATTAGCGGCGGCGGAGAACGGCGTTGTGTTCGAACCACCTCGAGGACTCACGCGCAGAGAGCGCCATCGACGACAAAAGGCCGAATGGGATCTGGGTTCGCAACGCGTGTTAGATATGATCACGTCGTTCTCCAACAAACCGGTGGATGACAACGCGCCGACGCCGCCAGCGAAGAAACAAAGAAACTTCGCGCCGGGTTTCATGCTGTAAAACACGCACGCGCATGTATTGTAATGATTATTGATGATTCGAGACTAAAAATTCTTAGCTAACAAAACGCGGTGCCTAGATCGCGCCGCAAACTACATGAACGCGTTGTTCGCGCTGAGCTGCTGAATGAGCCCGAGCGCTAAATCGCGTTCGATTCCACACTGTTCGGCGACGGAATGCTGTTCGGAAAAGGTGAGCGTCTCAAACTTGGACAGCAAACCGCCGTCGAGGACGTCGAGCGGGGCTTGCAACTGAATGTGTTTCCCTTCGAACACCTTTGGCGTACGGAACGTTCGCGGATTGAGACCGATGGGCGAGCGCACGGCGGTGTTCAACACCCGTTGGAGCGCGCGGAGTTTCTCGTGCGTCACCTTATCGGTGGGCATGAGGATACCCAACGCGCCGTCGAGCGTTCCGAAGAAGACGGCGAATCTGTTGGAACCCTTCGGTCGTTCTCCCGGCGCGGCTTTCGCCTGCGACCCCTCGACGTTGAACCGCACCATGCGAGAGATGGGCGAACCGATGTGATATGCCGAGCGAACGAGCAGTTTTTGTCCCTTCCAAGACTCGACTGATTTCGGATCGTACCCGAAGATGCGCGCGTTGCCGCTCATGTCTGAACCGAGTAAACTCAACGTCGCCCCGTCGATTAAGAATTCACTGCTCACGACGTCCATGCGCTCAAAGTCTTTGGAGAGTTGAATGAGCGACTTTTCAAATCCGGTGTCTTTCCATCGGAAAAAGTGCAAGCCCTTCTCCAAATCTCCGACCAAGATGAAGTTCTTGACGACGTTGATGCTCACGGTGTGAATCGGCGTATCAAAGAACGCGACGCTGTTCAACTCGCTTCCATCCCACGTGTGCACGGTGAGCTTCGTCCCGACGGCCACCATGAGATGTCCATCGAGCGCAGAGAGCGCCGTGCACGCCATGCGCGCTTCGCGCATGCAACACACCTGGCCCTTCCATCTGTATCCGGCGAGGGATTCCGAGTCGCGTTCCCATACCATTTGGAACAAGATGACTCTGCCTCGACACGGTGTGTCTTCGCCTCCCGGCATCGCCGTGCCGACGGCGAGGAGTGAATTCAACGCCCCGGTGTTGATGTCTTTGAGCTGCACGTTTCGCACGCACTGGACGTGCTCGCCGGGCTCGAGCGCGTACTGCCACGCGTCGTCGAGAGATCCGGGAACGAGAAGGCGAACAGAGTACTGAAGCTCCATGTCATCGTTCGCTTTCGCGCGCTCTCGTCGCACCTTGGCCAGCGACAATCCGTGTACATTTTCTTCTTCGATATAGCGCTCTTCCCAGGGTACCAAAGCAGACGTCACCAAGGCATAGAGCTTGAAATCTGGAAGATACGTCACGGTGTGAGGCGTGCACTTCAACGCTAATTTTCTCACCGGCCACGCGGCTTCGTAGTACATTTTACTCGGCATCTGGCAGATGCGCACGCCGCCAAGAGCGGTGCCCAGTATGAAACCGTGCGGACAGTTGACGTTGTGAAACACCGTGAAGGCGACGATTTCGCCTTCGCCTCGCGTCGGAAGCGCGAGCACGCGAGATCTGCGAACGATGAGCCACAACGGATTCGGTCCCGCGACGAAGATGCCCTGAACTCCTTGACCGTCGCCCACATTGCCGATTCTCGTCAAGCGCGCACCAGCGAGAGAATCGCGTAACTGCCCGGCGGCACCGATGCCAGCGACGCTCAAACCCGAACCCTCCACGTCTACGTTGACGCGCGCGAATCGCAGTTCATTCTGTTCCAAAGGTTCGTCGCTTCCTTCGCAAGTCGTTCCAGCGGGCACGATGAAACCTTTGTACAGCAGAAGCGTCCCATCACCTCGCACTACCGTCAGCAATGGTCGCTCGTGCGCATCCTCGAAGCAATCGATGCGCATGTCGACGATTTCCGGAGCTCGAATGCCGGTGTTGACGGGAATCTGCGGACTCAAAACCCGAGAGCCTTCCGACAACCCATCCGCGCTCCAGATGCGCGTGCACGAGGGCAACGAAAACAACTCTAAACTCCCTCCTTCGCGAGTGAGCGCGACCACAGCCTCTTTTCTGTTGCAGGTGCCGCTTTTCTTACTTCCTTCTAAACCGGTGATGGTGCCATTCGTGGCGGCGCGATGAATCCATCCGCTCTTCCGTTCACCTCCGCCGGCTGCGTCCGCCGCTTCCACGGAATCATCGACGAGCGCAAACGACGTCACGGAAGACGTCGGAATGGCTCCAGACTCCATCAATGAGAGCGTCATGTCGTCGAGATTACCCGACAAGAGCCGGATGGAACCATCCGACAGACGAACGATGATGTACGGATCCATGATTTGAGCGCACGCAATCGCCGACCCCTTCGGCGCGTCGATGTCACTCAACGACACGTCTTGCGCCTTCTTACCAGCCTTCAAGACGCGGATCGTGTCGGTGGTGATTTGCAGCGAACAGTAGTGGCCGAAAATGTTCGACGCGGCCAAGGTGGCTTTTTCCGTGATGAATTCCAGAGACTCGCTCACCTCTTTAAGCTCTTCGCCAGTCTCCATGATCATGGTGGACGATTTCATGCTCAGCAAGAGGTGATGATGAAACGGTTCGCGCTCTTCTCTCGCGCCCTCCTTCCTGTAGTGTAACGTCCACAACCCTTGCAAGTTGGGAAGGGTGCCAGATTCGACTTCGGTGACGAGCTCGGGTTGAACGCCTCGCGTCAAAATGGCGAGCGCACCGTTCTTACCTTGTCCACACGCGGTGATGAGCTCCGTTCTCTCCTCTTTGTTCGTGCCCACAGGCGCGGACGCTCCGACCGCGATATCGACGACCGGCGCGACGCCGAGAAGGGAATCCTTCACCTTGAAATCGTAACCCGCGACTTTCAAGCCCGGGATGACGCCGGCTAACCCTTCTCGCTTCTTCTCGGTCTGGACGTTGTCGGCGCGCACTGTCTCGGCTTTGGTCGTCCCGTACAACAATGCTTCGAGTTCGTCCTCATCGTCTTCTTGCGTCGGCGTCACCGGGGCAGGAGGCGCCTCTGTCTTGGCGCGCTTGCGAATCACCGCACTCGACTTCGATCGCTTCCCCTTCGTCTTCTCCTCCACCTCCTCCTCGTCTTCCGCGTCGGGAAGCATGAGCGGCGCCGCGGGTTCTTCCTTTGGCGTGAACTTGACCAACAGCGAATCACCGATGCGGCTTCCGAGGAATAGTAAATCTCTCGCGAGCAAGCACATGCCCGACGAAAGCACCGCCCCGCCGGCTCGCTGGAGCATCATCCGACGCAAGTTGCGACCGTCGGTGTGTAAAGCTAACAACAACAACGCACCAGTCTTCGTTGTGACCAACACGCGATCCTCGGACACGACGGAAGCCTGCGCACCGTCCAACGTGATTTCCAATCCACAGTCCACGGCGCGAGCGGCGCACGTCGGCGGCGGATTCGCCATGGCGTTTTCACCCATGCCCGCCGCGCGCGCCGCGACTTCGGCGTCGTTGCCCTCCTGCGGACCACCTCGACCGAACGTGTTCAACCCCAACACAGACGAGCTCTCTTGGGACTCGTGCAACAAGAAATCTTGTGAAAACACTAACACGCCCCCGAGCGGCGGGAGCAACGGCGTCAACTTGTACGAACTCGACGGTAAGTTTTGTCGGCGCCAAATCACCGTGCTCTTCTGCTTATCGACGTCCACGGACAGAGCGACGATCTCGCACGAGTCTTTGTGCAAATTGTACCTCCCCGCCCACGTCGGCTTCTTCTCGTAGAGGATGGCCAACGCCGGCTCGCCGTACCCGTGCAAAAAACACACGTCCCGAATCAATCGCACGCCCGCGTCTCGCACGTGCAGCTCGAACGACTCTCGAACGCTCGCCGCCGGTCCTCGCACGCGTCCTTCCTCGTCGTTCGCCACCAAACCCAAACCTCCGTCCACGCTCGGCAACACGCGAACCCGTCCCGCGACGCCGTCCTCTCTCAAAACCACCGCCGCGCACCGTCCCTCGGGATCGCTCACCACCAACGGCGCCTCTCTCGACATCCGAAGCGTCGAGTGCAACGGATTACATCCCAACTCGGATTCAAACGAGTGCATGGACGAGCAACACACCTCCCCAGTCGCCGCGTCGTACTCGACGACGCTCAACTTTCTCTCGCGAATCGCAATCAACAGCGCGTCTCGCTGGTTTCTCGGCGCCCCGAACCTCCGTCGGAGGACACTGATCGACCCGATCGCACCCTGCGCGTCGAATTCACCGCACACGTCCAGCGTCTCCGCCTCTCGCTCCCCATCGCGACGCACCGCGTAGACGGTGACGCGATTCGCGCTGCAGACGATCAGATTCGGGTCACCGCCGTCGCCGACGGGACGCGTGAAGTACGCGCTCACCGCGTGGTCCACCCCGGTGGGCGGGTGCGCCTCCCTGTGCACCGCGTGCGACATGGCGACGCGCGCGCGGCGTCGACTGGCGCCGTCGGCGCGCCGGGGCGACGAATGACATGACACGACACGACGCGCGCGCCGAGACGCCCCAGACGACGACGCGTTCATGGCCGCGCGCGCGATCGCGCGAGGGAGAGCGGTGGCGTCGACGGCGTCGATCGCGTCGACGACGGCGCGCGCGAGGGCGCGCGCGCGACGCGGCGTCGGTGGGGTGCGACGAGGAGGCGCGCGCGAGCGAGCGACGTCGACGTCTCGGCCGACGCGCGCGAGCGAGGAGGAGTCCACGGCGGTGGTGGAGACGACGACGAAGGAGGCGCGGGAACTCGCGGAGAGGTCGAGGGAGACGAGGACGGGGACGGGGGCGACGAAGGGGGTGATGAGGCGCGGGAAGGGGGGCGACGGCGGCGCGCCGAGACGGGCGAGCGCGGAGCGAGACGCCGAGCGAGTGATTTTCGGCGTGCCGATGTCGCCCGAGGTGTACGCGATCGCGCTGGTGTATTTTGTGCAGGGCGTGATCGGTCTGTCGAGACTGGCGAAAGACTTTTACCTGAAGGATGAGTTGCACTTGGATCCGAGCCAGACGGCGCTGATTTTGTCGATTTCGCAGGCGCCGTGGTTGATCAAGCCGCTGTGGGGGTTTCTGAGCGATTCCGTGCCGTTGTTTGGGTACAAGCGAAAGTCGTACCTCATGTTGTGCGGATTGATCGGGTGCGTGGGATGGTCGTCGATGGCGACGTGGGTGGACGCGCCGGAGACGGCGGTGGTCGCGTTTACGCTCGGGTCCCTGAGCATCGCGTTTAGCGACGTTTTGATCGACAGCATCGTCGTCGCCAAGGCGCGCGGCGAGGAACAAGGTTTATCGGGATCTCTACAATCGTTGTGTTGGGGTTCCGTCGCCGTGGGGAGCATCGTGAGTTCGTATTTTAGTGGAAGTCTGATTGAGTCGTACGGCACGAGATTCGTCTTCGGCGCCACCGCGCTCTTTCCTCTCATGATTGCCGGCGCGTCGACGCTGGTGGACGAACAACCCGTGGATAATTCTCGAAAGATTTCGCGCGAAGGGATCGTCGGTGATTTCAAAGAGATGACGGGAACGATTTTCCAGGTGGCCAAACGACGCGACGTCTGGGCGCCAGCGTTCTTCGTCTACCTGTTATCCGCCACGCCGAGCGCGGGATCGGCGATGTTTTACTTTAACACCAACGAGCTCGGCTTTTCCCCAGAGTTTCTCGGCCGCGTCGCTTTGCTGCGAGCGTTCGCCGCGCTCGGAGGCGTGGCGCTTTACAACGGTTACCTCAAGCGCGTCCCTCTCAAGAAGATGTTCTTCTGGACCACCATTCTGGGCACGGCGCTCAGCTCGACACAGCTCTTACTCGTCAGTCGAATGAATTTAGAGTTGGGTATCAGCGATAAACTGTTCGCCCTGACGGACACCGCCGTGTTGACCGTCCTGGGTGAGGTGAGCTTCTTGCCCGTGCTCGTGTTGGCGGCGAAGATTTGTCCGGAGGGCGTCGAGGCGACGTTTTTCGCGGCGCTCATGTCTCTCTTCAACGCCGGCGGCGTGACGAGTGAATTTCTCGGCGCGGGCTTGACGAAATATCTCGGGGTGACGGCAGATAACTTTGACAATCTGTTCCTTCTCTTAACCATCTGTTTGGGGACGGGACTGCTCCCTCTCTTCGCGCTCAACCTCATCGACGAGGTGAGCGACGACGGCGAGGGCGACGGAGACGTCGAGAACGGCGTCAAAACCGCCTAGTCGCGCGGAATTGTTTCGTTGTAACATTACATTCATTGATTGCGCTTCGAACGAACGACAGCTGAAAAGTCATATCGCGGACTCGAACCGCGAGCGGCACTCTTTCGAGCGCTCGCCGACCCTCTATGACGTGGGGTCCTCCGGCAGCGAGTGCCATCATCGGATTGAGTTTGTTCGAGAAACCGTTCTCTGAGCTAATCCTATGTCTAAAGCAGAACCATAAAAGTTGTGAATTTTTTTCGTTCGCGTCTTGATGAGCCTATGAATCTGAAAAAGGTGGAAGGAACTCGAAACTACCGCAGGAAATACCGAATAATGGATGTGCTGAAAGTTGAGCCGAGAAGCCAAAACGAAGTCATGATAGCTGTCTAAAATAGAGCGTGTCGTTGGTGTCTGAAATAACGCAATTGATAGGAAATATCGAGGGTTGGAGGTAACCTTTTTTGTGTTTTTTCGTGTCCAAAATAGAAGCCGACGCGCAAAATTCGCGGATGGTGATGATTTGGTCTGTGAAAAGACGCGTTTGCGAAACAGTTGTAAAAAGCTTTCGTGACCTGTTGTTCTTTTCCGTTTCCATAACTGCTCAAAAAGATGCGTGTACACGTCTGTGGTAAAAAAAATCCAAAACAAATTCGAGACATGATAAAAAACAAACTCTTTCTTTTGTGCGGTGCCCCTACGAGGTGAGGATGACAATATTCTCGGCGTGTCGCTGAATACCTCAATCGATCGATTGCGTTCAATAAGGTGCTTCTTTTCTTTCTCTCTCCTATCCTGGAGGTTGTACATTGTAGCTGATACTCGCGCATCTCGCGGAATCTTGCTATATACTGCTGGACTGCTGATGTTGCTCTTTTGCGTGTACTCGCGTGACGGGTTCTACGACCCCTTTGCCAAGGACGGAAGGCGACCTCGCCTTCCGTCCTTCTCCCAATTCAGGGCAGAATAATTGCGATCAGAATAATTGTCCCTTTGTCCATGTCCCTCTTGCAGGCCGGCGCGCGCTCACCGCGCCGACGACTACTGCTGTCGTACCGCGAAAAAAACATACTCTATTCTTTTTTCCCTTCCACACAGCGCGGCAATCCGCGCGCGCGTCGCGCGCGTTCCACGCGTCGAGGGATGCGCGTCGAGCGAGTTCCGCGAACGGGCTCGGGGTCGCTCGCGCGTTCATTCATTCGTTCGATCGATCGTTCGTGCGTTCGTGCGTTAACGATGCGACGTGAATACGAGCATGTGCTAATACCGTCCGAAGACGGGAGTGCGCGCGCGGGCCCGGCGACGTTACTGAACGATGGCGAGACCGACGCGACGCGCACTGCGGATCGCGCGCGTATCTTTCGCCATTAATTCGGGTCGGGTGCCCTCGGGGCGGTCGGTCGGTCGGTCGGTCGGTCTCGACGAGTCACGACTCGAGTCGAGTGTCCCGCTCCTATACATACATGCATGTATGTCGAAGAGACGATCGGACTGTGGTGGGAAGGATGCTCCATGTCGGTGATGGTTGGACGAGTATCCCCCACAGTATGGCGCTCGCGGTCGCGCCGGTGTCATCGAGGTCCCGCGCGCGCGTCCTCGCGACGCGACGCACGTCCGCGCGCGACGCGAGATCGTCTCGAACGCGCGCGATGGCGACGTCGTCGACGTACGCGCCGGGAGGCCCGATCGAGGGCGCGCGCGTCGTCGTCACGGGGGCGAATCGAGGGATCGGATTGGAGTTTTGTCGACAACTCCTCGCCAAAGGGAACGTCGTCGAGGCGGCGTGTCGCGCGCCGAGCGACGAGTTGAGAGCGTTGGAGGGCGAGAGCGACGGTGCGTTGATCATCTCCGCGTTGGATGTCTCGGACGAGGGATCGATCGAGGCGTGGGCGAAAGGGTTGAAGGCGCGAGGCGTCGAGAGGCTCGACGTCGTGATCAACAACGCCGGCGTCGTCGGGTCGAACGGGTACGAGGCGTGGGATTTGGAGACGACGACGCAGGAGGAAATGGTGTACGTGTTCAAGGTGAACACGTGTGGACCGGTGTTGGTGACCAAGGCGTTGGTGAAGGAGGGATTACTCGGCGCCGCCGCGGGCGGTCCGTCGCTCGTGGGAAACGTGACGTCCAAAGTGGGCTCCGTCGACGATAATGGCTCGGGCAGAGGGTACTCGTACCGCGCGTCCAAATCTGCGCTCAACAATTGCAACAAGTCGATGTCCATCGACCTCGCCGATCGCGACGTACACTTCGCCCTGTTACACCCCGGGTGGGTGCGCACGAATATGACGGAGGGCCGAGGCTTGATCGACGCCGAGGAATCCGCCGCCGGCCTCATCGCCGTCATGGAGGGCACATTCGGCGATTGCGAACAAAACTGGTTCGACTACAAGGGCGACGCCATCCCTTGGTGATTCTTTCTCTCTCGCGCGCATCCATTCTTTCGTCGCGCCGCGCCGCGCGCCGTCTCTCGCGCGCTCGCGCCGTCTCTCTCTCGCGCGCGCGTTCCCGACGACGCCCGTCTCTCCCCGGTCGCATCCATCACACATCTCATTCATCACACACACCCTCGATTCACCGCGCACCGCTCGCGTCGCCCTCTTCATCGCGCGCGTTCCCAACCCGCGCGTCTCGTCTCGTCTCGTTCGCGCCGACCTCTTTGTGAGTCACACCCTCGCGATTGGATTCGTCGACGATGCAATCTTCGTCTCCATCCACCGGTCGTGACTCACCGATGACCCCCTCCGGGGACGACGCGCGCCACGTGGAAAGGCGCCACCCTCCGACCCGCACACGACGCGCGGATTGGGAACGCGCGCGACCGCGAACGCGTCTCGCGCGCGAGCGAACGCGAACGCGTGACGCGTAAATTCATCGACCCCGCGCGCGCTCGACATGGATCGCACGCCGTCGGCGGACGATCTCATGGCGTCGTTTCTGTGGCGCACCGCGCATCACGCGGGAGGGACGCCCGGGATGGGATTCGGCGCCCCCGGGCCCGGTGGCCCGAATGCGGTGGTGCGAACGCCGTCGCAGAATGAGATGGAATCGTATTACAACGCGATGATGGCGAGCGCGGTCGCGGGGGGGTCGAGCGGGGCGCTGGGGCAGGATAATTTGATCGCGCACGCGGGCGGTGGAGGACCGCCCTCGAGAGAGGGGACGCCGGGAATACCGCGCGTGGCGTCGATGGATGTGCTGCGAAAGATGATCATGGCGGGAGGACTTCCGTCCGGAGGAGCGGGAGGGAGCGGGTCCCCGGGATCGATGACGCCGACGACGGCTGCGGGTACGCGCGCGCGCTCGAGAGGGGTTGACGCGGGAACGCGAATCTCGCGCGCGACGCGTTCGCTCGCGCGCGCGTGTGAGTAGCGCGTCACGCGATGTGCGCGATGACTGACCGGTGTGTACACGCGCGATGCGTTTCGTACGGCGCAGCTTTTTCGGCGTTCGCGAACGGTGGGGCGAATCTGAGCGCGCTCGGGCAACTCGGAGTGGCGGCGGCGGCGGAGGCGGAGGCTGGCGCGGACGCCGCGGCGCCGGCCAGGGGAGGCACTAAGCGTGGCGCGAGAAAAACCGCCGCGAAAGCACCGGCCGCAAAGAAAGGAAAAGCAGCGGCGAAAGGTGCCGCGGCGAAGGGTGGTGCGAAGGGTGGAGGGAAAGCCGCCAAGGCGGTCAGGGCGGAGGACGCCGACGAACAACACGACAGCGACGCTGATTCGAGAGATGGTGCAGATGCCTCTGATATTCGACGCCAGAGACGCATGTTGAGTAACAGAGAAAGCGCGCGTCGTAGTCGTAGACGAAAGCTCGAACACGTGGCTACGCTCGAAGCGCAAATCGCTAACCTCACCAACGACTTGAACGCCGCTCTGCAGCATCTCCGCACGTCGGAGATGCGCAACGCCGAGCTGACGCGTGAGAACATCGCACTGCGAGCCGAGAAGGATCGTCACTTACAGCTCCTTCGCGACGCCGGTCAAGCGGGTGCGGGTGTAACGACGCCTAAGAGCGCTCCGGCGATGGAGCGAAAATCTAGTCTGCAACGAATTTCGAGCAACGGCGACATCAAGGGCGAGCTCGGAAAGGGTTCACCATCGATCGGTGCCGGTAGTGGTTTCGTTCCATTCAGGAGCGTTCAATCGTACGAAAACTTGCTCGCTTTGCAAGCGCAAAACTCTGGGAAGAACACTGCGTAGACGACTTTCCCGCGTTGTAGTAAAACGTCAACCGAAGGCGCGCCGTCGGTGTCCTTTGCACACTCACGTTACAAAACGTCACACGCGCGCGCGCGCGCCGTCACGCTCCCGACGCGCGCGGGACGCGATGGCATCCATCTCGTCCTCGCGATCGACGCCGATCCCGCGCGTCGCGCGACGAACGAGCCGCGCGCGCGTCTCATCGCGCGCGTCGCGCGACGACGAGGCGAAGCGAATGGATTCCCTCGACGCCGTCCTGCGCTCGACGCCGACGCCGACGCGAGCGCCCGAAGAGCGCGAATCGACGCCGCCGCCGCCCGCGCGAGTGACGCGAGAGGTGGAGGTGGCGCTCTCGGCCGACGCCGCGGCGCGCGTGACGCTGACGGTGCGAAACGCGACGTCGCGCCTCGTTCGCGCGACGATGCGATCACCGCTCGGTGTCGTCTTCGAGGACGTCGACGGTGATATCGTCGTCGTGGAATTTTACGACGAGAGCGAGCTCGGGCCTCGAGGTCGAGGGATCGAGATCGGCGACGTGTTGCGGGCGACGAGCGCGATGACGCCGACGATGGAGTATCCCAAGCTCAACGTCATCGGAGGGGGGGTCGGGCGACCGGGGTGGCGACGGGTGATGTATACGTGCGCGTGCGCCGAGGATGGGAACTTGGACGACGTCACGTTCGATCAGGCGATGAAGGCGATCGGGTCGAACGCCAAAGCCGGGGATTACGACGTGGAGCTCGTGTTCGAGAGATTCGGCGGGTAGGGGACGAAACGAAAACGAATGAATGAAGGAATCGGCTATGGATTAAGAAGAGGTCGCGCGCGCAAAATCGACGACAGAGGTGGTGCGAAGCGTGTTGATGACGTCGTCGCTGTATCCCTTTCCACCGTTGAGAGGACGAACGGCGCGAATGGGCGCCAAGACGTCTTCGGAAAAATCGCAGTTGAAACCGCCGACGACGGCGTCGAGAACCTCCTTATCCTCGACGCACGCCATGAGCATTCTCGCAGACCCGTAGACTTCGCTCGCGAGCTCGAACTCGATCATGTCGTTCGCGCTCAGGTTCTGTACGTCGCTCGAGAGCGTTCGCTCGACGTCGTCCACGAGCGCCGGCGGACATCGCAAGCCCATCAAACGTTGCGCGAGCGCGATTCGAACGCCCGGCGCGTCCGCAGACGCGTCGGGAATGACGCAGAGCTCCTCCGCTCTGGCCTCGTTTTCCGCCGACGCGAAAGTATCCTTGTAGATGCGAGTCACGCCCTCGACGTGGTCGACGCCGATGACGGCCACCACCTCGCCTCCGTCGTCCGACTTATCCACGCACTCTCGAATCGTCGACGCGAGCACGCAATCCCGCTCCTCGATGACGATTCTTTCGAAGAAATCTCCAGACTTTTCGTTCGCCTTGGCCGCCAACGGATGATCCGCGGGCAAAAGCAACCTATAATTCCTCTCGCTCTGCGCCGCGAACGTCCCGTCCAACTCCGCCAACGTCGGCGTCGCCATCAACCGTCTATACGTCACCGCCTTGGGTCTATCGCCGTACACCACCGTCGCACCGACCGTAAACGCCGCCGCGTACACCAACACCTCCGGCGGCAACTGCGTCTTCATGTGCCCCCACTGCGGCGAGTCCGCCACCTCGCCGACCTCGCCCTTGAGCGCCCCCGCCAGACGCGTCACGAAAATCAACGCCTCCGGCGCCGACGACCCCCCAGTCATCATCGCGCTCACCCCCGCCTCGTAATTCACCGCGTTCCCCGTCTTATCCCCGTGTTCACTCGTCATCGCCGTCTCCACGACGACCAAACTCGGTTTCGCTCGTAAAATGTACTCGGCGGCGTCGTGCGCGCCCTCGACGAGATGGGACACCCCGAACGCGACGCACCCATCGTCCAAACGCGTGAACGAGCTCTCCGTCCACGCATCCGGCGTCTCCGTCGTCGTCACCGACGACGTCGAGAGGAAATCATCGCAGTCTTGGTCCTCGAACGCGCGCGTCCGCGCGCCGACCCTTTTGCTTTTTTCGAGGGCGCGCGCGGGACGACGCGCGCGGGACGACGACGCGCGCGCGAGAGGACGCGCGAACGCGCGAGAGGACGCGCGGGAGGCGACGAACGCGCGCGCGCGCATCGCGAATACCGAAAAATTCAAACGCGCGTGCGACCGCGGGGACTCGGTGTGAGGTTTCATTCATGAGCGCTTTTTGGTTTGCCCTCGCGCGAGGGGTCGCGCGTCTCTCCGCGCCGCGGGACGTTACGACCCGGCGGCGCGTCTCGCGTCTATATCGTGCGCCCACGAGCTCACCTTGACGTGGGACGTCGTGGTGAACGTTTTCCCGGCCTCGCCGCCGATCATGTCCTTATCCTGAGAGAGAGAGCGAGAGAGAGAGAGCGAGACGCCGCGGGTCAGTCGCGAGACGCGCGCGTCGGCGAGACGAGACGCGCGTCGTCGTCATCGAGATGTGATGCGCGCGTGAGATTCCGTGAACGCGTACCTTGGGCACGTTGTTCCCCCGTTTCGTCGACTTTTCCTTTTCCATCGTCGCTCGTCGTTCCTCCTCGCGTCTCTTCGCCTCGGCGGCGTCGCGTCTCTCCGCGCGTCTCGCCTTGTTCTTTTTATTGTTGCTCGCCTTGTTTCTCGGTAACGACGACGACGACGACGGCGCGCGCGGTCGTCCCTTGGTCGGTTTCGCGGACGCGTTCTTCTTTTTCTTTTCTCTCCTCTTGCCGCCGAACGCGCGCGCGATGGCGGGCGCGAGCGCGGCGCCGACGAGCGCCCAGAGCGCGAATGGGAACGGCGCGCGCGCGCGCGTGTCGCGCGTCGCGGGCGATCTCGGACGACGCGACGCGGACGAGGACGACGACGCGGACGAGGACGCGCCTCGACGAGACATGAGACGTCGCGCGCGCGCGTCGGCGAGGCGATGTGTGAGGAATGCGATTCGGGGCGTCAGTGCGCGGCGTCGGAATCATGGCGGTGGATGACGGCGACGATGACCTCGCGTCGTCCCCGCACGTCGCGCGAGGGCTCGCGCGCGAACGTTTGCGCGCGATGGCGTCGAGGATGCGTCCGAGAGACGTCGCGCGCGCGGTGGAGGCGGTCGAGGAGGATGACTCGACGTGGGCGAGGTTCATCGCGGGACGAGGGGACGTCGCGACGCGCGGGAGCGCGATGCGGGCGAGAGCGGCGCTGCACGACGCGCACGCGCGCGCGTTGGATTCGATGACGGCGTCGACGTCGCGGGAGACGTACAGAACGCTCGAGGAGGACGCGGAGGATTACGCGCGCGCGCTGCGGCGGGACGTCGTCGCGACGAGAGACGCGTGTTTGGCGGAGATTCCGGACGCGCGGGCGAGGGAGAGAGACGAGGAGACGACGGAGGCGACGCGTGCGGTGTCGACGTCGACGACGTCGCGGGCGAAGAAACGTCCGAAGACGAACGGAACGACGTTTCGAGGTGGGAATAGAGAGTTGAAGGATTTATTGACGACGACGACGACGGCGCCGCCGCCGACGCCGACGACGAGCGAGACCCCGAACGGCACGATAGAGACGGTGGGTGGGGCGTACGGCGATGGACGGAAGTTGTGGTACGTGAATGCGCTCCATAGACGATTCAACATCGCCCTGAGCGCGGTGTTGGGGGAGTTGGTCAAGCACGAAGACGTGGAACCGTTTTTGGTGGCGGTTGACGTGAAAAACGTGCCCGATTATTACAAGGTGATCGATCGTCCGATCGACATCGCGACGATGCGAGCAAAGCTGGCAAATGGAGAGTATTTAAGTAAGGATGGATTCTTAGAGGATTTACGGTTGATGGAGGCGAACGCGGTGGCGTATAACGGGAGTAAATCCGTCATATCGAAGATGGCGCGCGCCGTCGTCGGGAGAGGCGAGGAGTTGCTGTCGCACATGCCGAGAGTGGATTTCGTCACGTGCGTGCGCGCGGCTGAGTACGCGGAGACGTTGACGAACGAGCGCGACCGGTGTGTGTCGGAAGTGGACGACGGCGAGGACGACACGGATGGCGAGGAGGATCCCGAGACGAAATTGTGGCGAGAGGCGACGCTCGCGAGACGCGTGCGAGACGTGTTCCGAGCCAAGGCGTTGGCGGGCGTGCCCATAGGATCGAGACGCGCGTGTCGCCCCAGAAATGCGTGGGACATGCGTCGATTCATGATCTCGAGCGAAGACCACGTCGTCGACGTCGACGAAGCGCGCGCCGAAGAACCGCCGCGGCGACGACCCGAGGACGACGGTCTCGTCGCCAACGCCGTGCCCACGATGCCGACGTATTCGGGATCGGCGACGCTCACGCACCCGGGAAATCGAAACGACGAGCTTCTCCGATGCATCGCCACGCTCATCGTTCGACCGTCCGTCGCCGCCGTCGACCCCGCGGCGCGCTCCATGACGAACGTCGCGGCGAAAGAGTTCCTCTCCGTCGTCGACGTTTTCGCCGCTCGCGCCACCGTCGCCGTCTCGCGCGCCCTCACAACGCGCCGTCTCGCGCGCGAGCCCGTCACCGACGACGTTTCCGCCGAGATTCGCGCGCGCGCGCGCGTCGCCGACGACGCGCGCGTCGCCGCGCGAGCCCTCAAAGAGTTCACCAGCACCCTCGGCGGCGTCTTCGCCTCGCGACAGCGCCCGCAGTAGAAAGAAAACACGCACGCGTAGACGCACGTAGCGCTAGTCACTAGTCACCGGTCACCGGTCCACCCCGCGAGGACAGCCTGTTCGCCCGACTCCGCCCGCCGCCGCCCGCGGCGTTGACCGCACACCGCGCACCGCGACCGACGACGTCCGACGACATGTCCGCCGCGCGCGCGTCGAGTCCCCTCTCTCGCGCGCCCGGCTCGCGCGAGTTCGCGTCCTCGCCCGCGGCGTCGTCGCTCGACTCGGCGTCGAGTCTCAACGAACGGCGCGACGGCGTGGGCGAGCTCAGAACCTTCTCCGCGCGCGCCGAGTCGCGCCACGCGCGCGCGGACAGCGCGTGTAGCACGGATGGGTGCGTGTGAACGGGCTCTCGCGCGCCGAGTCGCGGACGGCGCGCGCGGACGGCGCGCGCGGGCGTTCAGGGCGGCACCTCGGCGCGACGATGGACCGACGCGATGACCGACCGACTGACGCGCGCGCGACGACGCTCGACGCTCGACGCAGGTTAATGTCGGGCGCGAAGTTCGCGCTCGATGACGACGATGAGGACGAGGAGACGGGGACGCGAACGTCGAACGGGAGCCCGATGGGGACGTTTCGGTTGGGCGCGAGCGGAAACGCGCCGCTCACGGGACCGCGGGCGAGACGCGCGTGGCGCGCGATCGCGGTCGTGATGGCGGTGCTGGTGGTCGTGTTGTTGTTCGGGATGCCTCTGCGCGCGTGGACGAACGGGTGACGCGGGATGGATGGAAAGAGAGAGAGAGAGGAAGAGGCGCGAGCGCGGAGGGAAATGTGAGCCGTCGCGTCACACGAAAGCCGAAAAGACTATGCTACACCGGAGCTCGCCGCCAAAAGAGCTTCGAAACGCGCGCCGAATTCGAACGCCGTCTAACTGGGACGGAATCCCATCAATCGCGCCGCGCTGGATTGCGTGGCGTAGAGCGCGCCGAAACACAAACCGATGGCGCCCGCGGTGGCCGCCGTCGGCGCGCGCATGCACTTGGTCGCGCTCGTCGCGCCGCCGGCCACGTACCCGAGTCCTCCGCTCACGGACGCGCCGAGAAGAATGTCTCTGTAATCCGTGGCGTTGAAATTACCCACTGCGTTCGATCGCGACGCGGTATCCGCGCCATCGTCAGTCGGTCGCGTCTTCGTCTCGTCGGCGTCGACCCTCGCGCGCGTTCGTCGTCTCGCCTCCTCGTCTCGCGCCTCCTCGCCTCCACACCGCGCTTCCGCGCGTCCACGCGAGGAACCACGCGTCGCGGAGTCACTTTCCCGCGCGACGCGCGACCGATCGTCCGAACGAAGACGTCACCGCGCGCGCCCGTTCGCGAGACGAAACCCCGCGATCGGCGGTGTTCTCGCGCGGCGTCGCGTCTCTCGCGCTCGCGCCTCGCCTCCTCGCGCGCACGCACCGACTCTCGATAAACTCGGCGCCCGATCGATCACCGGGTGCGCCGGGACGCCGCCGACGACGCCCATCGCGCGTCGTCGTCGTCGCGGGCGGTTGTGTCGATCGAGCGGGAGACCTCGGTGGACGTCAGTCGAGCGCGCGCGAGTCCGCGCGAGCGAGCGCGGGCGAGATCGACGACGCGCGCGTGGATCGTCGGACGCGAGACGAAGGGTGGAGACGCGCGCGAGGAGGCGCGACGAGGAGGCGCGGGACGATTTCGAACCGATTTTTGATATTTGAACGGGACGAGCTCCTCGCGCGCGAGCGAAGGGCGCGATGACGCAGGGCATGGGCGTGTCGACGTCGGACCCGTCGTCTTTACCGCCTCTCGTGGAGGAGCGCGGGAAGACGCGGTCGACGACGACGGGGGTGGAGGCGAAGGGTTCGAGCGCGAGCGGCGAGCGCGACGGCGGGGGCGCGCGCGTCGACGTCGACGGCGGGGGCGGCGAGGCGTCGGGCGCGAGGTACGAACGAGTGAACGCGATGAATTACGCGAGCGTGAACGATACGACGAAATTACTCGTGTGCGGAGGGATCGCGGGGGCGTTCAGTAAGTCGTGCACGGCGCCGTTGGCGAGGTTGACGATTTTAAACCAGTTGCAAGGGACGAACGCCGTGCCGGGATGGAACGCCTCGTTGGGAAGGGCGTCCATCGTGAGCTCGCTTCGACGGATAGTCGCCACCGAGGGCGTGACGGCGCTGTGGAAAGGAAACGGGGTCACCATCATACATCGTTTGCCGTACAGCGCCGTCAACTTTTACGCGTACGAGCAAATCATGAACGTCTTGGACGGGGCGATGCGACATTTACACGTCGATGAAAACGGCGATCCTTCGAAAGGGGCGTTCAAGTGGGGGTTGGCGCAACGATTAGTAGCGGGAGGAAGCGCTGGGTGCATCGCGTGCACGCTGACGTATCCATTGGATTTGATTCGCACGCGGCTCGCCGCTCAGACGACGGTGAAACATTACAACGGCATCGCGGACGCCTTGATGAAAATTCTTCGCGACGAGGGCGCGAGAGGGTTATATCGCGGTTTGAAACCGACCCTCATCGGCGTCGGTCCGAACCTCGCGCTCAACTTTACCGCGTACGAGACGCTCAGGAACCATTTACAAGAGTTGGATCACGGCGTCCACCCGATGGCGGTGGACATGGCTAGCGGAAGCGCAGCGGCGGTCGTGAGCGCGACGGCGACGTTTCCCATCGATCTCGTGCGAAGAAGGATGCAGATGCGCGACGCGGTGAAAGGGGACAGTTTTGTGGGTGTATTTAAACGCGTCTTGGCCAAGGAGGGCTTGACGGGTCTCTATCGAGGCATTCTTCCCGAATTTGCAAAGGTCGCGCCGGGCGTCGCCATCACGTACACGTCCTACGCCTTCCTCAAGCGATTGACCGGCGTGGACACGGGTCGTCTGTAAAGTAGTTGGAATCATCATTGTCAATAGAAGAGACTCGCTTTAGACCGCTACATCGTCGATTAGAATGGGATCCGCGTCCATCGGAATCGGGTACACCGGTCGCAAGGGCGCCGCTAGTTCGCAAATCAACAACACCAACTCGTTCGGTAAAGTGCCCAGACCCACGCATGTTCGCTCTAATCTCTTGTGACACATCAACAGCGTCACCACCGCCGCTTTGAACGCCTCGGAATCGCACGATGCGTGTGTCTGCGGCGTCCATCCCTCGTATCGAGGCCGCTTCACGAGAACCGTCGTCGTCTTTCTAACCTCCCCTCGTCTATTCCACCACGTGTCCACGTCATCGTCGCTCTCATCGCTCTCATCCTCCGTCCGACGCACGACGTGCACCAACGCATCGTTCAACACGCATCTCTGCCTTCGTTTGCCCTCGTCGAGCGCCACCGCCGTCCACGAATGCGTTCTGTACGTATTTTGCGTCTTTCTCCCGCCCACCTCGATCGTATCGTATCCTCGCATCTTCCCGTCGTAATCGATCCAGTACATTTTTATCGGCGCGTCCGTCCTGCGATCGTCATCGAGCGGCGGTCAGTCTCCGACGCGTTCGATTCGAGCCGTCGCGTCGCGTCGTCGACGTCTCGTCGAGACGCGCGATGATTCTCTCTCTCGCGCGCGCACCCGTTGACGAACGTCACGCGCGCCCCCACGGCCGACGTCCTCGAACGAAAGTAATTCATCAACATCGTTCGCCGCAACGGATCGACGACGTGCGCGTCGCGCGCGTCGGTGAGCCACCACATCCCGTCGCCTCGTTTTCCTCGCGCAAAACCGATTCGCCTCCAGCACGACGCCGTCGACGTCCGCGCGCGTCGCCCCTCGCTCCCTCGCGCGCGCAGACGGAACACGAAAAATATGTTCGACGTCGTGACCGCGAGAAATCGTCGCCAGAAGCGTCGCTCGCACAGCGCGGCGACGAGGAACATGTCGAGAAATGACGCGACACTTCGTCTCCGTCTCCGAGACGAGGCGACACATCGTCAACACCCCATCGCGCGCGTCCGTCTTCATTCGTCGTCGCGCGACGCGATCGATTCGAGCGAGCGCGCGGAGATGGAGGCGACGGTGAAAAAGAGCGGCGGTGTGACTCCCGGGGCGAAAGCCGACGCGAGCGCGTCGACGCCGCTCGTCGCGGGAGGTGACGACGGGAGCGGTGATTGCTCGCGCTCGGTGTGGGGGAAGCGAGACCGCGGGTGTTTGGGCGCGTACAACGACGTCGTGAGCAGACTGCCGTCGTTTCAGATATTCATGTTTGCCATCATCAGTGTGGCGGTGTTGACGGTTCTGTACGGTACGGCGAAGACGCCCGCGCAGAAGAAGGAGGTGATGAGCGCATTCGTGGGGAGCGCGGCGGTGGAGACGATGCTGAGTTTGGATAATTTGGTCGTGTTTCACCAAATCTTCGGCACGTTTAAGGTACCGCCGAGTCGACGACCGGGGATTCTCGTCGCGGGATTGCCCATCATGCTCGTCGTGCGCGTCTCGTTGTTTTTGAGTTTTCACGGGATTTACACGTACATGCGCGTGCTCTTCGTGCTCATCGGCGTGTTCATCATCTACCAAGGCGTGTGCGTGGCCTACTTCTCGGACGATAACGACGATAACGATGATTTGAGTTCGAATTGGATCGTCACCACCGTCAGAGCGTGTCTCGGGGGTAGAATGACGACCAAATACGACGGGAGCGCGTTTTGGTTTACGAACAGCGAAGGCTTTTTCCAATTCACGCCTCTCGTGTTGGTGATGCTCTTCATCGAGGCCTCGGATCTGATGTTTTGCATCGACGGTGTATCCACCATCTACGTCGTCGGCCACACGTCTCTGCTCGCGGTGGTGTGCGGCGATTGCTGCGCCGTGCTCTTGGTGCGCGCGCTGTATCCGCAGCTTCAGGGAACGGTGGAAATTTTCCCAGACTTAAATTATGCCGTCGCGCTGACGCTCATGGCCGTCGGCATCGACATGATCATGACCGCGGCCGGTAAGGAGCTTCCGGTGTACGTTTTGGTGTGCTTCATGGTGTCCGTGTTCCTTCTCGGCATCGCCTCCTCCTTCATTCGAGGCATCGTCTCGCAGTGCACCCCGACGAGGAAAACGATGCCCGAGCCAGGCATCGAGGTGTGAGCGCGAGCGAGGCGAAGGCGACGTGACGGTATAAAGAATCCTAGACATAGCAAGCTTTTCATACAATAGAACGCTACTAGTACAACGCGGTTCGGAGCTTCGGAGCGTGGAGCGTCTGTTCGCTAACCGACGAGACGCTCCCCGAACGACGAAAAACAAATCATTCACACGCCGCGACGCGCGCCGAGAGCGCGTCCTGCGCGTCGCACGCCTCCAGAGCTTTCACCAACGCCTCTTCGAACGCTCGCCTCGCCTCTCGCACCGCCGGCGACGCCATACCGCTCGCCGGCGACGCCACCGCCAGCGCGCGCGCGCCTCCCCCGCCGCTCACCCTCTCACCCTCCACGCGCACGCGCGCGCGCGCCGACGTCCCGCGCATCGACGACGACGTCACTCCATGCGCCATCGTCCCCACGCCGTCGTCCCATCGCGCGCGCGCGAGCGCCATGAACCCCCGTCGAAGCGCCGCCTCGACGGTGATTTTCACGCGCACCACCTCCTCCGCCGCCTCCAGCGCCTCTCGCGCGCGCGCGTCCGCCTCCACGAGCGCGTCCACGTCGCGCGCGTCTCCACCATCGTCGTCCCCGTCCACCGACGCGAGGACGCGTCGTCCACAGCACGCGCGCATCTCTGTCGACGCGCGCCCCATTCGTCGGCGGATTGATTGATTTCGCGCGCGCATCCAATCCATGGGCGCGTGCGCGTCCGCGCCTCGCGACGACCCCGAGACGGACGTCGATCGCGCGCGCGACGACGCGTCCGCGCGCGGGTACGGCGCGTCGCCGTCGTCGTCGCCCGGCGCGCGCGAGAGGGGCGCGAACTCGAGCGCCGGTGCGAATGCGAACGCGAACGCGCGGCGCGCCGACGCGCGCGGACGCGCGGCGGGCGCGCCGGGCGCGTCGGCGTCCGCGCGAGGGGTGCCGCCACCGAGACACTGGACGCGCGAGGGCGCGGCGGACGAGGACGCGCTGCTCGAGCGCGTGCGAAGACTCGAGCGCGAGGCGAGAGAGGCGAGGGAACGCGCGACGACGGAACGGAGGTTGCACGCGGTGATATTAGCGGAAGAGCGCGCGGCGAGGGATGGAATAGTGCGAGGGATTCGAGACGAGCGGCGAATGCGCGAGCTTGGGGTGGAGGGGATGGACGCGGAGAAGTTGAGGGGGTTACGGGAGCGAGGGGCGACGCACACGAGCGCGGGCGCGGTGTTGGATAGAAGGTACATCATGGGATTGGTGGACGAGACGGCGGATTTGATCTCGTTGGGGAGCGCTAGAAGGACGGGATCGAGCGAGTCGCCGCCGAAGATGTCGCACGCGCACGCGCACGATGGACGCGAGGAGACGCAGGATTCGATGAGTCGAACGTCCATGGGCTCGACGTTGGCGGCGGTGAGCGTGGTGAGCGTCGGCGGCGAGCGGTACGCGGAGGGAATGGCGAACGCGCTCGGGGGTAAGGCGGATGGGTGATTTGATTGGTGGGGTTAAATTATGAGTACAGTAGTAACATTTTAAGAGGTGTATTCTCGGTCGTTGAAATGAAAAACAGACGAGCAGCAAACGATGGGATGGTGATCCGAAAGCGCCTCACCCTTCGCGTCCCGACCCATTTGATGGTGCACGTAGCCACTTTCCACGTGTTTACAGTGAGGCGGTACGCCCACGCGAATCATTGGCGTGAGGTCTAGGATGTAGTCGATCATCACGCGAGGTTCGACGTCGACGTATCGAGAGGAGCCGAAACAAGGACACCACACGTGCCGCCATCTCGCCACGGGAAACGTGTAACGAAACGACCAATCGGTCTCTTCGACGTGATCCTCCTCGATGTTTGCCAATACTTTCGCGCACCAACTCGATGAAAGATCTCGCGGCGGCGCCATGAGATCGATCGACGACGGAAACACCGCCATCGCCTCTCTGTATTCCTCGCCGCCGGCGGCGATGTTGAGATCGCCAGCGAGTACGATTCGATCAATCTCGTAGCCATTACCTCTGCACTCCCGAATCGCTCGCTGCATCGTGCGTTTTATGTGCTGCAACTGCTTCAGTCGCGTCGTTCGTCCGCACGACCAAAAATCGCTCTGCAAATGCGTATTCATGACGATGGCGACTCGCGTGCGCACCGCCTCGGGCTCCGTCAAGCGCAGAAACGTCGTGCACACGCCCTTCGTGAAGAAAATCTTTTCCATACCTTTGGCCGGGAGCGGGGAAAAGTGCGAACAGACGATGGAATACTTGCTCGCGACGAATAAACCGCTGTTCGCGTTGGGCATGAAGATGAAAGGAAACTCCTCGCGCAAGGCTTCGCAGAGTGTCGAGAGCGAGCGCTGCGTCCACACCTCTTGCAAACATAACACGTCTATCGCGTTCACGCGAGATACACAAAGAACGTTTTCGCTGATTCGCATCGTTCGCGCGTCCATGTCTCGTCGTCTCCCGCCTTGTCCCGCCCACACACCAGGGAGAAGCTGGACGTTCCAACTTGCAAGTTTTAATACTTCAGTGCGTCCCGGACGTGACCGGCTGAGCGCGTCGTCGTACGCCTTCGTTCGAACTTCGAGTTCATGCATCGCGCTCGTCGAAGGCCCCGACGTCATGTGGTCACGGAGAGGGTGTTTGTGAAGTTCGAGACGACGTCTCGGGACGCGCGCGCAAAGGCACGTCGAAATCGAAACAAACTTAATCAAATGTAAATTGTGGATTTACAAGCTAACCGGCGTCGATGCTCAACGCCGCGCGCTCCTCTCTAACTTAAGCGAATGTATGTTTTGGCGACTCTCGTCGGCGCATTTAAAAACCAACCAGAGTTCGCCGTAATCAATCGGCGACGGCTACCCGTAACCCAGACGTTGCTTAGAAGATGCCGAGCGTGATCGCCTTGTCGATCGGCATCGCGGCACCGATACCCATCCAAATCGCGTAGAAGGTACCAACGAAGAAAACCGTGGTCGCCAACGGACGGCGGAACGGGTTTTGGAACTTGTTGATGGACTCGAGGAACGGAACGGTGATCAAACCCACCGGCACGGCGGCCATGGAGAGGACGCCGAGGAGCTTGTTCGGGATAACGCGGAGCGCGTTGAAGGTCGGGAAGAAGTACCACTCCGGGAGAATTTCAAGCGGGGTGGCGAACGGATCCGCCGGCTCGCCGAGCGGGGTCGGCTCCATGACGGCGAGACCGACGCAGCACGCGATGGTACCGAGGATCACGACCGGGAAAATGTAGAGCAAATCATTCGGCCACGCCGGTTCACCGTAGTAGTTGTGACCCATACCCTTGGCGAGCTTGGCGCGGAGAACCGGATCGGAAAGGTCCGGCTTCTTCGTCACGGAGGCGACGATTTGGCAGTCACCGCGAGTCTTCGGGGACACGCTGCGCGCGGGTTCAAAATTTTCTACACGTCAGTCTCCCTCGTTCCCATCGCATCATCGCTCGCGTCTCGACGGTACCACCGCGCCGTCGACACAGAAGACAATCATCACCGTCTCTTCCATCGTTCACGCCACCGCACACCCACGCGCGCGCGACGCCCTCGTCGCCGCGCGTCTCGCGTCTCGCGTCTCCCCAGCCTCCCCGAACCCTATCGTCTTATCTCAGCCCGCCCGCGGTCGATCGAGCCGTTCGATCGCCCGCGCGCGACGTCGGTCGCGACGTCGGTCCGCGTCCCACCGCGCGCGCGACGCGTTCGTTCGTTTCCACGTCCACGAACGCGCGTCTCCTCTCATCGACGCCTCCCCTCGTCTCCTCCCTCGCGCGCGTCACCGATCGCGCCTTCGAGGGCTCGACCGCGCGCCACCGTCGGTCGCATCCATCCCATCGACTCGACCGGCGACGCGCGCGAGGACCGACGCCGACCGAGTCGCGAGACGACCGCGGGACGGATAAAAAATACACCCGTCCCATCGATCGATCGTCACGCGCGTTTACCGCGACCCCACCGCTCGACGCGTCGCCTTCATCGTCATCATTCATCGCGCGCGCGCTCGATCGCGACCACGTCCGCGCGCGTCGAAAAAACGTACCGAGACGGCGCGAAACCCTTAACGGCGCCGAATTGCGCGCGCGCGACGCCGGTCGCGGCGCGACGCGTCGTCGTCGCCGCCTTGGCGGAGACCACGACGCGGGACGGGGCGGCGATCGTCGTCATCATCACTGCGACGCGCGAGGGTTCGCGCGAGGATGTGACGTCTCGCGACGGGCTCGCGCGCGCGCGAGCGCGGTGATGCTCGATCGATGGATGGGCGACGCGCGCGTAGACTACGACGCGTGGACGCGCGTGTGGGGTTTATATCGAGAGGTCTCCACGCGCGGGTCATGACTCGTGGGCACGTGGGGGTGGGGGTGGGGGGGCAGAGGCGTCACGAGTCATGACTCGTGACTCGTGGCGGGTGGGCATGGCACCGAACTCGACCGCGTCGCCGGCATTCGTCGACGCGATGGCGTCGTGCGTGCGCGCGAATGGGACGTACGAGCGATTGGTGTGGAACGATCGACGGGGCGAGTACGTGCGATGCGCCGAGGCGTGGGAGACGTTGGCGCGGGCGGCGACGACGACGGATGACGGAGGGGCGTTTCGAGAGTTTCGAGGACGATTTCGATTGTACTTTGAGACGGATTACGCGTTTTTGATGGATTTCGTGGACGTCATCGCGCGCGCGTTCGCGTCGACGTCGAAATATGGCGTCAAACGTCGTCTCGGGGAATTTTTGGGCGCCATCGTCGTCGGTGAGGGGGAGATTTTTCGAAAGAGTCTGCGCGCGCTGTGGGCGGTGAGCCCGGAGACGGCGGCGGCGAAGAAAGAGACGACGGGGTCGCTGGCGGCGCGCATGTCGAGTTTTTTGCGACGCGTCGGGGACGAGGGGTGCTTTTTGACTCGAATCGCCGTCGTGGCGGTGGCGGAGGGATTGTACGCGGGATGGGCGGAGCGAGCGAGCGACGAAGACGTGGAGAGAACGAGTCGACGCGAGACGACGCCGGCGAGCGACGGAGACGTGGACGACGAGACGTTGTTTCGAATGGAACAGGAATTGTACGCTAAATGGATACATCCTCTTCACGCGAGCGAGGAGTTCAAGGAGGCGGTCAAGGATTTCATCGACGCGTTCGAAGAGGCGTGGGACGACGCCGACGACGAAGCGCGCGCGCGCGCGAAACGAGCCATCGACGAAATGTTAGATTTAGAGGTTGAGTTCACGCGTCTGTTAGAAGTGTAACGCAAGCGTCGCTTCGTCGCTCGTCTTGCGCGAGCGGTACCGCGGACGCCGAGAAGCACCGACCCCCGCGAACGCGCCGTCGAGTCGACCAACCGCCGCCGGCGCGTCACATCACACCGCGCGACGCGATGGCGACGCCGATCGACGCGTCGACGCGCGACTTGTCGCCACCGGGCGTCGCGTTCGCGACCGCGACCGCGACGCGCGCGCGCGCGTCGTCCGGCGAGACGACGACGTCCTCGGATTCGTCCGCGAAGATGATGATGACGTGGTCGTCGGTGCTCGGTGACGCGAGCGGTGGAGCGCGCGTCGGTGACGACGCCGCGGCGATGTCGGACGCGCGCGTCGTTCGCGCGGAGACGATGCGCGCGGCGGCGTGCATGAAAACGGGTAATCACCGCGAGGCGAGAGAGATTCTCTTCGGCGACGCGTTTGAGCGACTCGCGGAGAGCGATGCGCTTTCTTTTGCCGCGATGGCGCTTCGCGCGGAGATTCCGTACCATCTGAACGATCCCGTCGGTTCGTTGGATGCGCTGTGCGCGCTGCACGCGCGATGCGCGTCGCGCGCGAGGGATGAGACGACGAGCGAAGACGCGCGCGCGACGTGGCGACGAAGACGAAACGCGACGGCGCGCGCGGTGGCGAGACGATATTTGATCGGAAATCACCCTCGCGCCGCGCTCGTGTGGCTCGACGCGTTGGCGAGGGACGAACCGGACGAACCCGATCACGTCTCCGCCGCGGGTCGCGCGCACTTGATGATGGGCGACCTCGAGGGCGCTCGCCTGTGCTTTGAAGCCGCGGAGAAGCTCGCGAGAGCGTCGGATCGTGGGGATTTCAACGACACGCTCGCGCGAGTCATGCGCGACAAAGGCGATTACTTACTCACGAGTTTCAAGTTTCCGGAGGCAAAAGCCAGTTTCGCGGAGGCCTTGTCGAAGAATGAAGCCGACGCGACGGTGAAGATTAACGCCGCCGTCGCCGCGGTGTACGCGGGAGACCTCGACTCCTCTCGGGCACTTCTTGAGGACGGTCTGGTCGGCGCGGCGCGCGCGAGCCAAAACTCAAAAGAGTTCGACATCGTTTCGCCGAGCGCGGTGAAGAATTTGAATAGCATATACGAACTTACGGCCAGGACGCCCGCCGAGAGCAAACATAGCATGAACGTCTTCGTCAAAAGCATCGCGCCGGAGGACTTTGACGTGTCTTGCATGGCGACGTAGCGATGAGTGAATCGGTATAGATGATGTTAATAAAAAAGAAATGTTCACAAAATGATGCGCTACTAAGTACAGTCGGTCGTGAAAAATATAGGACGGCGGAAAGTCGCCATCACACGTTAACGTCCAAGGCTTTCGAAATCGCGAAGGAAACCAAGTATGCGGACGCTGCGGCGAGCGAACCGTTCAACAACATATACAGCGCGCTGCTCGCCATGTTTTGATTCGTAAACTTCGCCTTGGCCGCGCCCAACGCGGCCATCGTGAGCGCGGTCAACCCGCACGCGCTCCCGAACATCGCGTTGCCGTTCGCCCCTCCGATTGCCTTGCCGAAAACGTACGGGACCAACGGAACGAAACCGAACATCGCGAACGCGACGAACGTCACCAACCCATTCTTCACCGGAGAGTCCGTTTCGTCAGGGGGCATGAGCCCGAGCTCCTCCACCATCATCAAGTCTAAAAAGAAATTTTTATATTTTGCCAGCGTCTCAATCACGAGCGTCGCGTCGTCCTCGCTCACGCCTCGAGCCATGTAAAGCTCGATCATTTCCTTCTTCTCGCCCTCCGGATAGTTTTCCAACTCCCACTTCTCTCGCTTCTTTTCCGTCTTTGCGAATTCGAGCTCCGCCTTGCTACTCAGGTAATCACCGAACCCCATGCTCAACCCATCCGCCACGAGATTCGCGAATCCCATGAGCAGGACCACGTTCGCGCTCAGACTCCCCCCTTTACTCGCCGCGACGACCGCGAAGGTGGTGATGGTGCCGTCTAATCCACCGAAGACGAGCGACTTGACGTACTTGCCAGCCTCACCCGCGTGGCCCGCCTCTCCGTGCGCGTCGTGCGCCGCGCGCGAAGCGTCGACGTCGGCGTTGGAGAAGGCATCTTTCGCGGCGTTCAGATCGCGTGACACCATGCTCGCGATCGGCGACCGCGGCGGCGGCGTCTGACGCGCGGAGATTGGGCAAGATGGGGCGAGCTCAAAAGGACGCGAGCGCCGAGGGCGACGCGAGGGTTCTTTTCAAGTCATCGTCGGCGCGGATCGAGTCGATCGAGTCGATTCGGCGAGCGAGTTCGAAGCAGTGATTGAGTAATCTCTCGTGCACGCGCGCCATCGATGAAGATCGCACCGTGAGTCGTCGCTCGCGCGATCGGAGTTTCTATCCCGCGCGTCGGCGGCGAGCGCTCGAACCGCGTCGGCGGCGACGGCGTCGAGAGGCGCCGATGAAGACGGCGATTCGAGCGATGCGTCGAGCGATCGCGTCGATGGTGATCCTCGAAAACACGCGGTGACCCAAGAGATCAGACGATGACGACGAGAGGGTGTCGAGGCCGACGTCGATTCGGCTCGCGGCTCGTTTCTCGACGCCTCGGGAGACGAGGCGGATTTCTCGGATCGGAAAGACATCTCCTTCGATGACCCGAAACTCTCCACAAGTCGTCCGGTGAACGAAAGAATGTTATCGGACGAGCGCCGCCGTCGCCTGGCGTCCGCGCTCGCGGATGGGACTGACGCGTCCGCTTTTCTCTGTATGTCCACTCGGGTTGTGAGCACCTTGACATCCTTGCCTCCGCGATTAACGACGCGCACGGACGTTCCAGCCAGCCACTCCGCGAAGGACACCTCGTCGACGTCTTCCCCACACATTCTCGCGTCAGACATGGACGAAACGCGCGAACGGGCGATGCGGTGTGACGTGGGCGTTCGGGGGGAGGGTTGAAGTTTTGAAATATTTTTGAAAAACGTCACAAGAAAAGCGACGAGTCGCGTGACAGACGCGCGCGCGGCCATGTCGCGGGGCACGAGTGGACGAAATAACATTTATGCGAGCTCACGGTCACCCAGCGATGATCGAACGCTGTACTATTCACCCGTCCTCGAGGGAGCGAGCTCTCTCGGCGCCACGCAGCTCGTCACCGCGCCGAGGTCCACAGGGGAGTCTCGCAACGCGAGCGTCGCACCCAGGAAAGAGCGCGGGCTCGTCACGCACATCTTTCGTTCGGCTATCTCTGCGTTTAAGCCTTTCAAGCGTCCGTCGCCGGTGAAGGCGGCGGTGGCGCGCGTTTGGAACGCAAGCCCTCGTATTTCGAAACCGACGGCGCGTTACGCGAATCCGGTGAACTGGTTGCACTTGCCCTGGGAGAGTCCCAAGGCGATGGAACACTCGCAAGACGACGAAAATGCGAAGGGTCCGCGCGCGTCTGGATCGTCCGCGCATCCCCAAGACGCGCTGGTGAGCATTCTGGGGGAGAAGAATGGAGGCGCTCGACGTCGCGCTCAAGGAACCAGGTGTAAATCGACCAAGACGGATGATTTGAAACGCACCTTGAACAAGAAGATTCAAAAGCCGAACGCGCGTATCAGACAAAGCGACTCGACCTCGACGACGCGCATGCGCGAGTGTGTCACCTGCGGCGTGCAAGGGGATTCAAAAATCCACTGGAGACGCTCGTACGACGAGCTTTCGTCGACTTTTGGACAATTCTTGTGCGACAAATGCGGCAAGGCTGAATCGCGCATGCTCGCCAAGCGTAAGAAGCGCGCCGCGTCGATGACACACACAGCGGGCGGGTTATCGACTCACCGATGATTAACGCGAGGATCGACCGTTCGAATCGGCCGATGTGCCCGGGAGCGTGATGTATGACTATGATTGTTTGACTGTACCGTATGAAGAAGTAATCGATGGATCGTGAATGAAATGTAATGTGATGTACAACGTGCTATTAAAAGATGTAATTTGAGCGTGTGCGTTCATATCGGTGCGCTGAAATCCGATTCTAACGGATTCTTCCAGTGGTTGAAATCGTTGAACTGTTCCTCCGCCGAGCCGTTGACCGGACACGTTTCGATCTCAGGAAACATTTCGTGGACGAGTTCGTTCACTTCGGAGAGGGTGTACTGTTTGACGCGCTTGGTCGTCTCGCACACGACTTCACCTTTCGGATTAATCGTGAAGACTCGATGCTGCGGGACGCCGACGGCGAGGTACGACTCGACGTCGGTTTCTCTGTTTCCGAAACCGGCGTGAAACGGATTGTACCCCGAGGGAAACAAGTTGCGAATGTCTTGCAGACACCGAATCTTGAAGCGCTGCGGATTTCGCGTCACCACCTCTCGGAACAACGCCTTACTGAGCGGATCGGGCGCGCACATCACCGGCCCTTGCGCGAGCGTTTGATCGCCCTGTCTCAGGGACGAGAGGTATTTTCTGGTGCCCGAGGCGTGCGAAATCGCGCGAGACGTCAAGAACATCATCTTGTATCCGTTGTCCGTGATGTCGTTATACAGCGACGCGACGCCGGCGTGACTCCAATCTTTGCCGACCATGGGGGCGAGATGACCGAGGACGTCGCTCTTCGTGATGGTACCGTCGACGTCGCTCACCACGAGCTTGATGTTCCAATCCCATAAATACACGAAGGCGGACACCTCTTGTAATCCCCACACGCGCGAGTTGAAAGCGAACGAGATCGTGTTCACCCCGGGCTTGAGATCAAGCGACATCACTTCCTCTTGCGTCAACTGCACTCGACGCACTCTGTGCGATCCTCGCTTCGGCGACGTGAGCGAATCGAACGTCGCGTTTTGCGCCGACGGCAACGGCGACGTCGGCGCGCTCGTCTGCCCGCCGGTAATGTAAGTCCAGTTCGACGGCAACGGTGTGCCGAAAGCGAGATGTGCCAACACATGCGGCGCCGCGGCGTTCCAAGGAAGCGCCTTCGCGGGCGGTTCACCCGGCGCGCGCTTCGGACGCACGACCAAACCCGAGTGCCCGCTCAGACTCGGCGTCTTCTTAAACTGTTCCACCGTCACCACGTGTTTATCGAACTCCTCCACCTTTCCTCCGCACAGACTCAGCTCCACCGCGGGCAACACCATCAACCCCACCCCACGCAACGCCACCACCGCGGCGTCCATCTCCTCCGCGCTCAACTTCTCCTCACCCTCCTCCGTCGTCTCGTTTTCGCTCGTCGACGGTTTCGCCTTACTCGGCGTCGAATCCAAACGCAACGCCGACAGCGCCTCGATCGCCCCCACCTCCTCCGCCGTCTCCATCTCATCCTCACCCTCCGTATCGCTCTCCTCGTCGTCGAAATCGTCCACCCCATCCGCGAAATACGCCTCCCCGTTCGATCCCAAACGCATCGTCAAGTCGCTCAGCGTCCCGTTCACCGTCACCGTCACCACCTTGGCGTCCCGCCCTCGTAAAAACGATTGCGCGTTCCCGAATCGGACGTAAAAAGGACTCGCTCGAAGCGCACCGTCGGGTTGTTTGACGACGATGGTGTCTGCGCGCGCGCGCGTCGAGTAAAACGCGTCAGTCACGGACGGTTGGTGGCGCCTCGGGATCTCATCGTCATCGCATCCATTCGTCTCTCTCGCGCGCACCTATCGCGCCTCCGGCCGAGGGAAGAACCGTGCTCACGGCGGCGACGGATCCCCCGACGGTGCCGACGGCGACGGATCCGGCGACATCGCGAATCTGTCGAAGTCGACGGACGAATCTTCGTTCGTTGTCCATGGCGCCGAGAGGCGCCGACTGCGGCGTCGGCGCTTTCCGAACGTCTCGAGACGAAAGAAGGAACGAACGATAAAAAAAAGAAGAAATCGGTGTGTGAGTTTTACACGTGTCGAGTCATGGTCTTGAATGAGCGAACGACGCGCTCACGCGGCGGCGCTCGGAATCGGCTTCATCTGTCGATGGTGCTCACGAAGTTTGCTCGACATGTCTCGCGGCTCGAGCGGGAAATCGGAGATTTGATCGCAGCTCTCCAAGAGTAATTGAGGACGCTGCTTGGCGTGGAAGATGAAGAGTTTGCCGGTGATGAAGCAGTAGTTGCATTTGCGTTGGCAGTAGCGCGAGTGAAGCAAGTTTTGAAGTCGAGCGCTCTCGGCGGTGGTGGCGTCGTCCATCCAGAGATTGAACGGACATTGACGCGTGCCGGCAAAGATGCACATACCTTGCATGCCGTTTTCGTACTTGACGAGTTGCATGACGCCGTCGTAGAGGTTTGATTGCGTCGGTTGTAAATCGACGAGAACGGTAACTTTTTCTTGAGCCGCGGCGCGAGCGACGAGCGTCTGATAGTCTTTGTAATCGCGCGGATTTAAGACGTCGGTGGCGATGCCGAGATGGTTCCAGTGACGCCAATCTTCCATGAACATCTCGCGTTCTTTCCACCACGGAAGTAAGCGGCGGTAATCGCGCGAGTATTCGAGCAAACCGAACATCATCATCGACGTCGCGGTCGGGTCCCAGATGCCTCGCAAGTCTTCCATCGCCGCTTTTTCCGACGCTTGAAATTCGCCGTGGTAGAGACGACTTCGTCCGTACTTGGTAAAGTAGACGGATTGTCCAGCGCGAACAAGATCAATGTTGACGTTGCTTCCCTCTAGATGCGCGTACGCGAGCATTCGACCGTATTTATCCATTGAACACTCTCTCGCGCGCGAAATGGACATAAACGCGCACGTATCGAATTCTAAATCGATCTCTACGTTTCCGCATCGACCGTCGCGCGCGGCACCGAGACGTTTCTTCAGCCAATCGAACGATTCTTGCCCCGACGGCGTGACTGGCTGCGAGTCGTCGACGACGAGCGCGAGTTTTCGGGTCAGTCGTTCGTTTCTCGTCTCTTCTCGTCTCGTACGAGCGCGAATTTCCCGCACCTTGTACGCCGCCTCCTCCTTCTTCGGTTGAAGCGCCTCCTCGGTGTCGACGTAGATGAGACGAACGTCCACCTTCTCCCACGTCTTGGGATCGAGCGGCGACGCGTCGAGTTCCTCCGATGGAAGAGAGCTCCCCGGCGCTGAACCCACGACGAGAGAGTCCATCCAGCCTTCGCCCGACTGAGTTCGCTGTTGACCTCCTTCGGGATTGAGCAAGACGCGAATTGTTTTGCCGTCGATGACGTGCGTGACGATGCACTTTCTGATGAACGAGCCGTGAAACGTGTGCATGGCGGGCGCGGTGGGTGCGTGGTATTGTGACGTTTCATTTTCTAGAGGCGCCGAGACGAGAGTTAATATAACAACGCGCCGCACGCAATCGCACACGCGGTGACGGTAAAGTTGTCATCCACCACCGACGCGATCGGTAACGACTCCACGATGGCACACACGGTGGCTATGACGAGCGTCGCCGCGTACGTGGACGCGGAGACGTCGATGAATCCAAAGAGGTGAAAATACGCGAGCAACGCGCTCGCCGCGCCGAAACCGCCGCACACAAAACCCGCGCTTCCCGCGAAACTCTTCTCCGCGTTCCACGGTAGCGCGTTCCCTCTCCCGAATCGTCTCCCAATGATATCGGCGAAGCCGTCGCCGCCGCACATCATCGCCACGGCGACGATACCGATGGGACTCGCGCGCCAATACGTCGCGCAACACGCCGCCAGACACGCCGTGTAATACAACGGCCCCTTCAGTAATTCCTCTCTCCCACCCTCTCGACTCACCGCGCGCACCGCCGACGCGTTCTTTATCAACCCACTCCCTATACCGAACAGTCTCACGCCCTGCGCCAGCGGTATCACCGCCGCGAACCACCGCGCGCTCGGCGAGCTCGAAAACAGCGGCCACGTGCACGCGAAGAACGTCCCGCTCGTCACGTGCACCAACTTTCTCGACGTCACCGACGCGAACGTCCCGCGCTCGGCGAGGACGTCGAACGCTTTCACCCACGCGTACGCACCGACGGACGTGAGCGCGGTCGCCGCGACGTCGCGCGGGACGTCATCGAACGCCGCGAGCGCCACATCATCGAATGGGAACGCGAACGCGCGCGTCGCCGCGGACGTCGACGACGCGCGTCCCGCGGACGATCGCGCGCGCCAACGCGCGGTGATGGTGTTCGAGACGCGAGGCGCGCGCCGCGCGGGCGTCGACGACGACGACGTCGACGCGCACGTTGACCAGCGCATAATGTCGACGACTCGTCACTCGCGCGCGCGCGCGGTCGACGCCGACGCCGACGACGCGAAGGGCGAACGACCCATCGAACGGGAGAGCGCGCGCGGACGCGATGTACGTGACGACGCGCGCGATGCATCGCGCGAGATGGACTCGGACGACGCGCGAGACGACGACGCGGACGCGCTCGGACGCGGCAGCCGCCGGCACGAGAGACTGACGAAAGACGACGCGCGGCGCCCGCGACGCTCGGTCGGCGACGACGACGCAGGTTTAAACGACGAGATTGGAATTACATGCACAAGCGCGACGGTGAGTCGGAGTCGGAGTCGGACTCGGACTCGGTGGAGTCGGCGGGCGGTCGCGCGAGCTCGAGCGAGAGCGAGAGCGGCGCGTCGGAGGAGGCGGACGCGCGCGCGAGCTCGAGCGAATCGAGCGAGGAGGACGGTGAGGAGGACGGGAAAGCGATGCGAAAGCGGTACGATGAGGCGCGCGGGGCGATCGAACGCGCGCTCAGGGGTGAGGGAGACTCGAAGAACGTGGCGGCGAAGTGTCGAGCGTGTCCGGGGACGCTGTTGCTCAACGCCGGCGACATGCGAGAGCACGCGAAGAGTAAGAAGCACGCGAAGAATTTGAAAAGGTTGGGTAAGGCTGACGACGATGCGTTCGTGTGCTTTTATCCGGCGGTGAAGGAGGACGAGGGAATCGTGAGCGATGGGGAAGCGGAGACGCACGCGGAACGCTTGGCGCGTCTTCGCGCGCAGAAAATTTTACGCGCCGCCGAGGGCGAGCGGACCGAGGGTGGGAAGTTTTCGCTCGATCAGTTTGATTCGTCCGACGATGAGGACGGCGATGGTGACAGCGACGACGCCGACGATGACGCGCGCGACGCGAAGATGACGAAGCGTTTGGCGAAGAAGGAGTTTTTGCGCAAGGCGAAGGAGAGCGCCGTCTCGAACGACGAGGGAAGCAAGGAGAAGCGATCGCGTCGTCACGCGCAGAGGAAGCGTAAGGGTAAATCAAAACCGGGTAAGCGCCAACGCATGATGATGCGCGCTGCTTCGAATGATGCGTAGCGGTCATCGCGAATGTAATACATGTTACGCGAGCGCGTCGTCGCGGAGAGAAATTTCAAAGACGGAATCGCGCGCGGTGGCGAGCGCGCGCGCGGCGGCGAGCGCGTCCGCGTCGTCGGAGAGACGATGGGCGACGGCGTGCCCGACGGCGCGCGCGCGCTTCGGTTCGACGTCAGCGAGGTCGACGGCGCCATCTCGCGCTCGCGCCGCATCGAGGAGGCGGTGCGCACGGAGGTGCGCGGCGTACGCGAAGACGTCGAGCGCGCGTCGACGAGACGCGCGCCAGGTATTGTACTGGGCGGCGAGATACGCGCGTCGATCGTCGAGTTTCTCGGCGGCGGCGCGCCATCTCGCGTCGACGTCTTCGTCCAAAGAGCCCAAGTACTCGAGCAACGCGAGCGCGGCTTGAATCTCGCGTCGCGTTCGAACGTCACGAATGGTATCGTTACGTTCGCGTTCATTCGGATCCGGCGCGTGCGCGTCATCTTCGTCTCCGTACATGAGTATATGCGCCTCGTCGGCGTCTTCGATGAGAGATTCACCGCGCAAATCCACGCCGAAGACGTCTTCATCGACATCCCACACGCTGTCGTCGCGAACGGGAAGTTCATCGACGCCCGGCGCATCCTCGGCTTCCGAACCGGTGAAATGCGCGAGCGCAACTTCGAGGAGCTGCGCGAATGGCTTGTACATGTAGTCGACCGTCGCCGCCACTTGAAGAAGTACGTCCTCACCTTGACCCGCATCGCCCTCCTCGCGACTGTGCCGCAAATATCTTCTCAAATCATTCCCATCGACGCGAATTTTGTCGTTACTCGAGCCATCCGGTTCGACGTTACTCGAGACACAGAAACCGTATCTCAAAAACAACTCTGAATTACTCTTGGCGCCGTACGTGATGTGTATGAAGTCACCCTTTCGAAAGCTTCGGAGTGAGGTCACGGTCACCTTTCCGCGACCCCGGTCTCCCTCTGTCGCTTCGTACGCCACCTCTCGCGGACGGCGGTGATTGGCAAAGTCTAACACGGGCGCGAGGTAGGATCCTACGAATTCCATTCTCTCGTACATGTCCGCCCATGGGTCCTCGGACGGAGCGTTCGGCGATTGAAACGCGCGCGTCAACACGCACGCGTGTGCCCAGCGGAATTCATCCAAAGAAATAGACGCGTCGTCGAAACCAACCTCGGACACGATGTGACGATGCGTGAGTTCGACCAACCGCTGTATCCGCTGAGCCTCTGTTAGTATCCAACGCAAATCTGCGTCGCTCTGCGGCTGACGCGTGGACGCATTCGTACAATCTTCGCGTCCCAACACACGAATGAGCTCGCGAATCGGCATCACCGCCGGAACGCGCGACAAAAAATCATCCAGCGTCGGCAATTTACTCACGTAATCGTACCATGACGACGATTTCCCCTTCTTTTTCTCGAGCGCGATGAAGCAACACAGCAGCGTCTCGTCTAATCCAAGGTACTTCCCGTACCCGTCGCCGTCGAAATCCTCGCGTCGCGCCTCCGCGCTCCCGTCGCCGCGCCGCGTCCTCAGATCCTCTCGACTTCCCGGCGTTCTCCCCGCGCTCGACGTCTGCACTCTGATCCAGCGTCGCACCAACGCTTTCAAACCGGGCGTCCTCGCGCACCTCTGCGCCGTGATCAGTTCCTTCGATCCGCGCAACTCGAGCACCGTCGCGCCCCGCGCGACGTCCCGCGCGCACCGCAACCCGTACGACGTCGACGTCCGTCTCCCGCGCGCGTCGTCACCGAACGACTCCTCCGCGATCTCGACCGATGTCACAGGTCTCTCGTTTTCGTCGTCATCCGTCTCCGTCTCGTCGTCGCGCGTCGTCGCGCGTCGGGACGCGTCGCCGCCGTTCTTTTCATTCGTCTCTCTCGCGCGGCGTTTCCACGACCGTAACGCGCGCGAGGCGTCGTCCGCGACGACACCGTCGACGTCGGTCATCGAGCGCGAGTCCTCGCGCGCGCCGAGCGACGTTTCACCGCCGCCGTCGCGCGCGCGGCGACGCATGCCGCGCGCGCGGATGTGCCGGTGAATGACCGACCGACCGCGCGCGTCGCGCGACCGCACACGACGACGGCGACGAACGCGCGGATGTCGCTCGGCGCGCGCGCGGTGCACAGAAAGAGCGCGCTGGTGGGCGTCGTCGCGGCGTGCGTCGTCGCGGCGCCGGTCGCGGCGATGACGGCGCGCGTCGTGGGCGACTCGAAGAGGTGCGACGAGACGAAAACGACGAAAACGACGAAAACGACGACGAAAACGAAAACGACGACGACGACGACGCGCGAGGGGAAGAACGCGCGACGCGAGGGGACGA
>MDTE01095837.1_pt1 | contig 43026 bp, 27 predicted proteins | sample 811231 | NCBI WGS metagenome assembly MDTE01 (sample SAMN05326651, study PRJNA326480) | marine metagenome | isolation source: seawater | place: Indian Ocean: Red Sea | collected 2010
CCTGGATCATGTCACGACGGGAAAGAGCGTCACAGGCGCGTCGATTTGAACCGAGGATTCGCAACATTGTTAGGTTCTTGGCGTCATGTTATTGAGAGTGCAAGGATCTCGAATCTCGCCGCTGAATCTGAAACCCGAATTGAATCGAGTATAACCGTGGGGCCGGTGTGGCCGTAGCCACGTTCCCGGGCGGTGTCTCAAACCAGGCCGCCGCGACACGTGGGTTGTCGCCTGCCCGTCCGACGAAGGAGGCCGTGTGACCGTGCCATTCAGACCCGGAAATGTCGGAGTGCGAAGTGGAATGAGCAAGACGACGGCGACACTCCTGTTGTGTCTCTTGCCTTGTTCGGTCGCCGCAGAGGACTGGCCGCATTGGCGCGGGAATGGTCGTAATGGAGTCGTCAACGAATCCTCTCATTTCAGGGGTGGCAGTTGGCCTTCCGGAAAGCCGCTGTGGAGCAGCAACGTCAACTCCGGTGGCAGCGGTCCCATCGTGATCGGCAACCGCCTTTACACGATGGGCTGGAAGAAAGGCCGTGATTTCGTCTACGCCCTGGATACGAAGACTGGACGGATTGTCTGGCAACAATCCTACGCCTGTCCTGCGTATGGTCGCGTCAGTGACGGGGACAAGGGGCTTTACTCGGGGCCCTCTTCCTGTCCCAGCTACGACAAGGCTACCGGTCACCTTTACACGCTCAGCACCGATGGTGACCTGATTTGCTGGAATACGCGGCAGCAGGGAAAACGGGTCTGGAGCCTCAACTTTTACGACGCGTACCGGGTGCCACAGCGTCCCAAGGTGGGGCGAAGGTCCCTGCGCGATTACGGGTACACGACTGCTCCGCTGTTACACGGCGAGACGGTGATTGTGGAGGTGGGGGATGATGAGGGGAACCTGATGGCGTTCTCCAAAGAGACCGGCAAACGCCTTTGGGTCTCCGAATCCAGGGATCCCGCCGGCCACACCGGTGGACCGGTTCCCATGGTCGTGGAGGGGTTGCCCTGCGTGGCGGTTTTGACAATCCACAATCTGCTGGTCGCCCGATTGGATCGAGGCCATGAAGGTGAGACGCTTGCCGAGTTTCCCTGGGTCACGGACTTTGCCAACAACGTGGCCACGCCGACCGTGTCCAAGAACTCGATCGTCATTTCCTCCGAGTACAACCAGTATTCGACAGCGCGGATTGACGTGACCCGCTCGGGCGCCAAACAGGTCTGGAAGCAACCATTTGCTTCGGGTCTCTGCCCGCCGGTGATCCACAAGGGACACGTCTACTGGTGCTGGCGAGGGCTTTATTGCCTGGATTTCGAGACGGGCAAGCCGATTTGGCGAGGAGGCGTGTTCGGCGATACGGCATCGTGCATTGCCACCTCGGATGACCGCCTCATCATCTGGGGTCGGCGTGGTGACCTGGTGCTTGCCGAGATGGCCGATCGTTCCGCAAAAAAATACACGGAACTGGCCCGCCGAAAAGATCTCATGAAGAACGACGCCTGGCCCCATATCGTCCTCTCGGGAGGAAAGCTCTTCTGCCGGGATCGTGACGGCAACATGAAGTGCTTTGTCCTGACGCCTTAGGGTACCGGTTACCGCCGGATCCAGAGCTCGGCCCCGATCAGGCTGGCTCCGGTCTCCTGGGTTTTCACCATCACCCGGTTGGCACCCTGCTTGATGGCCTGCACGGGCACCTTGCAGGTGTAACGTCGGACCCCGTGGACTTTTTTCCCTCCGCCGGTCGGCCCGAAGTTGGCTGAATCAAAGAGAATCTCCGGCGTGCTCTCTTTCTTGAGTCCCGTGAAATCGACCCGCAGTTCGGCGGTCACGTTGAAACCGACGCCACTGAGGTCTTCGGGGACATGCAGGAAACGCTGCTGGAACTTGTTGGGCTTGAGCGCCAGGGGCAGGGCCTTGGAGAATTCCGCCACGTCCTTGGCCCAGTGATGTGCCGGCATCCAGAAACCGGCATCCGAGATGGCGTACTGGATGGGATGTGATGTCAGGGACTTCAGGGAACCGATTCGGCCGAGGATCTTGCGGGCATATTTTCTGTCGGCGGGTGTTCCCGGACCGGGGAACAGGTTGAACACGTAAATCCCCGAGGCGCCGTCATGCCACAGTCGGGACGATGCCCCCATCCAGGACTCGGCAGACTGTTTGGTGCTCTGGCCTCGTGGCGACCGGTACATCAGGCCGGACTGGCTCAGGCAGGGATAAACCGGGACATCATGCTTTTTCCCCAGGGCGACCATCTCCTTGATCGGCAGATCGAAGGTGATGTATCCGCCACCCAGCGCCAGCGTGTCGACCAGTTTCTCTTCGAGCCAGGCCCTGGTGTCGATCCCGATCCTGCGACCATGTTTGGGCGTGGATGGTACGCGTGCCGACAGCAGGAGTGGCTTCCCCTGGCGAGCACTTTCTTTCAACACGAGCTTGCGGACGTTGCGTACCAGGCGTGTGAGGATGCCCATCTGAGCAGCGGTTGCCGGTCGACCCTCAAACGTCGTGCGGAAATAGAAAGGGGACCGGAGAAAATCGAGCTCGACACCGTCTACCGGGTAGTTCTGCAGGACCTCACGGATGATCTCCAGCAGCCGGGGTTCAACATCCGGGTGCTCGAAATCGACCAGGCTCCAGAGGCTGCGACGATCGTTGTGTTTTTGTCCCTCGGCCAGCGTCGACATGATGCGGCGGGGATCTTTCTGTTTCCACTTGGGGCGAAATTGTGGAGTGAAGGCGTCGTGAATGTCGTTCATCCGCAGCGTCCAGACCGTCTCCAGACCGTGTTTGCGGGCAAACTGGCTGGACATTCGCAAGCCGTCCGTATCCTGTTCGAGGAACTTGGCCAGGTTGTTGTTGGCGAACGAGCCATCCCTGGAACGAAAGACCTCGGCCACCTTGCTCTGGTGAGTGAAGAAATTGAAGCTCTGGGTGGTCGAGTAGAAGATGCTGTCGACATGGGTCCCCAGCAGGGGGGTGTGCCGCATCGCCAGGAACTTGTCGACTGTGTCGGCACCCTTGGCCCAGATGTCGTCTCCGTCGTTGTTGTAGATGACGCGGCGCCTGCGATGGGCAGCCTGGTGGCGGGCCGCATCGAGAGCATTCGTCTCGGTTGCCGCGATACTGCGGTGACCCAACCAGCCAGATCCGAGGGCCGTGCTGCCGGCAACCAGGCCCAGGAGGAATTCACGACGTCGACTTTGCATGGTTCGGTTCTCGCAACTGCGGAGGTGCATTGCCTCACCACCCACATCGGCGGGTCAGAGCACGGTGAAGCAACCGCTGGATCAAATCGTGTTGTTCTGACTTGAAATCAAATCAGCCCCTTTTTCCAGTCTGCAGCAGTACGTGGTCCTTCCGTCGGCATTGTGGATGGTCAGAGTTTTCCTGTAGGTTTCTCCGAAGACCGTCGGATCCGGCCGGGTTGTTTTTGCTTGCCTGAATTGGTTTCAAGCTCAACTCAAACGGGGCATTCCGGGTGAATCAGGAAGGTGGCGACGATGGCTTCACTCTCGCGGCGTGAATTGCTCGGCATGGTTGGGGCTTTCGGAGCTGTGGCGGCAACGCGGAGGATGACACCCGCAGCTGAACAGGAGCAGGCCTTTCGTCCGGTGCGTCTGAAAATCACCGACGTCGAGGTCCACGAAATCGTCGCTCCCTACCAGGACTACAACGCGAGGCGGCTGTTTCGTCATCGGCAACTGGGTTTTCAGTCTCGTACCGTCTACGTCGTTCGAACCGACAACGGACTGGAAGGCTACGGCGAAACTGGGAATGGACCGGCTCCCAGCCAGGAGAAGTTCGCGTACCTGGTTGGTCGCAATCCGTTCGTCGAGTTCAACCGCGTCAGTCATCTTGGCATGAGCATGGCGCTGTACGACCTGCTGGCCAAGTACCTGGGAATTCCCCTGTGGCAACTGATCGGCCCAAAGATCCGAGACTGGGTCCCGCTTGCGGCCTGGACCATGTCGCAGCCCCCTGAAGGGATGGCCAAGGAGGCCGTGCACCTGTCCCAGAAGGGCTATACCTGGATGAAGTACCACGTCGACTACTTCCAGAATGTCATCGATCAAACCGAGGCCATCCAGCGGGTGGCTCCGCCCGGATTCCGGCTGCAGTACGATTTCAACGGCGATGAAAGTCTCAACACGGTCCTGCCGATCCTGAAGGAACTGGAAAAGTTCCCCGTTGCGGGACGGGTTGAAGATCCCATCCGTAGCAATCGACCGGCCGACCGCGACGACTGGCGCTTGCTGCGTGAGGCGACGCGGCTCCCGATCCTGTCCCATGCTCCGGGAACGGACTACCTGGTCGAGAGAGCGGCCGATGGGTGTCTGATCAGCCGGTTCCCAGTTCCCGAGGCGGTCCGTGCCGCCCATGTCGCCGAAGCCGCCAATGCCCCTTTCATGTTGCAGCACGTTGGAGGAAACATCACGTTAGCCTTTCTGGCACACGAAGCCGCCGTCTTCAAAATGGGAACGCTGGCTCACATACACTGCGGCCATCTCTGGAAAGACGATGTGACCGTGGAAAGACTCCCGATCGTCGGGGGCAGTGTGCAGGTCCCGAAGGGGCCGGGGCTGGGCGTGACACTCGATCGCGAAAAACTCCGGAAACTCGCCCCGCCGAAAAAGATCAAACGCGACCGCTTTGTGGTGAGAATGAAGTACCACAACGGCTTGACCGTCTACCTGCGGTACGTGGAGGATCGGTACCAGGCCGGACAGCGATACCTGTCTGGAAAAGGCGGCTCGGTTGCGATCAAAGAGTTGCCGAGCCGGGTTCCGGGTTCCGGTCCGATGTACCGCAGGCCCGTCGTCACCGATTTCTGGGACGCAACCGGTACGGCTGAATTTGAACGCATCTGGAAGCGGACCGAGTCGGGACCCTACTGGACCCGGTAGAAGCGTCAATCCTGTCGGTTGGTTGGACCGGTTTCTGGCCTCGGGTCCATTCGCAGTTCGACCCAGACGATTTGTTGACCGGTTGAACCGGCGACCTGACGGAGGTCCAGATCGTTGTAGCCGGTTTTCAACACGTTCAGTGGGCAGGCAAAACGAACGGCCCGGGCGGAGTTGCCACCGAGCTGCTTCAGATTGGTCAAGTCCGCGGCGGTTTCCAGTGACTGGCCGTTCAGCTTTGCCCGGAATCGTGACTCGGACAGGCCGTCCCGCTTGGCGAGTCCGACGATGGCCCACGCGGTGCCCGAATCGGGACGAGGACCGATGTGCATGCGAAACGTTTTGCCCAGGCGAGCGTCGGCCGGCAATTGCACATTCATGGAAAATCCCGCCGGGACGGCGTCGCGAAAACAGACGGGATGTCTGCGGGCAGCGGTGGTGACAAATCTCGTTCCCACCCCATGCTTCAGAACCAGCTTGTAGTCGTTTCCGGGAACCGGCCAGTTGTTGGTGTCCATCCAGTTGAACAGGTAGACACCGTCGGCGCCGCGGTGATTGCCGGACGCCGCGAACCCGTAGAGCGTCTCCAGGGTGTTTCCGACGGGCGTGCCCGAGATCCAGGGACGGACGCTGCTTTCCAGGCCCGGGACCACGGCGACCGGGTTTGGCGCGTTCTTCAGACCCTGGTGCCAGAGTTCGACAGGGATGTCGAAATCAGATGAAAAGTAGAACGGGCAGGGCACAATAAGGTCCACCAACCCTTGTCGGGCCCATTCCATCGCGTCCATTCCCAGGCCTGCCGCCGCATCGGGATGTGCCGGCGCACGAACACCCAGCAGGATCGGGTGTTTGCGTTTCCTGGACCATTCGCGAGTCAGGCGTCGAACGTCTCGCACGAACCGGGTCAAAATCTGCCGTTCGTCGCGTTCCTTTCCAGGCGTCAAATGGTTCGGGAATCGCATCCAGTCGAGTTCCAGTCCGTCCGGGTCGTAGCGTTCGAGCAGTTCGCGGACAAACGCCATCTGGTAGCGCCGCACTTCGGGATAGGCGTAGTTGAGTCCTGACCCGTGTTCATGATTCGGCTCTCGCCAAAACTTAATGTGAGTTCTCCAGAACGTGGAATGTTGGAAGTTGTCGCGATCCTCGGTGTTGTGCACATCGTTCATCCGCATGCTCAGCCACGGCGAGATCTTTCGGTCACGGCAGCGAGCGATCCAGATCTTGTACGGATCGAGTCCCGCCTCGTGCAGCCGCTTGGCGTTTTGTGGCCACCGATCCTGGGGTTCCTTTCCATTGACGGGATCCCAGATGGCGTCACGGGACTTGCTGCGAAAGCTGGCCCGCATGGCCGTGCTGCACAGGAACAGGTGGGTGACCGACGATCCGGCATACTGGTCGACCCACGCGTGCAGTCCCTTCAGGGTCATGTCCTCGGGTTTGCGCGAGCTGAAGAAATGGCTGTTGTCTTCGTTGATCACCAGCATGTCGTGGAGCCGCACATTGCGAGGCTCTTTGGCGATCCCGATCCGGCAGTCGACAACTCCGAAAACGACGATGACCGTCAACAGGCAGAACGGAAGGCTCGGCAGGAATCTTGTGGTTCTCATGAATTGCTGCTCGTGACCAAGATCATTCGTGTCGATGCTACCGGTTGTCTCGATCCGGACAAGCGCGTTGTGCAACGAGTTCCGGATCCGACACAGCCTTTTCTCCCAGAGACATTCGCTCTTTGTTGGACACGGGTTTCCTGGTCACTGGCGACGACGGCTGTTGTGTTCCTGCCTGCCGGTCTTCGTGCGGAACCGTTGATCAGGCATCGACGCAATGTCCGGCCTGGCGATCTGGACAGCGGGTTGAACGCAGAGGCCGCGTCGTGGAGACTGAATTCGCCGTCTTGCTGCAGAGCCGAGAATTCCGAGGGAAAGAGATGCAGAAGCGATTGGTCTGGGCGTTGAGCTTGGTACTGGTGTCCTGGACGGCGATTGCCACGGCCGCGGATCTCCGGAAGGATGCGGTGGCCATCTGGGATTTCTCGGCCGGATCGGGTGCTGTTCTGCGTGATGTGAGCGGCAACGGTCACGATGGCCGGATTTTCGGTGCCCGGTGGGTTTCCGGAAGTTGGGGCCGCGGCCTGGAGTTTGAGCGGGCGAAACGGAATTTCGTGATGGTCTCGGATGCGGCCGAGTTGCACGTGCAGCCACCGTACTCGCTCGGGGTCTGGTTCCGGACAACCAGTTCGCAGAACAACTCGCTGTACCTGATCAAGAGCGGCGGGGCCTTTACCGGCTGCGGGATTTATTACTACGGCGATTCGCGGGCGATGTACATGGACGCCAAGGGCGTCGACAACAAGCTCTACCACATCGGGAGCAGCGGCAAGGGGCTGCCGGACGGACGATGGCATCATGCCGTGGCCACCTGTGGAAACGGCAAGCAGCGGCTGTTCGTTGACGGACAGGTGTTCGCCGAAAGAGATGTCCCCGACGATCTCACGCTCAGCTACAACGGCACCAAGGGGGTCTACCTCGGCCACTGGCAGGGAAACGGTTTCTTCGACGGAACAATGGGCAAGGCATACATCCTGAAGCGGGCATTGACCGGGGACGAGGTCCGGGCGGTGTATGCTGCCGAGCGAAAGAGGTTCAAGAACGACGTGACGGTCCAGCGATCGTCGAGTCGACCGAGCATCGATGGACGGCTCGACGACGTGTCATGGAACGATCGGCCGGCACTGGATCACTTCGCGACGCTCGATTACGAAGCCGGCCAGGCCGGGAACCAGACGACCGTTCACCTGGGCTATGACGCCGACCACCTCTATATCGGGGCACGGTGTGTCGAGCCAGATGTGTCGTCCATCGTTGCCAAGCGACGTTCCCGGGACGATCGCCGGGTCACTGAGGATGATCGGATCGAGGTCTTCATCTCGACCAAAGACGGATCGTATCACCACCTGGTGCTGACCGCAGCCAACGTGTTGCTGGACCGCAAGTGCGTATACGAGATCGAACGGGCCGGGTTTGCTCCCGGGCGTTTCTCCAGATTTGATGCCGATGTGGCGTGGAATTGTGACGGCATCCGCACGGCAGTACAGAGAGGCGATGGAGCCTGGACGGCCGAGATTGCGATTCCGCTGTCGGAGTTGGGGGACGCAGCAGCCGGTAAGACCTGGCGGTTGAACGTGGCACGCTTTGACAAACGCCCCGAAGAGATCAGCTCCTTCTCTCCGCTGTTTGAGCGACTTGAACAACCCGAGGCATGGTCGTCCCTGAAGTTTGCCGACGATTCGGCGCTGCTGACTCGTGCCGAGAAGAGGGCGGTGTCGATCGACCTGACACCACTGGCACGGAAAAATTACGACATCAAATCGGACGGTCACCCGATCGTCTTCGCCAACAGCTATCTCCGGCGGGGTTCCTACACCACGTTGCCGGTCACCGACGACAGTCGTCAGGTGGTCAAGTTGGCCGCTTCACTGGGCGAATACGAGCCGGCCACATTTTCGGTCCGAGCCACGGGCCGGGCACTCGGTGATGTCCGTGCCCAGGTCATCGGTGATCTGAAGAATGCTCGCGGCGATGTGATTCCGGAAAAAAATGTCGAGATTCGTGTCATCGAACTGTGGCGGCGACAGATGAATTCCCGGCAGCACATGTACATGGAACGCTTCCTGGAAAAGCAGACCGGCTTGGACATTCCCCGTCACACGACGCGGCGGTTCTGGTTGACCGTTCACGTTCCCCAACAGGCCGCCGAGGGAACCTACCGTTCGAATATTCGCATTACGTCCGGCGGATCGAAGATCGAGCAACTGGAACTCCAACTGAAGGTTCTCCCGTTTCGGCTGCAACAGGCTGCCGGCATGGGCTATTTCATGTACCTGCCGACCTGGGGGATTCCTCCCAGGTTGCGGACCGAGGCGTACCTGAAGCGGATTTTCGTCGACATGCGTCAGCACGGCATGACGACCGCCACTTTGTATCCCTACGGACTGCCGTTTGGCGCGGTGATGAATGTCCTGCGGGACAGCAAACTCATGACTGCGGGAGTGCCGGCCATTTGGCTGGGAGCCGATGCGGTCGGGCCGGAGAGGTGGAAAGCGGTGCTCGATGAGGCCCGGGAGAAGAACTGGCCCGAGTTGGCACTCTACCTGCAGGATGAGCCGGGAGACCAGCAGCGGATCGACAACGCCAAGCGGCTGTTCGCCAAGTTGGACCAGTTCAAGAAAGACCATCCGGAACACCGAAAGGTCCGATCGACAACGGCCATCGGCTCAACCGGCATCAAGGCACTGGGTTCGCAATACGACATCTGGATTGCGGGTGCCGGATTCGACGAATCGCTGGTGAAATCGTCCAGGAAGATGAACAAGTTGCTGTGGTCCTATGACTGCAACCTGGCGCCGGTCGATGCCGAGAGCAGCCGGTTCTACTTCGGGATGTGGTGCTGGAAAACGGGGATCAAGGGGAGTGCGTTGTGGGCTTACGCCGATCCGGGCAACACGAGTTCCACGGCCTGGGATGCTGTTCTCAAGGACGTCACCAATACCGAACTCCACTATTCGTTCGTCCGTCCGATGCCCGACGATCTCGTTCCGTCGATCGGATGGGAATCGGTTCGCGAGGGCATCGACGACCACCGTTATCTGGCCACGCTCTCGAACCTCATCCGCCAGGCCGCCGGAAAGGGCCTCTCCGACGACGCGGATCGGGCAGGACGTCTGTTGCAGGAGTTGACCGACAAGATCGACAGTGATGGCCACCGGAAGCGAAACCAGCGAGGTGTTGCCACCAAGCTGCGACTCGGGGGACACTACGACCGGATTTCTTCTCGAGGTGAGAACGCGACTGCCGATTACCGCCTGTTCCGGCAGAGACTCGCTGACGAGATTCTCCGGATGCTCCGTGTGCTGCGGGGTTAGTGGCGGGGAACGGTTTTGGTGGCTGTCTGGACGGTTCGCTCCCGGTCGGTTTTCTACAAACGGCTGTCCCGGGAACAAACTGCGAGGTAGGATGGCCGGTACAGTTGCAGTTCTGCCGGCGGCATGGACGCTTGTGTTCCGGTTTTTCCCTTTCTGTCCGGGTTTTCCGCCATGCATGTGACCTTCGTGTCACTGGGGTCCGAGTTGATCGGGGTCGAATACCTTTCGGCCTACCTCAAGAAATATGGCCACAGCACGAGCCTGGCGCACCACCCGGCGCTGTTCAACGACCGCTTCCAGCTCAACATGCCGTTGCTGGCGAAGTTGTTCGACCAGGATGACCGGATCGTCGAGTACATCCTGCACCTGGATCCCGACCTGATCGGTTTCAGTTGCCTGACCAACACGTTCGAGTGGTCGGTCGAGATTGCCCGGCGTGTCCGCGAACAGAAGCGAATCCCGACAATCTTCGGTGGCGTGCACCCTTCGGCGATTCCCGAATTCGTGCTGGGCTACGACGAGGTCGATTTTGTCTGCGAGAGTGAGGGCGAGGTGGCGTTGCTGGAACTCTGCAACGACCTCGAATGCGGGGGCGACGGCACCGGCATCAACAACATCTGGGCCAAGCCCGACGGCGAGATCACTCGTCCTCCGATGGTCAGCAGTTTTCTGCAGGATCTCGATTCCCTGCCGTTTCCTGACAAGGAACTCTACGCCGGGGCCACTCCGTCCCGGAGCGTCTACAGGACCATGACCGCCCGCGGCTGTCCCTACCGTTGCACGTTCTGTTTCAACAACTTCTTCGCCAACCTTCCCGACCAGGGAATCGAGAAGGACTATGTTCGTCGGCGATCGGTCGACAATGTCATGGAAGAGCTGCACCAGGGCAAGGAGCGGTTCGACTTCCGTCAGCTCGAGTTCCACGATGACATCTTCACGATGCACAAGGATTGGTTGCGGGAGTTCCTGCCGCGGCTGAAGAAGGAAATCAACGTTCCGTTCTACTGCGAGACCCATGCCAAGTTCATGGACGAGGAAGTCGCCCAACTGCTCAAGGACGGGGGCTGTGCCGGAACGAAAATGGGCATCCAGTCACTCGGAGAATTCTCCTACAAGCACACGATGCTCAAGCGGGCCGAAAAGGAAGAGGACCTGATTCGCGCGCTCGACGCCTGCCGCACGGTCGGGGTTCAGCTTGATGCGGACCACATCTTCGGGCTTCCCGAGGAGACACAGCAGCACCGGGACCACGCCCTGAAGTTCTACCGGGAGCACACCCCCGGCCGGATCGCCTGCTTCTGGCTGACGTACTTTCCCGGGATCGAGATCACGACCAAGGCCCACGAGGCCGGTCAGATCACCGACGAACAGCTCAACGACATCCACTGTGGCAAGCTGTTGTGGTACCACCAGATCCAGGCCATGACACCGGAGGGCCGGAAGAACCTGAAGGAGAACTCCGGCTACATGATCGCGTTTCACCTGATGCCGGTGGTTCCGAAATTCCTGAGGCGATTTGTCGCCCCCAACGTCATCCGTCGCATCCCGCTGATGGGCACGATTTCGCGTGGCGTCATGGCACTGAAGATGCTCAAGGACTTCGTGTTCGGTGGCTCTTTCGACGCGTGGGTTTACCTGCGGGGTTACCTGTTCTTCATCTTCGGCCGGGGCAGGCACCTGAACAAGGTTCCCAAGTCTTCTCGCGACCAGGCTCCGCCACCAGCTGCTCCGGCTCCGGTGCCGGTTGCCCAGCAGTCGGTCTAGGCGTCTCGGCTTCCGCCCGGAGGACCTCCAGCCGGTTCCGATGGCTTTGGTATTCTCGTGTCGATCACGGTCGACGTCGGAGGATCACCAACTGGAACCAGAGCCGGAGCAGGTCGACAGCTGCCAGGACGACATATCCGAAACCAGCACCTCGAGGGTCGCCGGCCATTCGCCGTTCGGGTTCGACATCCACCTTGCCCAACCGGTGGCCACGGCGAACCGCTCGGATCATGCGCTCGGCCTCGGCAAACACGCCTCGGGAGGACAGGGGGATTTCCTCGATCAGCGTTCGTCGTCGGCATTTCGTGCTGCCGGGATCGAACAGTTCGACGCCGAACATCACCCGCGGCAACCAGCGATAGCACCACGAGACCAGTTGGCGGTAGAGAGTGTATCGCTTGAAGGTCCGCCGGCAGACGACGATGTCGAAGTCGTCCAATAGCGGCACGATCTCCCTGAGCGCTTCGGGTGGATATTCCCCGTCGGCGGGGATGTCAAAAACATAATCACGCGTCGCGGCCTGGTTGAGTTCCTCGAACGTGGCCGCGATCCCCTGGTTCTTCTGGTGCGTGATCACCCGCACGACATCGGGGTGGTTTCGGGCAATCGATTCGGCGATCTCACCGGTCCCGTCGGTGCTGGCGTCGTCGAGGATCAGCACCTCGAAGTCGTCACTGCACTCAACCAGGACATCCAGGCAGCGGACAAAAACGGCTTCGAGCGTGGCTTCCTCGTTAAAGGCAGCGATCACCAGCGAGATGGATGGCATGGCGGCGGCGACTCAGACCAGCGAACGCAGTCCGTCCACGACCTCGTCGACCTGGCCGGGCAACAGTTCGGGGAACATCGGCAACGAGAGGATCTCGGAGGCCAGTTTTTCGGCCACCGGAAACTCTCCTTCACTATACCCGAGATGAGCACAGCAGGGTTGGATGTGCAGGGGCAGGGGATAGTGGACCCCCGTTTCCACGCCGATATCGTAAAGCGCCTGACGCACCCGGTCCCGCTCGGCCAATCGCACCACGAACAGGTGAAATACGTGTTCCCCCCCGTCCTGCTCCTTGAGGCATCGCACACCATCGACCGCCGAGAGTTCCCGCAGGTAGTGGGCGGCCAGGTCCCGGCGGCGACTGTTCCAGTCGTCCAGGTGTGTCAGTTTGACGCCGAGCACGGCGGCCTGGATTCCGTCCATCCGATCGGTGCGGCCGAGCAATTCATGCACGTAACGTTCGCGAGACCCGTGGTCCCTCAGCATTCTCAATCTCTCGGCCAGCGCCCGGTCGTTGGTCGTCACACAGCCCGCATCACCCAGTGCGCCCAGGTTCTTGCTGGGATAGAAACTGAATGCGGCCGCATCTCCCAGGCTTCCGGCCCGTCGGTTCTCCCTGCGGGCCCCGTGGGCCTGGCAGGCATCCTCGATCAGCATGAGTCCCTTTGCCGCCGCCAGGCTCTGCAGCGATGACATGGCGACGGTCTGGCCGTAGAGATGCACCGGCAGTATGGCCGCCGTCTGACCTGTCACGGCTGCGGCCACCGCATCCGGATCGATCAGCGCCGTGTCTTCGTCGATATCGACGAACACCGGCGTGGCTCCGGTGAACAAAACGGCTTCGGCATCAGCCACAAACGTGTTGACCGGCAGGATGACCTCGTCACCGGGTCCGATGTCGGCCGCCCGCAACAGCAGTTCGAGTGCCCCGGTTCCCGACCCCACTCCGATGCAGAACCGAGTCTCGCAGAACTCGGCAAACGCGATCTCGAAAGCCTCCACCTCCGGCCCCCCGGCGAAGGCACACGAGTCCAGCACCCTGTCGATAGCTGCCCGCAGCGGCTGATCGAGTGCCTGGAGTTGGCTCGAGAGGTCGACGAACGGAACAGGCATGATTGTTGTCCGACCGGGTTCACAGCGAGACGAAGTCGCCGTTCTGGGCCAACGAGCGATCGGCGGCTTCGAGCAGTTCGACGACCGCCAGGCCCTCGGGACCGCCGCTGAGTGGTCGACTTCCGTCCCGGATGCACTCCAGGAAATGCGCCGTTTCGACCTGCAGAGCTTCGGCGCGATCGAGCGTCGGAATGCTCACGTCTCCGGCTCGATAAATCGGTTTCTGTGGCGTGACGTCCTCACCGTCAAGATCCAGTACGACACCCTTGTCGTAGACCTTCACTTTTTCACTTGGCTCGACATCATCGTAGACGATCATCCGGCGACTGCCTCCCAGCATCGTTCGTCGCACCTTGACCGGGGACAGCCAACTGACGCGGACCTGGGCGTGCAGCCCACTGGCATAGTGCAGGTTCAGGGTCGCCATCTCCTCGCGTCCCGATCCGACGTGCCGGTAACCGACCGCCTGCAACGAAGTGGGCCGCTCGTCGAAGAGATAATCCAGGATCGACAGGTCGTGCGGGGCCAGGTCCCAGACCACGTTGATGTCCTGTTGCAGGAGCCCGAGGCTGATTCGCTCGGAATCGAAGTAGTAGGGCGTCCCGATTTCCCCCTCGTCGAGCAGTGACCGCATCTTGCGGACGGCGCCGGTGTAGAGGAACGTGTGGTCGACCATCAGTACGACACCGGCGTCCTCGGCCAGGTCAATCAACTCGCGCGCCTCCTGGCTCGTGGTAGTCATCGGCTTCTCGATCAACACGTGCCGGCCGCTTTGAATCACCTGTTGGGCCAGGGAAAAGTGGCTCGAGACGGGGGTGGCGATCGCCACGGCATCGACATCGTCGGCGGCCAGCAGTTCTCCCACGTCCTCCATGATCCGCACCGCGGGGTAGAACCGGCCGGCAGTGGCCCGGGCCGCTTCGTCCAAGTCACAGACGGCCGTGACCACGCAGTCATCCCGCCCGCTGAAATTGCGGACCAGGTTCGGGCCCCAATAGCCGTAACCGATAACGGCCACCCGGATCGGCGTCGTCGCTGCCTTTGGCGGTGCGTTCATCGTTCAGGTTTTGAAGAACTTTTCGTAGGTGTGTGCGGGCAGGATCTGCAGCCGGCCCAGCAGTCGGATCAGCGGACTCAGCAGTTTCAGGACAGGGTAGTAGGTCGGGTAGTCGGTGAAATACTTCGGCTCGGCCGCCAGGATCTCCTGCCATTCCTCGGGCGAGATGCCCTGCTTCTTCAGTCCGTAATCCACGTATTCCTGGCTCTCGATTTCCGGTGTCTCGGTCATCTTCTGCAGGGCGTCCTCGCGGGTCATCACGCCGGTTCGGACCCAGGCCGCGAACTCGCAGATCCTCCAGTCGATGCCGAACTTCACCCTCGAGTAATAGCAGGCCAACCCGAAAATCTCATTGTCAAAGTGCCACCCGCCCGTCTCCTGCCAGCCGAAGTCGTTCTTGAGCAGTTCGTCGATCTCGGGCCCGACGTCGTTGTAGTAGTTGGTCATCGTGAAGGTGCGAATCCGCTTGACGAAGATCCACCAGAAAAAGTGTCTCAGTTCCACGTTGCGGAACAGTTTCAGGCGGATACGACAGAATCGCTTGATGATCTGCCGGACCAGGCGGCCGTCCATGTAGTTCCACTTCAGGGGATTGATGCCCTCGGACCGAAACGAGTGACTGTGAATGATCCAGCGGATCTTCTCCTTCGCGGCCGTCCGGTACAGCGCACTGACGATTCCCACATCGTCGGTCATGTCGATGTAGGGCAGCGACGCGCGGATCGTGCAGTTGGTCAGTTCTCGGGATTCTTCCCAGTCGGCGACCACGGTGTGCAGGTCGACATCGAGCTTCTCGAGTACGTTTCTCAGGTTGGTCTTGGCGATTTCGGAGTCCCAGCCATTGTCGAAGTGCACCGCCAGTGGTCTGAGGCCGAGTTGTTTGGTCATGTAGAGGCAATAGCAGGTGTCTCTACCTCCGCTGATGCCGACGATGCAGTCGTAGGGCCGGCCGCGGCCGTCCCGCTTGATCTGTTCGACGATCGACAACAACTCCTGGTGGCCCTCGTCGTTGAGCGGGTAGAGCCTGTCCAGCGTGTCGTGAATGTGACAGTGGTTGCAGACGCCCTGGTCATCAAAAGTGATGCCCGAGACCGTTTCGTCCATGATGCAGCGGGTGCAGACCCGCGGAGAGGTGGTGGTGGCGGTCATATCCGGGTCCGCACTCGCTCGGCTCCCAGCACGCTGGCGAGTTCCTCGCACGTCGGAAACGTGATCAGGATGCCGCGTCGTCGGCCGTGATAAAGGAAGAAGCTCCCGGCGGCGACCGCCGAGGCTCCAGCCTCGCTCACCGCTCTCCCAAAATCTTCCAGGCGGCCGGCCCCGCCGCAGGCAATCACCGGGATCCCCACTTCCGAGGAGACCTGCTCGACCAGTTCCAGGTCGTAGCCGTCCCAGGTGCCGTCGCGATCGATCGAGTTGATCAGGATCTCGCCGGCGCCCTGCTTCTGGAGTTCACCCGCCAGTCGACGGGGGTCGAGTCCTGTGGTGGTGGTGCCACGGCGGGTCAGGACCTGCCAGCCCTCCGCCTCGCGACGGGCATCGATCGAGACGACCACGCACTGGCTGCCGAAGTGCGTGGCGCAGTCTCGCACCAGTTCCGGTACCTCGATCGCGGCGGAATTCAACACCACCTTGTCGGCACCGCAGGCAAGCATCTGCCGAACCGACGCCACGCTTCGCAGGCCGCCGCCCACGGCGATGGGCATGAGGCTCTCGTCGGCAATCTGTGTCACGCGTTCCGGGTCGGGAGTTCGCCCCTCCTGGGTGGCCAGGATGTCCAGCAGAATCAGTTCGTCGACATCGTTGGCATTGAAGACCCGAACCGCGTTGATCGGGCAACCGATGTAGGTTTCGGCGTCGAACCCGACCGTCTTGACGATGCCCCAGTCCTTCAGCAGCAACGTCGGGATCACGCGGACATGCTGCATCAGCGAGTCTCCGGCCGACGTTTCTTTTCCAGGACGCAGTCGCCGATCACCAGGGCGTCGAGTCCCGTGGCGAAATACGTCCGCAACGCCTGGTGTGGTTCACAGGCTATCGGGTCACTATACGCGTTGAAGCTGGTGTTGAGCAGCAGCGGCAGCCCGGTTCCCTGTCCCACCTGGTTGATCAGCGCATCAAATGCCGAATTGGTTGAGGCGTGGACACTCTGCAAGCGGCTGGTTCCGTCGGCGTGCACGACAGCCGGCGCTTCCCGCGACGTTTCGTCTGTCGCAGTAAAACACTGGGTCATGAACGGCGAATCGGCGTAGCCGTCAAAAAATCTTTCGCCATCAGCATGACGGACCGAAGGGGCCAGCGGTCGGAATTCCTCGCGAAACTTGATCCGTGCGTTGATCTCGTCCTTGACCTCCGCACGCCGTGGGCTGGCCAGGATGCTGCGGTTTCCCAGTGCCCGGGGGCCGAATTCCATCCGTCCCTGGAACCAGCCGATGATCCGCTCCTGGGTGATCAGTTCTGCGGCGGCGGCCACCGGGTCGTCCACGAGTCGGTAGTCGGCTCCAGCCCGGTCGAGCACCACACGGATATCGGCGGTGGAGAATTCCGGGCCCCAGTAGGCGTGCGGCAACGACCCCGGCCGGTCGCCTTCGGCGGCCGCGTGGACCCAGGCCGCCCCGAGAGCCAGTCCGGCGTCGCTGCAGACCGGCGGAACGTAAAGGGCTTCGACCAGGTTGCTCTCGCGAAGCCGCTGGTTCAGCAGGCAGTTGAGCGCCACCCCACCGGCCAGGCACAGTCGACGCAGTCCACTGGCCTCCAGGTGGTGTTCGACGAGCCTGGCGACGGCCTCCTCGAGTTGACGCTGGGCCGAGGCCGCCACGTCGTAATGGTCCTGGGTGATCGGCGTGCCCGGGACCCGGGGATCGAATGGCAAAGGCAGGTCTGCGAAGAGCCGTTCCTGTTTTGAGGGTGACGGCTGATCGGGAGTGATCCCTCTCACGTAGGTGGGGTCGAGTTCGTAGCCGGTTTCGGTCACCGCGAGAATCGGCGAGAGGTCGATCCGGGGCTGCCCGTAGGCCGCCATGCCCATCACCTTGTACTCGTCGCTGTCCCGCTGGAAACCCAGGAACTGTGTGATGGCCGAGTAAAAAATGCCCAGCGAATTGGGCTTGTGAATTTCCTCGAGTGGTTCCAGGCGATCGTCGTGTCCGGCTTGGACCGTTGTCGACTTGCGGTCTCCGGAGAAGTCCATTGTCACGGCCAGCCCCTGGTCCCAACCCGAGCCGTAGAAGGCACTGGCCGCGTGGGCGGTGTGGTGATCAACGAGGAAGACCGGCGGGGCATGGCCGAACTGGAAATCAAAATACCCTGTGAGGATCTCCTCGAACCGTTCGTAGGTCGCCCCGGCAAACACGACGGCGTCGAGATCTCGCACGTCGAGTCCGGCCTGTTTCAGGCAGAAGGTGATCGCCTGGCGAGGCAGGTGTCCGTTGGCGAACTTGATTCCCAGGAACCGTTCTTCCTCGGCAGCTGCCACCAGTTCGCCGTCGACCACAAGAGCCGCGGCGCCGTCCTGGTTGCCGATCTTGATGCCGCCCGAGAGTCCGAGAATATTCATCGGGCGGCCGCCTTGGCCCGAACCAGTTCTCGCTTCTGGACCTCCTCCCAGTCCGCCCGTGCCACGACCACGTCCTCGACGGTCGCACGTCGGCCACCGCCGAGCCGGTCATCGTAGTCGGCCGGTCGGGGCAGGGAATTGCTCATCGATCGTTTCAATACGGCCTTCTTCAGCATCTGCCAGGCTCCGCCACGGTAATGCCAGGCGAACTTCAACAGGTCCCAGAATCGCCAGTTCTTCAGGTAGACAGCCAGGTAAGCCCTCACCTGGATCCACTCGAGCTGGTTCCGCAGCATGCCGGCGAATTCCATCGCGCCGCCGATCTGCTTGTTGTACTCGTCCCAGTCGGTGGTCACCAGCCGGTACCCACCCTGGCCCTCTGCCGCCAGCCGTGCCACTTCGGTGCCCGGATAGGGGCACATCAGGCCGATCACCGGCAGGTCGGGGTTCATCCGGACCGCCAGGTCGACGGTTCGGCGGATCGATTCACTCGTCTCATCGGGCTGGCCGATGATGAAGAAGGTCCCAAAGGGCATCTTCGCCCGCCGGGCCGCTTCGGCCGCCTTGAGGATCATCTCCAGGTTGGTTCCTTTGCCCAGTGATTTCAGTTTCTCCTCATCCCCGGTCTCGATTCCCAGCTCGACGATGTGGCAGCCAGCCTGCTTCATCAGCCTCAGCAGGTCCTCGTCGACGAAGCGGACGTGTGTCTGGCAGTCCCAGCGGATTCTCTCTCCCAGGCCCGATTCGATGAGTGCCTGCATCAGTTCACGCGATCGTTCCATGTCGACGGTGAACAGTTCGTCACCGAACCTCAGTTCGTGTGCACCGCGGTCTTCGACCAGCCAGCGGACTTCTTCGATGACGTTTTCGACCGACCGCGAACGGGCGATGCGGCCGTTGTGATTCATGCAGAAGACGCAGTTGAAGGGGCAGCCACGAATTGTCTGTAGCCAGTAGGACTTCATCGGGGGAAACAGGTCCCACGCCGGCAACGGCAGCAGTTCCTGGTCCAGCAATCTCGGCCGGGGGGCCGTTTGGACCAGCCTGTCGGTTTCCTGCGTGTCCGGCCGGTAGGCCAGTCCAGCCACCTGGCTCAGGTCGTCACCACAGCGGATCGCCGAGCACAACTCCTCGAGAGTCTGTTCACCCTCTCCGATCACGGCCACGTCAAAACTCGAGAATTCCTCGAGCGTCTGGATCGGGAGAGCAGTCACGTGGACACCTCCGATCACAGTCACCGCATCAGGCAGGACGTCCTTGACCAGCGAAGCCGTGTAAGCAGCCGGCTTGATCTCGTTGGTGAACGCGGTCAGGCCCACGACGTCGGCTGCGAGTTCGGCGACTCGCGACTGGACCTGGGAGAAGTCCAGTCGTTCGAGCTTGGCGTCCACCACGAAGACCTCGATCGCCGGGTCCCGTTGCAGCCAACCGGCGAGGTAGGCCAGCGCAATCCGCCCCCAGTCAGGACGATCGTACCAGGGCTCGACAACCGCCAGAGGAGGCGGGTTCACGAGGACCACTCGTAGCCGTTTCATCTCGCGGGCCCGGGGTGGGTTCCAACGGTACGGCCTCCGTGCCATGTTCTTTCCATCCTAGAAGGGACGGATGAGACCGGTCAATCAGAGTCTTGGTGAGAATCGCCGCGTGAGCCTGTGTTGCGGGGCAGCCTGGGGCCGCGCCGCTCACGTTGACGACAATCCAGTCAGCGGCGTACACTCGCCGTCACTCCGGAGGTTCCCGAAACGCAGGCAGAATCCAGATAGTGGGGCCGTGTTTTGCTCAGGGTGCTTGGTCGACCATCGCGGGCGTGTGACGGTTGGACCCGACGTGATTTGCTGAGCGTTGGCGGGCTGTCGCTGTTTCCAACGATGACCCTGCCGCGTCTCCTGCAGGCGGCCGACGCGCGAGAGATCCCGGTCGCTCGGCCGGCAGCCGCCAACGCGGTCGTGCTCGTCAATCTCTTTGGCGGCCCGAGCCACATCGACATGTTCGACCTGAAGCCGAAGGCCCCGTCGAACATTCGTGGCGAGTTCAAGCCAATCTCGACGTCGGTGCCGGGTGTTCAGATCTGTGAACACCTGCCCCGGACGTCTCGCCGCATGCGCGATGCATCTCTGATTCGGACCGTCACTCACGGCTACAACAGCCATCACCCCTACTCGGTGTTCTCGGGATTCGCCGGCGGCAAGAACACCAGCAAGGGACCCCAGCCTCACGATCATCCCAGCATGGGGTCGGTGCTGCAGTTCCTCGGCCGGACCCGCCGTGATGTCCCGGGGTATGTCTTCATGCCCGCCTTCCCCGGACATTCGCAGAACCCGCGACCCGGGGCCCACGCCGGATACCTCGGGCGAAGCTGTGATCCCCTGTTTACCGTCTGCGATCCGAAGTTCGACCGGAAGGGCACCTTCTACGATCCGGTTGAACCGATTGGCGACTCGTTGTTGCCGGCTCTCGACGCACTTCCGGAGGTCACGGCCGAGCGTTTCGGGAACCGCCGGTCGCTGCTGCAGCAGATCGACTCGAAGGTGTCGGCCATCGAGTCGTCGCGGGCGATGGATGGCTTCAGCAGTTTCCAGCGGCGGGCCCTGGAGATGCTGACGTCGAGCAAGACACGGGACGCGTTCGACCTGTCGCAGGAACCCGGCCGGGTCCGCGACCGTTATGGGCGGCATCTTTACGGCAGCAGCCTGCTGGCTGCCCGGCGGCTGGTGGAGGCCGGCTCGACGTTCGTCGCGTTTCACTGGGAGTGTGCCGTGGAAAACTACGGCGGGCACTGGGACACGCACCAGAACAACTTCAACATGTTGCGGTTCCACCTGCCGATGCTCGACCAGATGCTCACGGCATTGCTCGATGATCTCGAGGATCGGGGACTGCTGGACACGACGCTGGTGGTCGTCACCGGCGAGATGGGTCGCACTCCGCGGATCGGCAAGAAAGCCGGTCGTGACCACTGGCCGCAGTGCGGGTTCTGCCTGATGCTTGGTGGAGGGGTCCGTCGTGGAGTTGTCCACGGAACCACCGACAAGCACGCCGGCTACCCGATCGACCACCCGGTTTCCCCTGGTGACCTGGTGGCGACAATCTACACGCTGCTGGGCGTGGACGCCGATTCGACCGTGCCGGACCGGCTGGGCCGCCCCATTGGCATCTCACACGGAGGCCGGCCGATCGAAGCGGTCATCGGCTGAGAGACCTGACGACGCTCCTGTGTTCACATGAACATGTCGACGCGAAAGCAACTTGAGATCACCAGGGTCACGCCTCATTGCGGTGCACGTGTGGCGGGGGTCGATCTTTCGCAGCCGCTTGATGGCTCGATGGTCGAAAAGCTCCTGGAGGGCCTGGCCGAACATTGTGTGCTGTTCTTCGAGGAGCAGGCAATGACCCCGGTCCAGCAGAAAGCCCTGGGTGAACACTTCGGATCGCTGCACGTGCACCCGGCGTGGCCGAGGCTCGTTGACGGTCATCCGGAGGTCATGGAGATCTACAGCGACGAGACGACGACGCGGATCGCCGGCGAGGATTGGCATTCGGATGTGTCGTGTGACCCGGAACCTCCGATGGGGACGATCCTGCAGATGCTGGAGGTGCCTCCGGCCGGAGGAGACACGCTGTTTGCCAACATGTCGGCCGTCTTCGATTCGCTTTCGCCGTCGATGCAGCAATTCCTCGAAGGACTGAACGCGGTGCACGACGGCGAGTTGGTTTATCGGGATCGTTACGACGGGATGCCGGAGGAGCCCCGGACGTACCCGCGGTCGGAACATCCGGTGGTCTGTGTTCACCCGGTCAGTGGTCGCAAGGTGCTGTTCGTCAATCGCATCTTCACCAGCCGGATTGTGGAACTGGGTGAAACGGAAAGTGACGCGTTGCTGCGACTGCTGTTCCAGAGGATCGAGCAGCCAGAGTTCCAGTGCCGTTACCAGTGGCGACCCGGATCGGTCGTCTTCTGGGACAATCGTTGCGCTCAGCACCATGCGCTGTGGGACTACTATCCCCACCGTCGTCGAGGTCATCGCGTGACGATCAGGGGGCAGGCCCCGGTCTCGGCATGTGGCGGCCAACAGCAGCTTGACAACAATTCCCAGTGACCCAACCGTTGTGACTGCCGGATACGACCGTTGGCCATGTGATTGGCCCGGCAGCGAGAGTTTTCGATTCGTCTTCAGGAAGGACCTTCGCCGTGGACGTTTTTGTGCCGTTTGTCTCGCTGTTATTCCTGAGCGCCGGGCTCGGAATCGACAACGCTCTGCTCATCGAGTTCTCGCTGAAGGGACTCAAGATGGAGAAGCGGCAACATCTGCGGTGGCGTTCGGCAGCGCTGGTGCTGGCGGCATTGCTGCGGGTGGGATTCCTGTTCTGCCTGTCACGATTCGCTTTTCTGGAACGCCCTCTTCCGGAATACGGTTGGCTCCCGAATCGCTGGTTCAGCCAACATCCCGAGGAATTGACGTGGATGAGCCTGGTGCTGTTTGTCGGCGGCTTGGTGATCATGGCGATGGCGGTTTGGGAGTACTACCACAAGCTGCGCGAAGAGATGGCCGATGTCGATCACACCAAGACGAAATCCGCGGCCGGCTGGATGAGGATCGCGACCGTGGTTGGGTACCTGGCTTCCATGAACATTCTCTTCAGTCTCGATTCTGTCTTTGCCGCAGTCGCAATCATGGACCTCAATACCCAGTTCGGGTGGATGGTCGCGGCCATCCTGATTGCCTCGGTGATCATGATTTTCGGCATGATTCCCATCAGCGCCATCGTCTCCAAGAACAAGCACTTTGCGGTGCTGATGTTGTCTATCCTGGCTGTCATTGCGACCAAGTTGCTGGTCGACGGGACCGGCAGCCATTTCTCCAACGGTTTGCTGTTGTTCATCATCGTGATCCTGCTGGTCAATGATGCGGCACAGGCCTTGCTCGACCGGGTCGCCGAGGGCCGCGAGTCAGCCGAGTCGCAGAACCAGGTGTCATGAATCCCCAGGGGCCGAATCCGACGGGTCCAGCCCCGCGTCATCCCATGCGAAGGAGCCAAGGTCATGTCGGTTGTGAGAATGCCTGCCACGTTTTGGGTCGTGCTGATGTTGCCTGTTGCGGTTTTGGCGGCGCCGGCCAACGGCAAGATCATCGAGAAACAGGATGTCGTCTATGGCCGGGTCCACGGGGCCGGCTTGCTGGCTGACATCGCCTATCCCGAATCGGACAAGCCGATCCCGGCGATCATCTCGGTCCATGGGGGCCGTTGGCGGGGGGGGCACAAGCGGGACCGATCCACGATTGTCGTCAAGCAGTGGGCCGGCTTCGGGATGTTCGCGATGTCGATCGACTACCGGCTGGTGGGATGCACGCCCGCGCCGGCCTGTTACCAGGACGTTCAGTGTGCCATCCGTTTTGTGCACACGTTCGCGAAGACGTTCAACATCGATACGAAGCGGATTTTTCTGATCGGCCAATCGGCCGGTGGTCACATGGTGTCCCTGGCCGCCACTTTCGGCGACGGGACATTTCCTCGGACCGGGGGATGGGAGAAGTCGAGCAACGATTTCCGGGCCGCGATCAGCGTTGCGGCCAACTACGAACTGACCACGCTCAGTTGGGGCAACATTTGGACACCCGTCCAGGGTGACGCCATCGCTGCCCGCAAGCTGGCCTCTCCGGTCAACCACGTCACCGGAAAGACCAAGCCGTTGTTGATTCTCCACTCGGACAACGATCGTTCGGTGCCGATCGCCAATGCCCTGTTGATGATTGATGCTCTCAAGAAGGCGAAGACTCCCCACACGTTCCACCGGTATCCGGACAAGGGACACATGGGGATCACCAGCGAGGTCATCAAGCGGTCGTTGGAGTTCATCGAGCAGCAATCGAAGAGGTAGTTCAAACACGGTTCGGCGAGCAGCCAGACGGCCAACTGCCGGTGTCAACATGGCGAAGGCGGCCGCTGAGTTGCCCGGTGAGCTTTCGGCTTGGGTGGATTCAAGAAGCTGAGGTCGAATCTTCGTCTGGACAAACTGGTTTTATCTCCCTTCAATGCTGCCCGAAACCGGAGATGAGGGTGTTGCGTGAAGGTTGCACTGGTCAAGAATCACTGTTCGCTGCGGCGAGGTGGGTCAGAACGGTACTGTGCCAACCTGGCTCGCGGGCTGATTGCCCGGGGACACGTGGTGACAGTGATCGGTCGGTCGATGGACGCCGAATTGCGGGACGAATTGGCTTTTGTTCCGATCCGGGTTCCGCGTGGACCATCGTGGCGACAGAACCGGAAGTTTGCGGAGTTGTGTGGAGCGGCTGCATCCGACCAGTCTTTTGATGTCGTCTATGGTCTTGGACGCAGTTTTGGGCTCGATGCTGTTCGCGTTACCGAGCGGCTCCAGTCTCACTGGATCAAGGTGAACTATCCCGGTGTGTTCGGCCGGTGGCAGCGATTCAACCCTCGCCATTCGACTCTCATTGATCTCGAGCGGACGATCTACAATGACCCGGCTGTCCGTCGTGTGGTCGTGCAGTCGAGTGTCGATGCCGAGTTGCTCGAGGATGTCTACGGGGTTCCTCGTCAGAAGCAGCAACTGGTTCCCAATGGAGTTGACCTGTCGGTGTTCCATGAAGGGGCCAGGGAGCACCGTTTGTCGCTGAGGTCAGAACTGGGGCTGCCCGCAACGGCTCCTCTGCTCGTGTTCGCTTCGATGGACTTCGCCGGCAAGGGGCTGGCAACGGTGATTGAAGCGATGGCTCGTTGCCAGAGGAATCGGCCGACGGCTTCACCCTGGCGATTGGCTGTGCTGGGAGATGGTCCTCGCCGCCGCTACGAGCGATTGGCCGGACGCCTGGGTGTCGGTCACCACGTTTGGTTCGGCGGTCGCCGAACAGACATCACGCGGTTCTATGGGGCGGGGGACCTGTTCGTACTGCCGACGGTTTATGAGCCGTTTCCGAACGTGAATCTCGAGGCCATGGCCTGTGGGTTGCCCGTTTTGACATCGACGACCGCCGGCGGAGTGGACCTGGTCGAACCCGGGCAGACTGGGTTCCTGGTCGAGGACCCTGCGGACAGTCGTGCCATGGCCGACTGCCTCGAGAGTTTCAGTGACATGTCGCGGCAGGATCGGGCGGCGATGGCCATCGCGTGCTGCCGAGTCGCTGCAGGCCGGTCATTTGATGCGACCGTCGAAGCGACCGAGGAAATTCTGCAGGAGGTGTGTCGCGAAACGAGCGAGCGAATGCGGAGACGGGTGGCATGACAGCGTCTCCAGTCACTACGTGGGACAATGGCCAGTTGGCTGTCAACCGGAACTACATTCCGGTGCTGAAAGCCTGCGGCCTGACGACGGTGTCAGCATTCATGAGTTTCGAGGAGGGTGAGGTCGTCAAGCAGGCGGTCGTCGATCGTCAAACGGATCGAATTCGCCTGAGTGGCAGTGGGTACGAATTCGAGGGGTTCCTCAAGCGGCATCGCCGTCCTCGATGGAGCGAGTACCTGAAGGCCTGGCTGCGACTGACCCATCCGATGTTTGGAGCACGGGTCGAATGGGAGGCGCTGTGGAGATTTCACGAGGCCAGCCTGCCGACAATGACCCCAGTGGCCTTCGGAGAATCTGACAGCGGGTCGTTCGTGCTCACAGAGTCACTCGAGCCGGGCCGCAAACTCTCGGCACTTGCGACAGAACCGTCTCTGACCGCATCTCGTCGCCAGCAGTTGGTCAGCGAGGTTGCTGGGCTGGCACGTCGAATGCACGACGCCGGGATCCACCACCAGGACTTCTACCTCGGTCATTTGCTTTGTCGAGTGGACCAGCCGGGCGAACCGGTTTTCGTGCTGGACCTGGGACGTGCTCGCCGATTGCGACGACTGGGCCGTCGCTGGATCGTCAAGGATCTGGCGCAACTGAACTACTCGGCTGCCAACCTGTCGGCTGCTGATCGGTATCGGTTCCTGAGCGCCTACCTGGGGCATCGGCCCGGCGATGCCGATCGGCCGTTGCTGGATCGCGTTGCTCGCAAGAGCAAGACCATCGCCCGACACTCCCGCAAACATCGGCTCTGACTCGCAATGAACGGCCGACGGCTTGGTCGTTGGTGGAGGGTAGTGAGCGGTTCTGCGGGTTGGATTGCGCATCGGGTGATTCTCGAGGACTCGATCATCAAATTCGTGTTGCCCAAGTGGGGCGATTCTTCCATGATTCCGCCGCTGAAAGGGTCAGCGGACACATTTTGGGTCCGTTGTCGGTGTTCCGTGGCGCAGGTCACGGTGCGATGCGGACGTTTCTTGTGGTTGAGACTGGAAAGACTCACGATGACCGATCTAAGCTCCGTTCATTCCCGGTACCGGATCGCTGGGGCAATGTTGCTGCTGGGAGGTGCGTTGTTTGTCGCCCTGGGGCAGCGATCTGGTGTTGAGGTGACGGTCTGGATGACTGGCCTGGGTTCGGTTGTCAGCTTGATGGTTCTGCCCCAGTGGCTCAGGTCGAAACCGGAACCCGATCGCCAGCAGGACCTTCAAGACAATTTTGAAGAGTCCTTGATCCAGTTCCTGCCGGACGGCGATCCGACGGTACCCGTCGAATATGGGAACTCGTTGTTCTGGCGTGGCCGGACGCACATCTGGACCGGCGACTACGATTCCGCGATGAAGGATTTCACCGAGGTGAACGAGCGGAATCCGGACCGTGCGGACGCATGTTTCTGGTGGGGATTTGCCCTGCTGAAAACCGAATCCTACGAACCGGCGATCGCAGCTTTCGATAAAGCCATCAATGTGGATCCACAATTCCGGTTGGCCGTGTTTTATCGTGGCCAGGCGCACGCCAGGATTGGGGACTACGATTCCGCCATCACTGACCTGAACAAAGCGACCCGGATCAACGGACACGATGCCTTGATCGAGGTGGCCCCCGAGGAATTCACGGTGGTCGTCCACAGCGAGCGGGGCAAGGTGCATTTCGAGAACGGCAATTATGACGCCGCAATCGCCGATTTCACCCGGCTGATTGTCGAACCGCCCCAACTGGCTTATGCCCATCGTGAACGGGGCAAGTCTCACTTCGAGAAACGGGATGACGAGTCCGCCATCAAGGACCTCACTGAGGCCGTTCGACTCGATCCAACCGACGGGGATGCTCACTTCTGGACCGGGCGTTCCAGCCTCAGGATCGGCGAATACGATGCGGCGATCGAACACTTCACCCAGGCCATCGAAAACGGAAAACGCGATTTCTTCTACTGCTGGTTTGGACTGGGCTCCGCCCACCTGATGAAGAATGAGAACAGCCTGGCCGTCAAGAGTTTCACTCGGGCGATTCGAATCGACGAGCGGCAGGCAGATGCTTACCAGGGGCGTGGCAAGGCGCATTTCAAGAACGGAAAAGTGGAGGCCGCCAAGGCCGACTTTGAAGAAGCCGCGGCACGTCGTGGACCGGAGCCGTCGGCCCGAGAGTCTCACCCGTCGCACAGTGGCCCCTCACCAAGCGGGACGGACGCTCGCCGGCCTCTCGGTTCCGACGGGGAATCTCAGGATCGGGCTGTGGCTTGAGCGGCCGGGCTGTCGATACCCGGGCCCGTCGGCGACCGAGCGGTTTCACTTCAACTGCTCGCTTGTCTTGCCGCCGTGTTGGCGGAGTCTCTCGGCGATGCGTGGCCTGGCGGCCTTGACGGCCACGATGTCGATCTCGAGCTGAAGGATCCGTGCGAAGAACTGCGTGATCTGCTGGACGCCGGCGTTCCATTCCGGAGCCACCGTCCCGAGTGCGGTTTCGTCCTGGCCGTTCCGGGCGTTCACCTCCACCTTGTTTTCGATCAGCAAGGCGACGACATCGGCCTGTCCGAGGAAGGCGGCACCGTGAAGCGGAGTGTTGCCATCCCGGTTCTTGCGGTTGATGTCGGCCCTGCTCCGAATCAGCAGCTTCACGGCTTCGACCTGACCGGACATGGCCGCCCAGGAAAGCGGGCTGACGCCCTTGCTGTCCAGGCCGTTGACGTCGGTTCCGGCGGCCAGCTTCTGCTTCAGGGCGTCCAGGTTGCCTGAACGGGCCGCCTTCCAGATGTCCACGTTGCTGGTGGCCGCAACCTCACCGCCATGACGTCCTCCTCGTTCACGCAGCAACGTTGCCACACCGGGACGGCCGGTTCGTACCTCGTCGATGTCGATGTCGATCTGCAGAGCGCCGGCGATGAACTGCACGAAGCCCTGGATCTCGTCGTTCCATTCTGCCGCAGAGGTGTCCAGCGGTGTTTCTCCCTTGTTGTTCCTCGCGTTCACGTCGGCCCCGCTGTCCAGCAGCAATTCGACGGCATCGCGTTGTCCGAGAAACGCGGCTCCGTGCAGAGCCCGGTTGCCGTCGTTGTTGCGGTGATCGACATCTGCTCCCTTTTCGATCAGGAATCTGGCCGTCTTGATCTTGCCGACCAGAGTGGCCAGGGACAGAGCGGTTCCCCCGTTTTCGTCCGTCTTGTCGATGTCGGTCCCCCTGGCGACGTGCCGCTTGATGGCTGCCAGGTTGCCGGTCTTGGCGGCGTCAAAAATCGAATTGGCATTCTGCCTGGGCCGGCCGCCTCGCGGTCCCCGCCCTCGACCACCGCCGCCGGGCATAGCAAGAATCGGGGGTTCGGACGGTTTGGCCGTCCAGATGGGCATGCCGTCAGTGGTCTCGTTCTCGATGTCACTCCGTCGACTGCGGATGAAGTTGCGGATCCCGTCAAACTTCACCGTGCGGGCCTGCGACGGAGGCAGGTGAGGTTTGAGCATGGCTTCCAGGCGGTGTGTTTCGGCCAGCAGGGATTCCTCGTTCCAGTGCTCATCCATGATCGTCTTCAACGTCCGGGCATAACGCTCGCGGGCTTCGGGGATCTGGTAGAGCTTGTGGGCGACGAGTCCCTTGGTCTTCACTGAAAGCGGGGCGCGGCGATCAACCGGCAGCTTGCTGTACTTCTCGAACATGCAGTCGCCGCCCCATGGAACGAAGTGAAACTTGTCGGTGGACGGGTTGTGGTAGACGAAGAAGTTGTTGTTGTTGGCCGAGTACCCGTCCCAGAAGCCCAGCAGTCCCTCGATGGCCCAGAACGTGTAGAACGAATCCAGGTCCACCAGTTCGCCGATCGCCTGCTGGAGATTTTCCCCCTGGTACTGCAACTCGGCGAACACCGGTCGCCGCTTGCGGATTCCACTGAGGCCCGGCACGCGACTCACTGCCGAGTCGATGTTGAGGTGATGGATGGCGAGCACGTTGTCGCCGGCTCTGAGCTTGTCCCGGTGTGGGGAGAGGTCGAATGGCTCGAGTTGTCTCGATTGGCGATCTCCGCGGCGGTCGGTGGCCCTGGCGTTCCAGGTTGACGATTCGGGAGCATTGGCCGCGGCCACGCGATGACCATTGAGGTAGGCGATGAAGCCGTCGCCGTAGCGGAGGTTCAGGGTCAGCTTGTTGCTGGAGACGGCCTGGTTGAGGTCGACGATCTTGAAGGGGAACCGGAAATAGAGCGGTTCGTCTGCCGAGTCGTCGTCGCGTTCGCGATTCCAGTCCGAATCATCAAATTCGTTGGCCGTCCATGTCTGGCCGAGTTGAGCGTCGGTCGGGGTCCATTCGAATCGATCACCTGTGAGTCCGGTCAGCGTGATCCACTCCGGTCGCTGCAGGACCTGGATCAACGCCTTGATCTTGTCACGGGCAATTGTCTCCATCCGCTTCTTGCCGAATTTCTTCTCGAAGCTGTTTTCCCAGCCTTCGTAGAAATCGACCACGGTGCCTTCAAAGAGCGTCCCTCGATCGTCTTGAAATCCACGTCTGAGCAGCGGTTTGCGGACCGATTCCACGTGTGAGTAGAGTCCGATCGGTTTGCCGTTGACGCTGATCCTGGCGTAGCCACACCGGGGTGCCGTGGCACCGGCGGCGTTGAACAGGGCGTACCCCATGAACTGGCTCATCAGGGTGATGTCCTGGTTGTTGTTGTTGAACGTCAGCATCGACTGGCCGCCGAGTTCTGCCTTCTCGTCGATGTGGTTCAGCTTGATTTTCAGTGACGGCCGGTTGGGGTTCTGTGAGCCGATGAAGCCCTTTTTTCGGATCCCCACCTGCGGGAACTCGACTCCGTCGATCGTCACCCCGGCGGTCACGTAAACGTATGGCGGTTCAATCGGCTCGTACTTCCGCTTCTCCTGAAGCGCCTCGAAGAAGTTCCTGGACTGAAAGCGGATCTTGTTCCAGTCCTTTTCCGCCACGGTGATCTGGACGTCCAGTACCCGGTCGGTCGGGAAGAGTTCAAAGGTGGTGATGTCCTTGATCGCGGCGATTCCGATCACTGCGGCGATGCAGATCCCCGAAACGGCGGCCAGTGGGACCAGGAAGTGCAGTAAACTGGCCAGCACTTGGCCGGTGCTGGTCGACCGGGCACCCGGGGGGTTTGTCGTCTGTTGCGTCATGGCTGCGGTCGGCGGTGAGATCCGGTGAAATCTGGAACGTCGGTGTCGATCGAAACAACCAACAGCCAATCGCTAGGTCAGGAAAGAAAGAGTCGCGAGGCAAACTCGCGACTGGACCAAGTTTGACAGAGAATTCAAGATTTTGGTGTCAGCAAATGGCTCCACGTCGCGTTAATCTCTCACTCCAATTTACCGTATCTCAGCTTCCTGCTAACAATGGGGGGTGGTTTTCCACCTCGAATCTCGAGGGAGCGGAGGTTACGGCGACCTGACCGGCCCCCGTTCGAAATCTCTCGACGACACTGCAAAGGCGATCGTTCGCGTCGGTGAGCTATCATCGGGCGACGGTGAAAGGAACTGACAATGAATCCCAAGGCCAACGCCCTCACATCCTGGGAAGAATCCTGGAAAGCTCTCCAGTCCTCCGTCTCGATCGCAGAGAATGTCCCCGTCCTGGCCATTGCGGTCTACATGGTCCTCGGTGGATTGCTGGCCTTGTACCTGAGGTTCCTTTACCGCCACTGCAACTCGTCATTCTCTGGTGCTGACTCGGTGGCCAGGATCTTTCCGCTGCTGACCATGGTGACGATCGGCGTGATCGCCGTCGTCAAGAGTTCGCTCGCCCTCTCGCTGGGACTGGTTGGCGCCCTGTCGATCGTCCGCTTCCGTGCCGCCATCAAGGAACCCGAGGAACTGGTCTACCTGTTCCTGTGTATCGGTGTCGGCCTGGCACTGGGTGCCGAACAGCCGCTGCTGGCTGTGGCCATGGTAATCGTGACCACGGTGTTTGTCCTGGGAATCCACTTCACGACCCGAAAGAGCCGTCGCCAGAGCCTGCTGCTGACCATCACCGGTGATTCGCAACAGCAGTTCAACGACGAGGAAACCGGTGTCCTGTCGGTGGTCAACGCACTGGTCGGACGGTACACCCTGCAGCGGCTCGATCTCGAGCAGGAACGCGGCCAGATGCGGATCGCCATCAGTCGACGGGGCGACGCCGACACGTCGAAACTGGTCGCCGCCCTTCGCGAGCAATTGCCCGAGTGCGAATTCTCCTACGTCAACCTGGAATCGACGTTGTAGAGATGGACACGCCGATGGCCACCGAACAGGAAACTCTTACCGAGTCACGGCCGTCGGCATTTTGCCTGGTCGAAGGAGACGGTCCGCGCGAGGACTTGGTCTCTCGCCAGGAGGTCAAGTACGTCGCGCCCCACACCGACGTCGCGACGCTCCGCAGGTTGCTCGAAACCAACGGCCGCCGCCTGGTCCACAACGAGCCGGTTTCCACGGTACGCAGCATCTACTTCGACGACGTGCGGTTGACCTCCTGCCACGCCAATGTTGCCGGAATCAGTCGACGTCAGAAAGTCCGGCTGCGGTGGTACGACTCACTGGTCCCACAGGAAAATGTCTTCCTGGAAATCAAGTGGCGGAACAATCGCATCACCGGCAAACATCGCCACGCACTGCAAACCCGTCAGCCGTTGGCGAACCTGTCCTACCGGACGATCATCGAGGATCTGATCGGAGTCCTCCCGCCAGATCGTGTCGGTGATCTACTCGGCAGCCACGAACCGATCGTGATTGTCGAGTACAAGCGAGAGCACTTCGAGGCCCGTGATGCCCCCGTGCGGATGACGCTCGACTACGACCTGGTGTTCTACGACCAGACCGGCAAGCGGACCATCTCCACGGCGTTCCCCCAGCCGATGCCCAACACGGTGATCGTGGAAGGCAAGACTCCTCCGGGGGGCGAACAGGACGTCCGAGACTTCCTGCATCCCCTCACACCCCGGATCAGCGCATTCTCCAAGTATTACCACGCATGCCGTCACCTGGGGCTGATCTCGGGATGACGTCGCTGTCACGGTCCGTCTCCAAAACCAACGACTGAGCGAATTCATGTCTCCCCAGTCAGTTCCCAGTCCCGCGACCAGATGGAACTCGAGCTCCCAACTGGTCATCAACCTCCTGTCGTTCATTGCGCCACTGGCCGTGGTGTCGGGTCTGAGTGTCGCTGCGGTGATCGGAATCGCTGCGATCAAGGATGCCACCACCGTCGATCTGTTCCCGACCGACCGTGTGCTCGATGTGCAGATCACGCTGGCCGAGGAAGACTGGAACATGATCCGTCTCCAGTCACGGGACTTCTTTGATGCCCTGCCGGAGAGCCGCAAGTTCCAGCCTGTCAAACGCCCCTACACGCTTGTGACGGCCAAGCTGACGATCGACGGACTCGAGTTTCCCGAGGTTGGCATCCGGAAAAAGGGCTTCATCGGATCCCAGAACCGCAACCGCCCGTCGTTGAAGATCAAGCTCGATCACGTCGACAAGAGTGCCCACGTGGGGGGACTGCGGTCCCTGACCTTCAACAACAACAACCAAGACACCAGCCAGATGAGCCAGTTCATGGGCTACGCCTTTTTCAACAGGGCCGGCTCACCCGCCTGCCGCTGTGCCCTGGCCCGGGTCACCGTCAACGGCAAGAACCTGGGCATCTACTCGCACGTGGAAACGGTCAACAAGCCGTTGCTCAGACGAGGATTCGGGGACGATCGGGGCACCCTGTACGAAGGGACGGTGACCGACTTCCATGAAGGCTGGGAGGGGAGTTTCGAGAAGAAGGTCGGCAAGGACAGGCTCGGCCGACCCAAAATCGAACAACTCATCCAGGTCCTTAAGGGTGAAGTCAGTGGCGACACGATCCTGGGGTCCGAGACGATCGGACGTGCCTGGGTTCCAACCGGAAAGTCGTCACCGGAACTGGCCGGGCTGGCCGACTACCGGTTCTCCGACGGCCCAGGCAGCCAGACCGTGGAAGCGATCGAAGCGAGGATCGCGTCACTCAGAAAAACTCTCTCCACGATGACACCCGCACTGGCCGAGGCTCGGGAGAAGTGGGAATCCGACGATCGTCTCAAGCGGGTCACACTCAACCCCTGGTCGGTGGTCGGTCCGTTCCAGGCGGAGGATTTCGAAACGGCCTTCAAGCGTGCGTTCCCCCCGGAAATCAACGTGGACCCGACAGCCACCTACAGCAGGGATGGGAAACCGAATTCCGACGGCAGAATCAAGTGGACCCGGTCGAGGAGATTGGCCGACGGTCGCCCGATCCCCCTCAGCCCCCAGCCCAATTCCGCCACCTACCTGTTCCGCACGATCGAGTCGCCCACGTCCCGGAAGTTGACGTTAGCGCTGGGCAGCGATGACAGCCTGAAACTCTGGGTCAACGGCGAGTTGGCCATCGAGAAGAAGGTTCACCGAGGAGTCATCCCCAACCAGGACATGGTCGAGGTGAAACTGGTGGCCGGTGAGAATCGGATCCTGATGAAGATCGTCAACGGTGGAGGGGCATCGGGCTATTATTTCCGGGCGGTTCAGCCACCGCTGCCGCCGCCGGTGTTCACAGCACTCAAGGTCACCGCTGCCAGGCGAACCGACCAACAGAAACAGGTTCTCGACAAGTTCTTCCTTGCTACGACACCGCTGTTGCAGTCGGTCCGCGACCAACTGCTCACCGCGATGGACGAACACAGCAGCCTCTGGACGGCGTCAGATTTTGACGACTCGGGATGGACGCCCGGTCAAAACGGAGCCGGCTACGAAAAGGGCAAGGGATACGAATCGCTCATCAGCAAACCCTTCGACTTCCTGGAAAATATGCACCAGAAGAACGCTTCGGTGTTGCTGAGGTTCCCGTTTGAAATCGATGATCCAGGTGCCCTTGTCGGCGAGGGCGATCTTCTGCTCCGCATGAAGTACGACGACGGCTTCGTGGCCTATCTCAATGGGCACCGCGTGGCATCCGCAAATGCTCCGAAGCTCCTCCGCTGGAACTCCCGGGCCACGGCCGGCCATGACGACCCAGCGGCCATGCAATTCGAGTCCTTCAACATCTCCGATCACCGGGACAAACTCCGGTCCGGAACCAACGTGCTGGCGATCCACGGGCTCAACGTCAACCCGGAGAGCACGGACATGCTGATCGCCGCCGAAATCCGCACGAGCGACCTGAACATGGAACAGGCCATCGGCAAGCTGGTTGACCTGGATGCGTTCTATCGCTTTTGGGCCATCGAGGGGCTGCTCGGTTTCTGGGACGGGTATTCGGCCAACCGGAACAACTTTTTCGTCTACCTCAATCCCTATTCCGGCAAGTTCCATTTCATGCCCTGGGGCACAGACTGCCTGTTCGAGAAGTTCAGCAAACTGAGGGTCGATCCCCGCGCCCCGCTGTCGGTCAAGACCATGGGCCTTGTGGCCCACAAGCTCTACCAGGTCCCCGCCGCCCGGGAGCGGTATCGCAGGACACTCAGAGACATCATGGACAAGCACTGGGACGAGGAAGCGCTGCTTGCCGAGACTCATCGAATCGAGGCCATGATCCAGCCGGGTGACCTGTCTGAACCGCAGAAACGGGCCATGCCGGGCAAGCTCAAAGGGTTCCGGGAATTCATTCGCAACCGTCGTGCCGACATCGAAAAGGAAATCGCCGACGGCATGCCGATCTGGACGGCTGCACCGAGTCCGCCACCACAGTTGAAGAGGCCCGCGCGGCCGAGACAACCTCCCCGGAGACCACCAAACCCCGGGAACAGGCCCGACGGGAAGACCATCTGGACCGCAGCTAAGACCGGACACCTCGAAGCCCTCAAGCGGCACCTGGCCAACGGGGTGGACGTGAATGTCCGGGGGGACGAGAAGATCACCCCCCTGTTCCTGGCCACCCTGGCGGGAAGGATCAAAACGATGGACTTCCTGCTCAGCAAAGGAGCAGAGCTCAACGCCACGACAGAGGACGGCTCGACCGTCCTGCACTGGGCCGCAGTCGTGGGACGCGTCGGAGTCGTGAAATTTCTGCTCGACAAGGGCGCCGACGTGAATGCCAGGAACAAGGACAAGGAAACGCCCCTGGAACTCGCTTCCAAGCCCTGGACCCCGGAATTCGAACAGGGCGTCCGGGGGTTCCTGCACGAAGAGCACGGGATCCGGATCCCCATCGGACAATTGAAGGCCAGCCGGCCTCGGGTGGCTGCAATGCTCCGCGAACGCGTCAGCAGACGAGGTATCAAGCCCACCAAGCCGGTTGATGAAGCCGCCCCGTCGTCGGCGAAGAAGTAACACTGGTATTTTCGGAGACGAGTTGATGAGCAGATTGCTGGCGTTCCTGGTTGGGTTGTCGACACTGGTGACCAGCGGTTGCGCTGGGGATCCGCCGGCTGCCGGAGATTCTGGATCGGCCCAGCCTGAGGCTGCCGCCACCCAATCCGCTTCGCCTCCGGCTGTCGACTATGCGACGGCTGTAACCACCGGGAATGTCGAGGCTGTCAAGCAGCACCTGGCTGCCGGTGCCGATCCGAATGCCAAGAATGCCGACGGGGCACCGATCCTGAATGCTGCGGCTGTTTACGGTCACCGGGAGATCGTGGCGCTGTTGGTCGAGAAGGGAGCGAAGGTCGGAGTGAAAGACGGGAACGGAAATGGCCCGCTGCACTCGGCGGCCTTCCTCGGTCGAAGTGACGTCGTCGAGTTGTTGCTCGAAAAGGGAGCCGACGCCAACGTCAAGAACAACAACGGCGAGACACCGATGGATTCCCTGGGAGCCGACTGGGGGACAACCCAGTTCATCGGAGACCTGTTGAAGATCCCCCTGGACCGGCCCAGCATCGAAGCCGGCCGGGTCAAGTCCCGCGAGTTGCTCGCCAAGGGGGGCGGCAAGAACGGCGGCGGTGGACTGCACGCCGCTGTCCGCAGTCAGGATCTCGCGGCCGTCAAGGCGGCGCTGGATGACAAGGTGAATCCGAATGCCCCGGACCGGCAGGTGGGGATGACTCCGCTTGCGTGGGCGGCGGCGGTCGGGAATGTCGAGATCGCGGAGTTGCTGATCGAACGGGGTGCCAACGTCAACGGGAAGAACGCTGATGGGGCCACCCCGCTGCATGTCGCTGCCTTCCTTGGTCGAGCCGGAGTGGTTGAACTGCTGCTCGCCAAGAAGGGCGATCCCAATGCCCGGAACACCAAGGGCGAGACACCGTTGTTCTCGGCCCAGGTGCCTGCATCGCTTGTGCCGGTCATTGCCGGGTTGCTGCAGATGGAGGTCGACCAGAAGACCGTCGAACAGGGACGGCCGAAGGTTATCGAGTTGCTTGAGAAGGGGGGGGCCAAGACGACGGGAACCGGTGGCTCGAAACTGATCGCTGCCATCCGCAAACAGGATGTCGCTGCGGTCAAACAGGCCCTCGCCGACAAGGCCAACCCCAACGGGCAGGATCCCGAGTCCGGAACGACAGCATTGGGCTGGGCGGCGTTGGTCGGGAACGTCGAGATCGCCCGGATGTTGTTGGCCGCGGGTGCTGATGCCAACGGCAAGAGCCGGGATGGCAGCGGGCCGCTCTCGGCAGCAGCATTCCTGGGTCGGGCGGATGTCTGTGAGTTGCTGCTCAACAGTGGCAGCGACCCCAAGCTCAAGAACAACGAGGGCGAAGATCCCCTGTCCGCAACGACGGTCGAAGCCAGAGCCACCCAGATTGTTGCCGGGCTCCTGAAAGTCCAAATCGACATCGGCAAGGTCCAGGCCGGCCGCGCCAAGTGTGCCGAACTGCTCAAGAACGGAACCGGGAGCAAGGAACTGTCTGCGGCGGTTCGCAAGCAGGACGTGGCCGCGGTCAAGACGTTGCTGGCCAAGCCGACCAGTAACCCGAATGTCCAGGATCCGGACCTGGGGATCACGGTCCTCTCGTGGGCGGCATTTCATGGCAACGCCGAAATTGCCACGTTGCTGATCGCCGCCAAGGCCGACGTCAACGGCAAGAACCGCGACGGATCCAGTCCGCTGCATGCGGCCGCCTTCACCGGCAGCGTGGCGGTACTGGAACTGCTGCTGGCCAAGGGGGCTGACGCGGGGGCCAAGAGCAAGGATGGCCAGACGCCGCTGCAATCGACCGAAGCCGACGCGGCCACGACGAAGGTCGCCGCCGGGTTCCTGCAACTGAAGCTCGACCAGAAGACGGTCGATGCGGGGCGGGTCAAGTGCGTCGAGTTGCTCAAGAAGAAGACGGCGAAGCCCTAGCCTGCCTCGGCGGCTGTTCAGATTGTCCTGTCGGCCCGGGTTCCGGTGCGGACGTTTTCGTACCGGGTGCTGTGTCGGGGATTCCGTTAATCCGGAAGCTTTCGTTCGGTTGATCAGACCGGTCGCGGTCTCTGATACGATGTTTCCTGCGGGAATCGCACGTCGATCGGCCGTCGGTGCCGGTCCTGCAGCAAAGTGGAGGGGTGATTGTGTCGAATGTCCTGGTCCGTTGTGTGGTCCTGTCGGGCGTTGTGGTGTTGCTGTCGGGCGATCGGTTGCCGGCCCAGCGAGGACCGGCGGTCGTGGTGGTCACCAGGGTGGTCGAGCGCGAGGTCACCTCGGGGCATTCCTTTGTCGGTTCGATTGAACCGTTGAAAAAGGCGACTATCGGCAGTGCCGTTGATGGGCGGGTCGTCGAATTCCCCGTGGAGGAGGGGGATCGGATCGTTGACAGGCAACCACTGGCGAAATTGCTGACGGCGACGATCCAACTCGAGCTGAAGGCGGCCGAGGGGGAGTTGGTGTTTCGCCAGGAGTTGCTCAGAGAACTGAAGAATGGGACCCGCCCCAGGGAAATCGATCAGTTGCATGCCCGGATGCTGGCGGCCGGAGCCCGGCGGGAATTTCACGTGGCCCGGCGGGCACGTTTCACCGCCCTGGCCAAGCAGGGGACCGTGACCGAAGATGACCTCTCGGCGGTCGTCTCGGCGGCGATCACCGCCGAGCGTGACTACGACGATGCCCGGGCGGGTCACCAGTTGGCCGTCGCCGGACCTCGCAAGGAGAAACTGGTCCAGGCCGCCGCGCGTCTGGCCGTTCAACAGGCTGTCGTCGATCAACTCAAGGATCGCATCAGCAAGCACACGATCGTCTCCCGCTTTGCCGGTTACGTCACGGCTCGGCGAACCGAGGTCGGAGAATGGGTCAGCCGTGGTGATCCGGTTGTCGAAATCGTGTCGCTCGACCAGGTCGATGTGAAGGTCCATGTTCTCGAGAACCATGTTCCTCATCTGCGGATCGGCACCGATGTCACCGTCGAGATCGTGGCACTTCCCCAACGGTTTCGGCAGGGCAAGATCGTCGCGATCATCCCCCAGGCCGATTCACGGGCCCGGACGTTTCCGGTCAAGATCCGTTTGACCAACACGATCACCCGGGGAGACCCGCTGATCAAGGCGGGCATGCTGTCCCGTGTCACGCTGCCGACCGGGGCCCGGACCCGCGCCCTGCTGGTGCCCAAGGACGCCCTGGTGCTGGGCGGTCGACAGGCCGTTGTCTACATGGTGGGAGCCGACGGGAAGGACCCGAAGAAGCAGGTCGTCCGTCCGGTGCCGGTCAGGCTCGGAGTCGCCGTCGGCAAGGACATCCAGATCATCGGTGAAATCCAGGCCGGTCAACAGGTCGTCGTGGAAGGGAATGAACGACTGCGGCCTGGAATGGAAGTGATCGCCCGTCCCGTTCCACCCGTTCCCGATGCCAAGACCTCCAAGCCAACCGAAAGCCAACGCTAAGCCATGCACCTGATCGCCTCCTTTGTCAGCAATCCGGTCAAGGTGACCGTTGGAGTGCTGCTGATCTCACTGTTCGGCGTCGTGGCGCTCGAACGGATGCCGATGCAGCTGACTCCGGAGGTGCAGACTCCGACGATCACCGTCGAGACCCGCTGGACGGGTGCGAGTCCACAGGAGGTCGAGCGCGAGATCACTCTCGAGCAGGAGGAACAGCTCAAGAGCGTTGAAGGGCTCAAGAAGATGAGTTCGGAGAGCTCGGATTCGCGATCGCGGATCATCCTGGAGTTCCTGGTCGGGACCGATATGGATGAGGCGCTGTTGAAGGTCAACAGCCGCCTGCAGCAGGTTCGCGAATACCCCGAGGAAGCCGATCAGCCGGTCATCTCGACGGCCAACTCTGACAACCGTCCGATCGCCTGGTTCATCCTCAGCGCCCGTCGACCCAGCGACGAACAGCTTGTCGAGTTCCAGGGCCGTCACCCGAAGTTGGCCGAGGCGATCCAGGAGATCCGCGAGACTCACAGTGTCGGGCTGGGGCTGCTTCGGTTGAGAGTTCTGGCTCGCGAACATCCTGAAATCCATGAGGTGCTTCCCCCGGACCTGGATGTCACCAAGCTGAGACGCTTTGCCGAGAACGAGATCGAGTCGCAGTTCGAGCGGGTCCCCGGTGTTTCTCAGTCGAGCGTGTTTGGCGGGCTCGAACATGAACTGCAGGTGGTCGTCGACCCCGAGAAGCTGGCGTCACGGCAAATCACGATCGCCGACGTGCTCCGCGTGTTGCGGAGCCAGAACAAGGACACCTCGGCCGGCGACTTCTCCGAGGGCAAACGCCGCTGGGTCGTCAGGACGCTTGGACAGTTCCGCAGTCCCGAGGAGGTCGAGAACCAGCTGCTGGTCGTGCAGAACGGGGTGCCGATCTACGTTCGGGATGTGGCCGAAGTTCAGCTGGGGTTCAAGAAATCCACCGGGGTGGTTCGGCGGTTCGGGGAATCGAGTATCTCGGTCAACTGCATCCGCGAGTCCGGAGCCAACGTGCTGGAGGTGATGGAGGGGCTGCGGCAGGCCAACCGGGAGGTCAACCGGCGGCTGCTCGAGCCGCGTGGTCTGCAGTTGACCCAGGTCTACGACGAGACCGATTACATCTACTCGTCGATCGCGCTGGTCCGTCAGAACATCTTTCTGGGCGGTGCGCTGACGATGATCGTGTTGATGGTCTTCCTGCACCTGGACATCCGCACGCTGTTGGCCGTTCCGCTGGTCGTGGCGGCCGCACTCGCCTCGACGTACGTCTCGTCGTGGTTTGCAGTGCCTGGCCTGCTGCTGCTGGTCGGGATAGGGTTCTGGATGGCTCGCGGTGCGCTGCTGGTTGGGGCGGCGATTCCGGCAAGCATCATCGGCACGTTCCTGATTCTCGGACTACTGGGCCGCTCGCTGAACGTGATCAGCCTGGCCGGTCTGGCGTTCGCAGTCGGAATGCTCGTCGACAACGCCGTTGTCGTGCTCGAGAACATCACCCGGCGTTGCTCTTTGGGTGAGCCCGCCCGGGTGGCAGCGGTGCGGGGAACCAAGGAGGTCTGGGGGGCGGTCACGGCGTCGACGTTGACCACCGTGGCAGTGTTTCTGCCGGTGGTCTTCATCCAGGAGGAAGCCGGCCAGTTGTTCCGCGACATTGCCCTGGCCATCAGCGCCGCTGTCGGCCTCTCGATGCTCTTTTCGGTGACGGTCATCTGCACCGCCTCGGCACGTTTGTTTGCCTCCGAGGCCGATGGCCGACCGCCATCGGCGGACGAGACGGACCCGCCACCGGTCCCGTTGCTGGTCAGGCTGCCTCGTGGCCTGGCCGCCTGGTTCGTCGATTTGATCGTCAGGCTCAATCGCTGGATCCAGTTGGGGTTTTTCCGCCGCCTGGCGGTGGTGTCGCTGCTGGTCGGAGTTTCGGTGGGGTTCAGCTACAAGTTCTGGCCCAGGGTCGAGTACCTGCCGGCGGGCAACCGCAACCTGGTTTTTGCGATCCTGATGCCGCCGCCCGGCTACAACGTCGACCAGATGATGCATCTGGGCGAGACGGTCGAGGCGAAACTGGCACCGCACTGGAACGTCGATCCGGGCAGTCCGGAGGCGGCGAAGCTGGACGGTCCGATCATCGGAGACTTCTTCTTTGTGGCACGGGGTCGACGAGTGTTTCTCGGGCTGAGGGCACTCGAACCGACCCGAGCCGGCGAACTGGCTCCGGTCATCCGGAAGGCGACTTCGCAACTGCCGGGCACCATCGCCATCGTCAATCAATCCAGCCTGTTCGAACGGGTACTGGGGGCCGGCCGGACGATCGACATTGAGATCACCGGTCCGGAATTGAAGAAACTCGTTGGTCTCGGCGGGCAGATCATGGGCCAGGTCAGCACGGTGTTGGGCCAGGATGCCCAGGCTAAGCCGAACCCGAGCCTGGACCTCTCGACTCCCGAAGTCCACATCCGGCCGCGATTGATCCAGGCCTCCGAAATGGGGATCTCCACGACTGACCTGGGCTACACCGCCAACGCGCTGATCGATGGCGCCTATGCGGGAGACTACTTCCTGGAGGGGGACAAGATCGACCTGACGATCATCGGCAGGTTGCAGAACGCCGACAGCACCCAGGAGATTGAGGCGTTGCCGGTGGCGACGCCGCTGGGCCAGATCGTTCCGATGGGGGCGATCGCCGATGTGTCGATGAGCAGTGGGCCCGACCAGGTCAACCACCGCGAGCGGTTTCGGGCGATCACGATCCAGGTCACGCCGCCCCCGGAGATGCCGCTCGAAGAGGCGATGCAGCGGATCGACTCGAAGATCGTCTCGCCGCTGATTGCCGGCAAACAGCTTGACGGCGGGTACCGGGTCACGCTCGGCGGCACCGCGGACAAGCTCAGGACCACGTGGTTGGCGCTGAGGTTCAACGTCCTGCTGGCCCTGTTGATCACCTACCTGCTGATGGCCGCCCTGTTCGAATCGTGGTTGTACCCGCTGGTGATCATTTTGAGCGTTCCACTGGGTGCCGTCGGCGGGATCCTCGGTCTGACGGTCCTCAACCTGTTCGTCCCGCAGTCACTCGACGTGCTGACCATGCTGGGTTTCGTCATCCTGATCGGGACGGTGGTCAACAATCCGATCCTGATCGTTCACCAGTCCCTGAACCACATGCACGAAGACGGGCTGTCGGCATCGGAGGCGATCCTGGCGAGCATTCGCACTCGGGTGAGACCGATCTTCATGACCACCACCACCACGGTGCTGGGACTGTTGCCGTTGGTCCTGTTTCCGGGGGCCGGCAGTGAACTGTACCGCGGGTTGGGCAGCGTGGTCCTGGGAGGCCTGATCGTTTCGACGATCTTCACCGTGGTCCTGGTTCCGACACTGTTCAGCCTGGCGATCGATATCCGCCGGATATTGTGGTCCGGCGGCCATCCGGTGGCTATGGATGACCAGCGAAGCCAGGATGAATTGGCCGGCGACCGGACCGTTGTCGGCGAGTTGTCCGGATCGCGGTGATTTCAGTGGCTGATGTCACAATCCGGCAGGGCCTTCTGCAGCTTGGCGACACCCGCGTCGGTGACCTTGGTTTCCAGGGCAAACAGTGATGAGAGGTTCTTGAGTCCGGAGAGGTGTTCGAGGCTGCGGTCGGTGATACGTGTGCCGGAGAGACCGAGCACGGTGAGCTTTTCAAGTCCCTTCAACTGGGCAACCCCCGCGTCGTCGACGGCGGTGTCGCTGAAGAAGGCCCGTTTCAGGGTGGTCAGTCCCTTCAAGTGCACCATCCCGGCGCCGGTGATCCTGGTCTGGTGCAGGCTCAGTTCCTCGATGGCTCTCAGCCCCACCAGGTTCGCCAGGTCGGCATCAGTGGTCTGGCGTTCGCCGAGGTCCACCTCGACGATCCGTCCAGCGTCGTCTCGTTTGAGTTTTGCTCCGATCTTGGCCAG
>MDTE01021718.1_pt1 | contig 42921 bp, 40 predicted proteins | sample 811231 | NCBI WGS metagenome assembly MDTE01 (sample SAMN05326651, study PRJNA326480) | marine metagenome | isolation source: seawater | place: Indian Ocean: Red Sea | collected 2010
CCCGGTTCGTAATCGGTGCTTCAGTCTCCGATACCGAGGTATCGAGATTAAGTTCCAGATTATCCGTAAGCTGCACCTTCATATTCAGGCCAGCATTTAACGTTTCAGCATTAACTTCTTCTGTATTGTGTTGCACAAACAACCCGGCGCCCGAGGTGGTAATCTTCGTAAAGATTATTGTCCCGTTATCCGTTATTGAATCAGCAGCAGTAATTCTCGAATTACCTTGTTGCAGACGCCAGGACTCGTTGAGGTGCGTTTCCGAATTTGTGATATCGGTATAGAGCAGGTCCAGTGTGATATCGACGATATCAGATGGCTGGAACTGCACAGAAGAAGATAAATTTAGACGGTCACGATCCTGCCAATGCACTTCCGCGTTTATCTGCTGAGGATAATAGCCTGAACCCATATCCATTCCATTAACTTTTACCGCTCGGAAGACATGGCCCCAGCCTTTGTAGGTATCAGTGCGAAAATATCGGTTATCCCACTGTGCTGATACCATGAACCCAAGATTATCTGTTAAGACGTCACTGAACAGCGCAAACACGCCTGGTGCAGTATCATCTGCCAGCTGATTTCGTGTCGCATCAATGGAAATTGTTGCATGTCTTTTACCTAGATCTAGAGGTCTGCGCGGCATGATGTCAACAAATCCACCTAGGCCACCTTCGACATGATCAGCGCGCGGTGATTTATGCACCTCAACAGCTTGCACTAATCCTGACTGAAACGAGTGAAAGCCAATAGCGCGAGATTTAGTATTAGTTGCCCCCACTCCATCATGACTCCCGGGGACAACATTAGATGCGGCTACCCGGCCGTGTATGGTCCCCTGGACAAATTGAGGCCCTAACCCACGAACACTGACAAAAGCACCCTCTCCGGATTTTCTATCAATGGCAACGCCACTGATTCGCTGCAGAGACTCCGCGAGGTTCTGATCTGGGAAGGCCCCGATATCCTCTGCAGTAATAGCGTCGACGAAATGATCAGCATTTCGTTTCCGTTCCAGCGATTGCTGGAGGCTCCCACGTATACCTGTGACTACTATTTCTTCTATTACTGTTTCTTCATCCGCAGCGAACACCGTGCCGGTTGAAGCTGCAGTGCCTAACATTACAGCGGCAAAGCCGGATGCGAGTCGTTGGAATGCATTCTTAGATTTAGACATATTGGATTTCTCCCCATTTATGACTTTAACTTCAGTCCCCACTAGGATCGTATCAAGGTCATTAATACGATACAACAGGCCTGTATTTACCAACAGTTTTTCCAGAGCTACCGTTGGTTGGTAATTGCCGGAAACTTCTGAGGTGATCTTGCCTGAAATTTCCTCTTCTATAAATAAAATTTCTTTGCCACTCTGCAGTGCAAACTCATTGAGCGCACTACCGAGATCTTGGGCATGGATTTGGAACCTAATTAATTCTTCTGTATCTCCGGCATAGGTCTTTGTGCATAGGCACAAAAATAGCGCGAGAAAGAAACCTAGCGAAGGTCTATCAATCCATATACCTCCATTTTCCAACTTTTGGGCCTCCAAGAATACTCAAGGAGCTCGAGTCTCGGTAGTCAATTTAGTACAGCCCTTCTTATACTGCTGTTACCCCATTAAGACGAGGCAGTTTAATTTTCCCTCACCCCTTTTTACAGATTTTTTTTGAATCATTTCTGGGGCGTCTTATCACGCCAGTGGAGCGTAATACGATTGTCGTCCTCTGGCAGCGCCGCTATAGGGTAAAGTGCCTCAATTGCTTCTAAAAACGACGATGTGTTGCCTGTAGAAAATACCCCACCAACCCGTATGTTCTCGAGACGGGCATCATCGTTCAAAACCAGTTTTCTGACGCTGTAGCGGTTGATTTCTTCTATTACATCGTGCAGGACATCATCTCTGAATACCAGCCGACCTTCGCGCCAGCCGACAACCTGCTCCACGTCTGCGTGAAGCACGGTTGGTTCCGTATCCGGTTTGGCAATGAGCTGTTCTCCAGCGGTCAATTCCATAGGTGTGGCATTTGCCTCAATAAGGGGAACGATGCTTTCGCTGACTTCATCTACTTTGATTCTTCCCTCAACGAGAGTAATTAGAACACCCTGTTCGTTATCCAGTCTGACGTCAAATGCGGTGCCCAGGGCTACAATGCGTTGATCTCCCGCATAGACCTCAAATAGACGGGAATCTTTCTGGACCTCAAAGTGCGCCTGTCCTCTAACGAGCTCAAGGCGACGGGTCTTAGAACTATCGGTAAAGTCGACATGAACCAGTGAATTCGTATTTAGCGTGACCGTCGACTCGTCCGATAAGGTCACCGTGGAGCGTTCACCTATACCGGTTTCATAGGTATTCGTAGGGTTTGTTATCTGGTTCGTGCCAGGTTGATCCACAGCCTGAAATATCCCGGTGGCAATAACCAGCATGCAGACAGTGGCAAATCCGATAGCGACTCTTTTCTGCCTGGCGCGCTGACACCCACCCGTTTCTACCAACACCTGTTCACTGAGCTCCAGCAACTCCAGGCTTCCAAGGTTTTGATCGACCATGGCGAGTGCCCGTTGCGCATCATCGAACGCTTGCGCGTGCTCAGGGATTGAATTACGCCACGTTTCGAATGCGGCTCTGTCGCTTGGTCCGCAGTCTGGCGCATCAAGGCGCAGTAACCAGTACGCAGCAACCTCTTCTAATTTTTTAGCTGTCCTCTCGCTGTTTAGTAGGTTCATCTTTTTTCGTTCATTTTTGACTAAGGTAGATTGCCAGATGGGCAATTGCCTTCATCATATGTTTTTCAACGGCGCTAACCGAGATGTTGAGCCGGTTGGCGACGCGCTTTTGCCGAAGGCCTTCAATACGGCACAATATAAAAATCTGTTGCGTCCGTTCCGGCAGTTCATTCAGAGCGGCCAAAATTACTTCTACCGACTCCTTAGCTGTCAAGACGTGGTCCGGACCGAGTTCCGCATTAGGATGTCGTTCTTCCAGAAACTCCTCATGAAAGTCCTGGGCATGGGTGCGCTTTTTACGTAGAAAATCCCGCCACACATTGGTGGCGGTGCGCATTAGATAAGCTTCAGGCTGTTCGATGTTACTGCCGTTGCCACGCACGGCAAGCCGCATTAGTACTTCCTGCACCAGATCTTCGACGTCGGCTTGTTGGTATAACCGTTTGCCGAAATAACGTGACAGGGCGGGACGATATTTTCTTGATAAGACATCCAACCGCTCGGATTCGGTCAGGGTGGATAAAAGATTAGATTGATCACTGGGCATTTGTGTTTTCTGGCGTTAACAAGCGACCGATTGTACATTTTTTTAGTCGAGTTTTTGAGTCCCAAGTGTTTTACAAACAGATGGTTCCGGTAAAACTTAGAGATACTTTGAGAAAAACAGATCTATTATGTCGATAACAGTTTTTCCGTAGACGGATGAAGGATCGCCAATATCCACCATCTTTTCTTCAGACCAGCTACGACGATCGAAGGCATGACCCTCATCGGCAAAGATATGCAGTTCGGCCTTGCGGTCGAGGTTAGCGAGCTTTTCGTAAAAGACCGTGCTTTCTGCTAGCGGAACTGCTGGATCTTCTGCGCCGTGTATCAACAGGCAGGGTGGGAAGTTACTAAGGTCATATTCTAGTGGGCTGGCACCTTTATAGTCTTCTTCTGTTGCTTCGGCCCCCATTAATAGTGCGCGACCCTCATTATCTGTGCCGTATTGGATAGTGGTTGGTCCATACATCGACGCGACAGCTTTGACATCGCTGGAGATTCCCTCGTGACCACCAGCGCCTTCAAATGCGGTTGCAACAGCCGCCATAAGGGCAAGGTGACCACCGGCGGAATCTCCAATGACCCCAACTCTTTCTGGATCGAGACCTAATTTCTCGTAATTTGCCTTAAGGTATCGTATGGCGCATTTAACGTCTTCTATCTGAGCTGGCCAGGGTGCTTCCGGCGACAATCGATAGGACGGACACAGGCAGACGAACCCTGAACGGCTGAGTAATAGTCCAAAGCCTTTAACCCCATTGCGGCTACCTTTTCGCCAACCGCCACCGTGGACAATGACCAAAGCAGGTCTGTGGTAACCATTCTTTTCTGGTAGATAGAGATCTGCTTCAAGGTTACGGTCACCAGCTTTGCCGATCAAAATACCTTTAGAGACTTTTTCCCTGGTCATATCGTGGGTCCTCCATCCAGCGATGCCGCCGCAGCGGTTCCAGTGCAGCGCGCCGTGCCTCGTCATCATCGATTCGACACAATTGTTCTATGGCGAATGCATTGACGTATGTGTGAGGGTCTTGGGCGGCGTATGCAAGGCTTGGTATCGTTTCTTTTATCGCTCCTTGTCTGATCAGCGTTTGAATCGCATAAACCTTAAGATCCCACTCATCACTTGTTTTTATTATCTCGTCCAACGCTTGAATGGTTTGAGATTGATGAGCTCCTGTTCCTAATAAACCGAGAGCGGACATTGCGTGGCGTTGCACGAAAGGATTTTTGTTTCTAACGAGATGAGTAAGGCGATCCCCAAATGCTTGGCTACCTGCTTGACCTGCCGCAAAGCATCCATTTATTAGACAACCATCGTTATTACTTTGCAAAAGGTCATGAATGGGGTCGAGATCGTCGAGTAATGCGAGTCCGTTACTGGCATCGGCGATTTCAAGAATCCAGTCACTATTCTTTCCAGGCAAATGCCGCTTGATGTCATCCAATAATGTATCGCGTACTTTGTCCTGGTCATCCACGGCCGCTGACAAGTAGATGGCTTCAACCCGAGCACGAGGGTGCCCATTAAAGGCGAACTGCCAATCATTAAAAGCGATGACATCGTTTGCCGGAGTATCATAACCAAGCCATTGACCAAGATGTCTCGAAATGGGATCGTCTGTTTGCAATGCACCCATACCACAGCTAGGAGGCCGTTCAGTCCGCATGAATACAAACTTGCAGGCGAATCGGTTCTGCTCGGTACCATTTGTCATTGCGCCGTGGCCGATATCGAAATGTGCCAATGCAACGGATCCGGCAGTGCAGGTCATCGGATGCACGTTTGGCTGGATATATCCATCAGTTAGTTGGAGCTGCCCATCTTTTTTAGTTAGCTTTGGTGGATGATGCCAGTCTTCTTTTCCTCCTAGTTTGGGTAGCAGATGAGTCCCGGGCAATAAACCAGTGGGGCCATTGTCCAGTGTCACTTCCTGGGGGTAATAAAACATAATCAGCCACCAGGGTTCGCGATGGCGCGGTCGAGGTTTTACTGCATGCCCATCCTTATGAAAAGGTTGCAGCATGGCGGGGGTCTTCTTTCCTGGTTGTCCATGGCTGATATGCGGATGACGATGCACATGGACGAAATAGTTGTCCCCTAGTATTGCAGTGACGTTGCGTCGAACAGCAGGATCGTCGAGTACCTGCCATAGTTGAGGCACCATCGGTAAAATGTTGTTATGTGGATTGAATTCGCCGTTTGTGGACTCGAATACCCGAGATATGGTGGTATACATTCCACTGTGAAATTCACTGGACAATTCAGGCGTTATCTGGATAAAGCCTTGCTCCAAAAACTGCAGAGTATTGGAGGCTTGGGTTTCATTGTTGATGCTGATTGCTACTTCTCCAAGGAATGCCAGCCATTAAGCAGCTAGTACAGTTGGCTTTACCTCCCTACGACAAGAGGGTCCCGATTACTTTTTTTGGCCGCCTAGGTCAGAGGCGCGGGTTAGGACAATGTAAAATCAGGGGTCTCGAAGACGAGACCCACACTATTACTCGTTTATCTGGGTCGGCACTGAGCAGCCGATCGGAACTATTTGTTTAGGAAAACAAAACTAGGTGGGTCGATAGACCCAATTGATCTAGTTTTGTAATGACAACGGATAGCACGATCAAAGACCGTGCTATCCGTCTTTAAGTTTATTGTTGCCTAAACAAGAGCAAGAACAACAACAAAGCTATCAGCCCTACAAGGCCTTGTTCTGAAAACTGACTCACGATGAGACCGATGCTGTCCACTACGCCTATGGCGCCAGGGAACAAGACATCAATTACAACGAAAGCGAGTATCAGCGATATTCCTAATTCAGTAGCAGAGCGTAACCACGAGGTCACGTCTGCCATTACTTCTTTAATGGAGGCCATAATTAGTTTCTCCTATGGGTTTAGCAAAAAATAAATTAACGGCCTGCAATTGCAACGAACGCGATCAGTGTGACGAGTCCTACCAGACCACGATCTACAAATTGGCTTATTAAACCAGCGACACTGTTAACAATATCTGTTGTCCCTGGGAAAAGTACATCAACAACAAGTGCAACAACTACTAGACTCAATCCCAGACCAACTACGGCCTGAGCGACAGATGTAACAGTACCTAATGCTTCATTGATATTCATCGATGGATAACTCCTAATTAGCGGTTATTTTTTTTGTATTTGACATTCCGTCAGAACAGATGTTACCACATTCCTGCATAACCACAATCGTGCATATTCCGGCAATTTTGCCTTGATGTCACGGGGAGGATATAGCCGTAGGAACACGCTCTGGTGTGCTCTGAATTAGGGCCGGTTCATGGTGCGCACTTCAACTGTACGCTGAGGACTCAAACGTAGACGATATGACTAGTGACCGAACTCTGTTCAATATCGATGATGCGAACGCCTGGTTCAAAGGGTTGTAAATGAAATTCTTCTGAGTCCAGATCTATCTGAAAGGCCGGTGAAGGCGTTAGATGCAAGTAAAAACCATCACAACGTTTGTCGATAGCATTGTGGTAATGCCCGCAGAATACATGCTTAATTTTACTCTCTTTAATGACCTTGCTGACCTGCTCAGCGTTTTCCAGCGCATGATTGATGCCCATGAATCCAACTGGATTAATGATATCAGGTGGATGGTGAATAAATAATAGTGAAGCCTGGTTCGCTGCTTCCCTTTTTATGAACTCAATCTGATCGTCGGGTAATGAATATGAACTGGTGTCCACAAAGAGTAGTTTGTATGCATCGATGTCCAAAGCAAAGTAAAAATCATGGTTGATGCATTTTTTGGGACCAAATACCTCCCACAGCACACTAGGTTTGTCGTGATTACCCGGCATTATGATCGTTTGAGGGGCCTCGGGAAGTACTGAATTTAGCCACTCATTTGCCTGCACTGAGCCGTCCGTCATTGTAAGGTCTCCAGAGATGACTAACAGATCGGAATTGTCCTCGTGCACAAACGACAGAAGTTTAAGAACGTTACTCTTGGTCTGGCCGTTGGTCATCTCACCATCAGGAATGTGTAGGTCGGTAATTTGATGGATTCTCATTGTTACAGCATATATTCATTGATTTGGATGACCAAGGATTGACCTTAGGAGTATCGAGGTAAGCTGCAGGCCTGCGCAGTCGCAAAGAACCCAAGATTGTCGCATGGACTATTCTAATAATCCCAATTTCAATACGCTTCACCTACCAGGGAGGACAGTTTGATGGGGTCACCGGGAGATGTATTCAAGAAAAGCTGGATAGATCTTAACTTTTCTTCTAGAAATGCAGACCCATTACTTACAGTGAATCGAGCATTACGACGCGCCTAAATTGACCGGTTACCAAGAGAACATGGTGAACTTGATCCCTTGTTTTTCCTGGCGATCGCACCCTTAGACATTAGAGCTATGTCTTGAAGGAAAGAATCTTGATGAGGTTAAATGACCCTGCTTTGAATGAGATAATCGTCTCAATGAGAGCATGGGGCGTGCGTGTGCAGAAGTTTCTCTTGCACGTTAGCCGGAGTATGCCATCAGATCCTTGAACTGTTTGGTCAAATGGCGATCTGATGAAAAGTTAACCTATATTTGTATTTGGAATCCTATGAGCCTCAAAAGAATGGTACTACTCGTCACGTTTTTTTTGGCGTCATTACCGCTGATAGCTTACCAGGATGAGGGGCAAGGAGATATGCAGGACGTCGTTGCAGATCGCAATTTAGAGGTCGCTCATTATCCACGATGCCCTGAGAAAATTGAGCCAAAGTTGCTCATGTTTTTCCCCCACGTTATGGCGATTGACTCCACGTCAGGTGAGGTAAGATTGAAATTTGTTATTACCAAAGAAGGTCAGACTGAAAATATTGAGATTCTCGAGAGCTCAGGAGGTCGCAATGAACGTGCGTTTCGTCGAAGTGCCTTGCGTACCGCAGAAAATTGGGAGTACGATCCAATTCGTAGGGCCTGTGTGCACATCGAGACTGTTGAATATCATCTTGGTGACTCATAGGGCGCTATAAAGCATTGACAATAATCCTGCTGAACGCCTATGTTCAGGTCGCACCCCCCGAATAGGATTCTGCATGATCAGTTTGATAGGAATTGCTGGACTAATACTTATTGCCTGGCTTGCGTCTACAAATCGGCGTTCCATTAATCTGCGAACGGTGGGCGTAGCTTTTGCTATTCAAGTTGGCGTAGGTGGGTTTGTGCTTTACTTTCCATTGGGCAAACAGCTGCTCAGTAATCTTACCGAAGGTGTTTCGGGGGTGCTAAGTTTTTCTCAAGCAGGAATCAGCTTTCTATTTGGCAATCTTGCTGACCAGTCCTGGAACAACGTTGGTTTTGTGTTTGCTATCAATGTGTTACCCGTGATTGTTTTCTTCGCCTCGCTTATCGCAGTGCTTTACCACATTCGGATAATGGACTGGATCATCCGCCTGATTGGAGGAGCGCTGCAGTTGGCCCTTAAGTCAAGTCGACCAGAGTCCTTGTCGGCGGCAGCCAACATCTTTGTAGGACAAACCGAAGCACCACTTATCGTCAAGCCGTTTATCAAGCAGATGACTTCATCCGAGTTGTTTGCGGTGATGGTAGGTGGCCTAGCTTCCATAGCAGGTTCGGTGATGTTTGGTTATGCAGTAATGGGTATCGACCTAGAGTTTTTATTAGCGGCCTGTTTCATGGCTGCACCGGGTGGTCTGATGATGGCGAAGATAATCAAACCCGAAATCGGTTCTCCAATCAACAAATTGGAAGGACTTGAGGAGGAAGAGGTCAAACCCTATGTGAATGTATTCGACGCTGCATCCAGTGGCGCCCTGTCTGGGCTGCAACTAGCTTTGAATGTTGGCGCTATGTTGGTCGCCTTTACTGCGCTGATTGCCATGCTTAACGCTTTGATAGGCTGGGTGGGTAGCGTCTTTGGGTTCGAGGCGCTAACTATCGAGCTGATTCTCGGATATGCGCTACAGCCGGTGGCCTGGGCGCTCGGTGTGCCATGGTCTGACGCCAACTTGGCGGGCAGCTTGATTGGTCAGAAGCTGGTTTTCACTGAATTTATCGCTTACCTGAATTTCACTGCTGTCATGCAGGACTTGGGCACGCATAGCCAAGGGGTCATCACCATCGCGCTTTGCGGGTTTGCGAATTTTGCATCCATTGCAATCTTGTTGGGTGGCATTGGAACTCTGGCACCAACCAGACGATCTGAGATTGCCCAGCTTGGGCTAAGGGCATTGTTAGCGGCGACACTTGCTAATCTAATGAGCGCTGCCATCGCCGGTTTCTTTTTGTCGTTCAACTAATCAGGCGTTCGGCACATGCGCGATCTCACTGCAATTGACTACCAGACTCCAGACAGCGACCAGCAGTTTGTATCGTCATTGCGAGAAACTGGCTTTGGGGTGTTGAAAAATCATCCCTTGGATCTGCAGCTTATCGGGTCGATCTATGAAAACTGGATGACATTTTTTACCAGTGGTGACGCTGAGCGCTTTGCCGTGGACGGAAGGACTCAGGATGGTTTTTTCTCAATGGATAATGCTGAGTCCCCTAAGGGACATACTGAGCGAGATATCAAAGAGTACTTTCACTTTTATCCGTGGGGTCGATGTCCGGTTAACCTAAGAGAAGAGTTAGTCCTTTACTACAAGGCGGCGCATGAGTTTGCAGCAACGCTTTTGTCTTGGATTGAACGATACTCTCCAGTCGATATCGCTAGCGCTTATCGGGAACCATTGTCGAACATGATTGTTGGTAGCGATGACACGTTGCTGCGAATCTTACATTACCCCCCCATTACGGGTGATGAGAACGCCATGCGCGCAGCTCCTCATGAAGACATTAATTTGATCACCATTTTGCCAATGTCGAGCGTATCGGGGTTGGAAGTGTTCGACATGACTGGCGACTGGATACCGGTTCCAGCAGGGTTCGATAATGTTATTGTAAATATTGGTGACATGTTGCAGGAGGTATCAGGGGGTTATTTCCCCTCGACTAAACACCGAGTTGTCAATCCGGCGGGGGAGTACATGCATGCGTCTCGTATGTCTTTACCTTTGTTTTTGCATCCGCGCCCCGATGTGGTTTTGTCAGATCGGTATACTGCCGCTAGCTACTTGAACGAACGACTAAACGAGCTCGCTGTCGCATAACCGAAGTAATTCTGTGGATAATAGTTTTGGTTGTACTTTATACAAAGCAATTCTGCTTCGGTCAGTCGATTGTTGGGATTACTGGCCGGGCACAAACTTGGCGACAAAGCCACCTATTTTTCGTACCACCGACCTGGGTTGCAGCTTAGCCCATGCGACCGCGGTTTTGTTCGCGACGCCGGGAATGCATAATGTCTCGCCTGCCATTAGCGCTTCGAAACCTGCCAATGCGACCTCGTCGGCGGACGAAACAATAAAGTGGGGGATTTCGCTAATTAGTTGTTCTGTCGACGGAGTGCTGGTTATCCCGGGACACAATGCGGTCACTGATACGCCCGAATTAGTGATTTGTTCAGATAGTGATTCGGTGAGCGACAGGACGTACGCCTTGCTTGCCGCATACAACCCCATTGCCGGAACGGGCTGGAATCCTGCGATTGATGCGACGTTGAGAATCTTGCCACTGCTACGTTTGATCATGCCTTTCAGAAAATGATGAGTGAGGTGTGTCAACGCACGGATGTTCAAGTCAATCAGCTGGTCAATTGTGTCTGCTTCCCGGTCTTGTAAATTGCCCCACTGCATGATGCCAGCGTTGTTTACCAGGATATCAACGCGTTCCTTTTTGGTGTTCGCAATAAGGTGATCAATTCCTTCTCGGGTGCTAAGGTCGGCAGTAACAATATGTGTCTGATCAGGATCGTCGAGAGAGTTCTTTAATGCCACAAGCTTGGACGTGTCTCTCGCTGTAACAATCAGCTGAAAATCATGACTGGCGAATACCCGAGCCAGACTTTCGCCGATACCCGAAGACGCGCCCGTGATAAGTGCGGTTCCTTTCATGGTTGATTCTTTTGAATTGACTGGGGGAAATCATAACAGGAGAGCCAGAAGAGATCCCTGGCGACTAGAAAAGGTGCGGTGATTTTCCAGTTCCAGTGTGATATCGACCAAGCGCCCCATGACAATACACAATATATGTGAAGATGTAAGGATAAAGCTTCCTGCTAAGATCTTCGTGAATTTACGATGAAACGGCGTGATAAAAGGTGAGACGTCATGTTAACAATTCGCCGACTTCCTGTGAATAGAGTTAGAGGGTGCGGATTAAAAGCGAAGCCTGCAATACCACTGTTCCCCTAAACCAAGTGAAGATGCTAGACCCATTTGGGTGCACCTTTTTCACTTGGAACTAAGTTCCCCCAACAGTTTCTTCGTGAGAAAGCAGCGACACTTGCAGGCTTCTTCCCCCAATAACTTTTCTTAACACCGTTAAGTAGGCCGAGGAGCGCAAAAGGTTCTATGTTATTAGGGAGAAAAAGTGGCATTTTGTTGTCTCAAGAATCGTTTGCTAAGGTACGTCCCACTGTCCGCCTAGGACGTTGTTGGTTAATATGGTGGTCTTTATACCGTCCTGTAGCTTACGCATTACTCAAGCAGAGGAAATAGAGGAAATAGATGATTGAAGTTAAACAATTGAGAAAGCTTTTTGGCGGTCTCGTTGCCTTAGATGGTCTTTCTTTTAGGGTTGAGCCGGGCGAGATTCTTGGGTTTCTTGGCCCAAATGGTGCGGGCAAGTCCACAACCATGAAAATAATCACCGGCTTTCTGTCGCCTAGTAGCGGCTCGGTAAACATCTGGGGCAGCGATATTGTGTCCGACACGCTCGAAGCCCAGCGTCAAATGGGTTATTTGCCTGAAGGAGCCCCCTGTTACGAAGAAATGACACCACGTGCATTCTTACGTTTCATCGCTGCAGTTCGAGGCTTTGAGGGTAGTGAAAGAGAAAATCGAATCAACGGGGTGATCGAGACTCTGTCTCTACAGACAGTGCTTGATCAACGAATCGAGACCTTATCCAAAGGATTCAAAAGGAGAGTCGGTCTCGCACAGGCGATTATCCACGATCCTATGGTGCTTATTCTCGATGAGCCAACGGATGGACTGGATCCCAATCAGAAGCATCAGGTTCGTGAAATGATACATGGCCTGTCTAAAGACAAGATTGTGATTATCTCTACGCATATTCTGGAAGAGGTGACCGCTGTCTGTACTCGTGCAGTAATCATTTCACGCGGCAAGATTGTTGCCGATTGTTCACCCGAGGAACTGCAAACTAAATCCCGATATCACATGGCTGTCACAGTGAGTGCCAGCAGCGAAGATGCAGATGAGATCGAGAACTACATGCAGGCACTGGAACATGTTGCTGAGGTCGAAAGAAACGGTACCGACTTGCTGCTTATTCCAACTTCCTCGGGTTCCCATTTGCTAACCGATGTTGTAGAGGTTATTCGCGAAAAGAATTGGCAGATCGAAGGGTTGTTTCAGGAGAAGGGTCGGTTAGATGAAGTGTTCCGTAGTATTACCGAGGAGGTCGATCATGTTTGATCTTTCGCTCACCAGCCTGGTTGTCATTAGTAAGCGGGAATTCGCAAGCTACTTCGCAACCCCGATAGCTTATGTTTTCATACTCATATTCTTGATTCTGTCCGGTGTGTTTACTTTCTATATTGGTAATTTTTACGAGAGGGGACAAGCGGACCTGACGCCATTCTTCAGTTTCCATCCTTGGCTTTATTTATTTCTTGTGCCTGCTGTCTCCATGCGCTTATGGGCTGAAGAGAGAAAGTCAGGCTCTATTGAATTGCTGATGACGCTACCGATTAGACGCTTGGATGCGGTGGTAGGCAAGTTCCTTGCCGCTTGGGTTTTCACCGGCATAGCGCTACTTTTGACATTTCCTCTGTGGATTACCGTTAATTATTTGGGAGAGCCAGATAATGGGTTGGTAGCGGCTAGTTATGTTGGCAGTTGGCTCATGGCCGGCGGTTTCCTGGCGATTGGTTCCTGTGCGTCAGCGATGAGTAAGAGTCAGGTAATTGCGTTTATTCTCTGTGGCGTCACATGCCTTGTTTTTATTCTCGCAGGTTTTCCAATGGTACTCGGTGCGTTCAAAGGCTGGATGCCCGCAGTCTTTGTCGACACGCTGGCAAGTCTTAGTTTCCTCACTCACTTCTCGGCGATATCCAAGGGCGTCTTAAGTTTGCGTGACGTTTTGTATTTTATTTCGATGATCGTTTTCTGGTTATTGGCGACGATGGTTGTTGTTGACTTGAAGCAGGGGGAGTAATGATGAACAGAAAATATTATTCCGGTATCGGCCTGCTATTACTGGCCGCAGGTTTTCTGATTTTCACTGCACTTAACAATCTTATGTTTGGTGGGTTGCGCCTGGATTTGACAGAGAACAATTTATACACCCTGTCGGACGGTAGTAAGGAGATCGTCAAATCCATTGACGAACCCATCAATATGTATTTCTTTTTTTCTGAAAAAAGCAGCGAGAACCTTTCGCAACTGCGGACCTATGCAACGCGGGTCAAAGAGCTGCTCGAAGAGTACGCACTTTTATCTGACGGAAAAATCAACTTAAGCATTGTAGATCCCGAACCGTTTTCGGATGCAGAGGATCAAGCTGCTGAATTCGGATTGCAGGGAGTACCTATAACGACCGCGGGTGATGAATTGTACTTCGGTCTGGCTGCGACCAACGCGCTTGATGATGTCGAGATCATTTCTTTTTTCCAACCAGATAAGGAAGAGTTTTTGGAATATGAGGTTAGTAAGTTGATCCAAAGCCTTGTGGTAGCCGAGAAGCCAATAGTAGGGATTATTTCCAGCCTAGAGGTACAGGGCGAGGTCAATATGCAGACTTTCCAGATGACACCATCTTGGATGGCTATTGAGCAATTGGAAAATGTCTACGATGTGCAGAAGCTGGCGACGGATATCGAGACCATTCCTGGAGAAATCGACATTCTTATGCTTATTCACCCTAAGATATTATCTGAGTCACTAATGTTTTCGATAGACCAGTTTGTAATGGGAGGTGGAAAGCTGATTGCGTTCATTGACCCGCTAGCTGAAACCGATCGACCTCAACAGGGGAATCCAATGATGCCTGCGGCGCCCACGGTGCAGGCATCCACACTAAATGGCCTGACCGAGGCATGGGGGATTACCATGCGTGACAACATCGTGTTAGGAGATTCTCAGACCGCTTTAGCAGTGACTGGCCCTGCGGGCACTCCTGTTCGTCACCTGGCTATTCTGGGTATGGAAGCGGATAACTTTTCTGAAGACGATGTCGTTACTGCTTCACTGGAGAGTATTAATTTTGCGACAGCTGGAATACTTGATATCGCTGAAGACGCTTCAGCGACAATTGAAGCCCTGGTGTCATCAAGCAGCTATGCGATGCCGCTGGATTCCTTCCAGTTTCAATTCTTGAGTAATCCAGAAGATCTTCTGAGGTCGTTTAACCCGACTGGTAAGCAGTATGTGGTGGCTGCGAGATTGACCGGTAGCGCGTCAACAGCTTTTCCCGATGGGGTTGAGGGTCTTGAGGGTGAGCAACTGATGTTGAGTGATAATATTAGTGTAATTATCGTTGCGGATACCGACGTGCTTTCTGATCGTATGTGGGTTCAGGTACAGAATTTTTTTGGTCAGAGAATTGCAAGTCCCTGGGCGAATAATGGCGACCTTATTATCAACTCGCTTGATAATCTCAGTGGTGGCGCTGCTCTGGTAAGTATTCGATCCAGGGGTCGTTTCACACGACCATTCGATGTGGTCCAGGATCTTAGGCGGGAAGCTGAAGCGCGGTATCTTGAAAATGCCAATGATCTGCAAGCAAGGCTTACAGAGACTGAGCAAAAACTGACAGAGCTTCAGTCGGCTCAAGGTGAAGGAAATCTGCTGGTACTTGCACCTGAGCAGGAAGAGGCGCTTTTACGGTTCCAGCAGGAAAAGTTAAAGATTCGTAAACAACTACGTGACGTGCGGCACCAGTTAGACCGTGATATCGAGTTACTTGGCTCTACGCTTAAGTTTATCAACATAGCACTCATTCCGGTTTTGATGATGCTCGTGTTGTTTGGACTAAATGTGCTGATACTGCGTCGAGATCAGGAGACGAGACCATGAACCAAAAAGTGTTAGTTATTTTTGGATTTATCGTGGTGGCGATGGCCGGCCTAGTGGGTTTGTTGTCAATGGATAGAACCGACGAGGAAGAGCCAACCCTGCTATTGCCTGGCCTAAAACAGAAATTGTCGGAAGTCTCAAAGGTTGAGATAGATGCGGCTGATGGTTCGGTAACGTTGACGGCGAGCAATGGTGATTGGCTGGTGGAGCAGAAAGATAATTATCGTGCCAAGCTAAAAGAGTTGTCGGAGATGGTTAATGACCTGGCAAAAGCAGAGCTTAAGGAGAAGAAAACATCCAGACCTGACAACTTTTCGCGCCTCGGTGTGAGCAGTCTTGAGGCGGAAAATAGCGAGGCTATCAGAGTTACCCTTCATGCTGGTGATGAAGCGTTTAGTATCTTACTGGGAAACTCTTCCCAAGGGCGTGACGGCCGTTTCGCGCGTATTGAAAATCAGGTTTGGTTGACTGATGAGATAGACATTGAGAAGGATCCTGCCGGATGGTTAGACACAGTCGTTATTGATGTAGATGCTGAAGAAATAACACGGGTGGAACTAGGTTCGTTGGTGTTTGAGCGTGTCGAAGAAGGAGAGTTCGAGTTTCTTCAACTACCAAAAAATAGGAAGTTGAAATACCCTAGTATTGCTAACGAGCCAGCTCGAGCACTGACAAAAGTCCGGTTAGAGGATGTTGTCCAGCATCAAAAGGAAAGGTGGATTGGGGCGAGCCAGGCTAAATTCTTGATGACGGATCAAACGCAGGTTTTGGTAATGGCAATTCAGCAGGGTGAAGAGAATTGGCTTCACTTCAGTGAAGGAGAATCGACGCGCTTTGCCACCGATTTGTCTGAGTGGGATTATCGCGTGAGCAGCTATATATATGATGATTTTGTGAAGTCGCTGGAAGATATTCTCGCTGAAGAGGAAGAAAAAATTGAGGTTGAGTAGTTTAATCGCTCTCGATTATCACAACTACCTGATCTTCATCTACGGAATCTTCTTCGTTGACTAGAATCTCGACAATCGTGCCTGCAATTGGTGCTTCTAATGGAATTTCCATCTTCATGGATTCGATGATCATTAACACATCTTCTTCGGTGACCTTGTCTCCAACCTTCGATTCGATTTTCCATATGTTGCCGGTTACTTCGGATTCAACTGTAACTTTACTCACTTCTATGTGATTTCCTTTGTGATTTGGAACGCTCCACTAAAAATAGCATGATTCTGGTTTTAAGCGTACACAAAACAAAGCTATGACAAATGTCTACGTCGCGCTTGGTTCAAATATTGGCCATGGCGTTGAACTTTTGGAGAAAGCGATTCAGATGATGCAACCGCTTGCAGAAGGTTCCATCAATTCCTCTTCGTTCTGGAAAACGGAACCTGTAGGGATGGTAGATGCAGACTGGTTTACGAACGCGGTTGTTGAATTTGATACGTGCCTAGGACCATTTGAACTACTTGAGGCATTGCAGCGAATCGAAAAAGCTAGTGGGCGCCCATTAGGTCACGTAAAGAATTCTCCCCGAACGGTTGATCTCGATATTGTGAGCTATGGGAAAGAGAGGCTTTCAGATAGATGGTTACAGTTGCCTCATCCACGAGCTCATGATCGGCTGTTTGTGTTGTTGCCTCTTGAGGAATTGGCGCCGCGTTTCAGATTCCCGGGTGATGACCGGTCACTCGCTGTGCTGATAAAGAATGCGACTGCGATCCAGATGGAAAAGTTAGTGAATTCGTCTAGGTAGTTTTTTCGCGCGGACTAGTCTGAACTCCCTTTGGGGGTAAATGCGGGCATAGGGAACGGTGCAATATTACCTTTGGCCTCGGAGATCTTGCCGATACCTTCCTTGGCCACTTCATCGATTCGAGCAACCGAGTGCATTGGTATGTAGCTTCGGTTTACGCCCTCGAATTCCGATTTGAGCCGTTCTTCGCTTGGGTCTACCAACATCTGAGAACGCTCACCAAACACCAGTTCTTCAATTTCAATGAAGCCGTAGAGGTCAGATTGATAGATCTGTCGCGCGTAAACCTCGTATATCTGTCCCATACTGAAGAATATTATCTTGTAGATTGGTGTGTCGGCCATCTGTTCCTCATAGCAGTTTGTTCTACAGTGTTTTTAGCGCAGTGTTGGTCTTATCGTTGCCATTGTCAACTAATGGTTGTAAACCAATGTCGATATTCTATATGCGATTGTGGAGTCTTGATTTCAAGGGTGCTACCGAAAAACCACGTTGCTGCCTATAATAGGCAGCCCCTAGAAGCTAGGAATGGCTCTTGCCAAAACTATTCATAAAAACTCATGGTTGTCAGATGAACGAGTATGATTCGTCACGTATGGTGGATTTGCTAAAAAAGACCCATGGATACCAACTGACTGAAAATGAGGCAGAAGCCGACTTGCTGCTACTTAATACCTGTTCGATTCGTGAGAAGGCCCAGGAGAAAGTATTTCACCAGCTTGGCCGTTGGCGGAAGCTTAAAGTAGACAACCCTGACCTGAAGATTGGTATAGGGGGATGCGTTGCTAGCCAGGAGGGAACTGCGATTACTGAGCGTGCTCCCTTTGTGGATCTTATTTTCGGTCCTCAGACGCTACATCGGTTGCCAGAAATGTTGCAGCACGAGACGCAGGGTAGTCCGGCAGTCGACGTAAGCTTCCCAGAGATTGAGAAATTTGACCGGTTGCCTGAGCCCTCCGTTGATGGACCTTCCGCTTTTGTGTCTGTAATGGAAGGGTGCAGCAAGTACTGTAGCTTTTGTGTCGTACCCTATACTCGAGGCGAGGAAATAAGTCGACCCGTAGACGATGTGCTTCGAGAAATCTTGTCATTAGTAGAAAAGGGCGTTAGAGAAGTTAATCTTCTGGGACAGAATGTGAATGCCTATCGCGGGGCCCTTGACGGAGGAGATGTTGCAGATCTGGCCTATCTGATACGAGTGATCGCACAAATTGACGAGATTGATCGGATTCGTTATACCACCTCACATCCGGTTGAGTTTTCCCAGAGTCTGATTGATGTGTATTTGGATGTCCCTGAATTGGTAAGTCATCTTCATTTGCCCGTACAAAGTGGTTCTGACAGGATTTTGTCCGCCATGAAGCGGGGGCATACCGTTCTTGAATACAAATCAAAAATTCGCGCACTGAGAAAAATTAGACCGGGCATCAGTTTATCTTCAGATTTCATTGTTGGTTTTCCAGGCGAATCCGATGATGACTTCGAGTCGACGATGAACCTCATTTTTGAGCTGGGGTTTGATCAATCTTTCAGTTTTATCTACAGCGCTCGTCCAGGCACGCCGGCTGCGACGCTAAAGGACGAAACCGATATGTATGTGAAGAAGGATCGGCTGGATAGACTGCAGCAGCGGATCCGAACTCAAGCGTTTGCCATTAGCCGTCAGATGGTTGGTAGCACCCAGAATGTATTGGTGATGGGGATCTCTAAAAAGGATCCGGGACAGTTGCAGGCGAGAACCGAAAATAATCGAGTAGTTAATTTTTCTTCGACTGATGCGGGCCTCATAGGACAATTCGTTTCGGTTGAGATCAATGAAGCGCTACCTAACTCGCTGCGAGGTGCGCTACTTTCCCCGGTAGGGCAGGCTTCGTAGCGGACTCAATACAATTAAAAACTAGCTTTCACTCCGTACCGGTTACCTATATTCTATAGAAATGCTGACTCGTACCAGATGAATTTGGACGCAAACTTAACGCCACACCAGGTCAAACTGGAACCTGACGATAGCCTGCAACTTGCCACTTTGTGTGGCCCCTACGATGCTCACCTGAGACAAATCGAAGAACGACTCGGCATCACGATCAATAATCGGGGCAATGATTTTGAACTCATTGGCGAGAACCAAATGGTCCATGCGGCTGGGGAATTGTTAGGCCACCTATACCGCGAAGTAACCAGTGGTACCCGGCTAACTTCGGACCTGGTCCATCTGTTTTTGCAGGAGTCGGGTGTCGACGCCTTGGTACAAAAAGACGCGGACGGTACTGATGATCTCGTTCATACGGGGAAAAAGATTGTTCGTCCGCGGGGCAAGAATCAGATTTCCTATGTACGATCGATCAGATCCCATGACATAAACTTCGGTATTGGACCGGCGGGTACTGGTAAGACTTATCTTGCAGTCGCTTGTGCGGTTGAAGCATTTGAGAGTGAACGTATCCGCAGGATATTGCTGGTGAGACCAGCAGTTGAAGCAGGTGAGAATTTAGGATTTCTACCGGGTGATCTGAGCCAGAAGATCGATCCTTATTTGCGACCGCTGTACGATGCGCTCTATGAGTTAATTGGCTTTGACAAGGTCGAACGTTTAATTGAAAAGAATGTTATTGAGGTTGCTCCTCTTGCATACATGCGTGGCCGTACGCTCAATGATTCTTTTATTATTCTCGACGAGAGTCAAAATACCACTGCGGAACAGATGAAAATGTTCCTCACTCGAATTGGCTTTGGCTCGACGGTGGTGGTTACGGGAGATATTACTCAGATCGATTTGCCTAACAGAACTAGGTCTGGTCTGCGCCATGTATTGGATGTGTTGTCAGGGGTAGCAGGAATTTCTTTTACTCATTTCTCACCCAAAGACGTTGTTCGTCACCCTCTGGTGCAACGTATTGTCGAGGCCTACGATCAACATGAACCGAAGGACTATGACCGCGCCTGAACCGAGTGAGGATATGTCCAAGTCACCCACTGTGGACATTCAGTGGATAGCTGAACCTGTTCGCCTGGACGCGAATGATGGAGATATCATCGAATGGATTACTACCTGTTCGATGCATACTGGTCAGCCGAATATGGAACTTTCTGTGCGAATCGTTGACGAGAAAGAAATAACGGATTTGAATCGCAAGTACCGAGACAAATCTTCAGCAACCAACGTTTTGTCATTCGATAATGGAGTTCTTGATGAGTCAGGCAAGATCTTGATGGGCGACATCGTTATTTGTGCTTCCGTGGTAAGCAAAGAGGCAGAAGAACAGCATAAACTGACAAACCATCATTTTGCCCATATGCTAGTCCATGGCTTCCTGCATCTATGCGGTTATGACCATAATGATGAAGTAAAGGCAAAAGAGATGGAAGCACTTGAGGTAAGGATTCTGGGGTGTTTAGGGGTTTCAGATCCCTATGCAGGGAACAACGATGAGTGATCAGGGAGATAACGACAACCGGAGCTGGCTAGACAAATTTATTTCTATGGCGACGGGGACGCCAGGTTCGAGAGAGGAATTAATTGAGCTATTGCGCTCGGCGCAACAACGAGAGTTACTTGACTATGAAGCGTTAAGTATCATCGAGGGAGCGCTGATGGTATCGGATATGCAGGCTCGTGAGATTATGGTCCCGAGGTCTCAAGTGGTCTTCGTGAAGCTGGACTCGACGCCGGAGGAATTCCTCCCGAAAATCATCGAATCAGGACACTCGCGGTTCCCCGTTGTTGATGAGAATCCGGACAACGTGCTTGGAATTCTTCTCGCAAAGGACGTATTGCCCCTTTCCTTTAAAGACAACCGCTCCCGCTTCAATATGCGTGACCTGCTGCGACCGTTTACGCCTATCCCTGAGAGTAAGCGAGTTAATGTTTTGTTGCAGGAGTTTCGAAAGAATCGCAGTCATCTTGCGGTTGTGCTGGATGAATACAGTGGCATTTCAGGCATTGTAACTATCGAAGATGTTCTGGAGCAGATCGTTGGTGATATAGAGGATGAGTATGATATCTATGAAGAAGATGACTTCATCAAACAGCACAACGATGAAACCTACACTGTAAAAGCATTGACGCCGATCGAAGACTTCAATGAATGCTTTGATAGTGAGTTTAGCGACGAAGATATGGATACCATTGGGGGTATGGTGACGCATGAGTTTGGTCATTTGCCGAAACGGAATGAGAGTATCGACGTAGAGAGTACGTGTGGCAAAAGTGGAAGAAAGATATTCAAATTTAAGGTGCTTAATGCTGATAGTCGTCGCATTCATCTGCTGCAACTTACGGTGTTGGCTGCGGGATAAAGTCCCACATTGCATACGATAGATTCCTTGTTTAGGAACGCGAAACATCTGCGCGATAGCAGACCGATGGTCGGTCATGCGCTGGCGCTGCTCAGCGGCGCGCTGTTTCCTCTCTCGTTCGCTCCTTTCGATATCTGGTGGGTGGGTATCGCTAGCCTTGTCACACTTCTATTCTCGCTTGATGTTGATAGTAAGCATGCCATAGCCATTCGTTACTACCTGTTTGCAGTTGGCATGTATGGCGTTGGGGTTTCCTGGATTTTCGTCAGCATCAATGTGTATGGCGGTGCATCCTACTTTCTTGCTGGGATATTGATTACCTTCTTTGTGCTGACCTATTCCCTCACGTCACTGGTTGCAGCGGCGATACATATCAATGTGTCTCATTGGCTGATGGCTTTCCCCGCGATATGGGTGCTGCTAGAGTGGTTCCGCAGTTGGTTTCTTACCGGGTTCCCATGGCTGTTCGCAGGTTATAGCCATCTGGACTCAACCCTTTCCGGATTCATACCAATATTTGGTGTGTTCGGCCTGAGTCTGTTCACGAGTCTTACTGCGGTGTTGGTTTACAGCCTGGCGTCACGACGATGGGTAATCAGTTTCCTGGCTATCGGCGTGTTGTGGGGCGGTGGTGCGTTTCTGGTAACGAAGGTAAGTTGGGTTCAGGCGACTGATCAGACGGTTAGTGTGTCTGCGGTACAGGGAAATATCGACCAGCACACCAAATGGCTGCGCCAGAGTGCCGGCACTATTTTGAATACCTACCTGGGATTGACTGAAAATGAATGGGGACGGGACATCGTGGTTTGGCCGGAGGCAGCGATTACGGTGATGAGACCGGATGCAGGCCCTATCCTCGATGAACTTGCCATGCAGGGAAGGCAAACCGGGACAGCGCTTGTTCTTGGGATACCGGATCGAAGTGAGGAGGGTAGCTATCTAAACTCGGCGATTGCCCTGGGCAACGGTGTCGGTGATTACCAGAAGAGAAGACTGGTGCCGTTTGGAGAATATGTTCCTCTTGAGGAGTATCTTCGCGGATTGATTACCTTCTTTGACTTGCCGATGTCTCGCAACCAATCGGGACCCTGGTCTCAGGATCCACTGCTGGCGGGGTCGTTGTCCCTGTCTCTATCGATTTGCTACGAAGTTGTATATCCAGAACTTGTACGCGAAACCGCGGAAATGCCTGATCTGTTTTTGACCATCAGTAACGATACCTGGTTTGGCGATTCGATTGGTCCGAAACAACATCTTCAAATGGCACGGATGCGAGCAGCGGAAAATGGCCGTTGGATGATCCGTTCGACCAACAATGGTATCACGGCACTGATTGATCACCAGGGCAACGTTCGCGCTCAGTTGCCGTCTTTCAAAGCCGGCGTACTGCGTGGTGAAGTTCGTATTATGCAGGGAGTAACACCCTATCATCGCTTTGGACACTTGCCGGTGGTTGTTCCATGCTTGGCGTTTGTACTGGTGCTCCTCGTTAAGGAAAAAATATGGGGCCGCCTATGAAGGTGTGGTTTCTGTCGGTTGTGTGGTTCAGGTAGAATGACCGTTTTTTCGAGCACGTGACAACCATGGACCATGAGCCCCGTTCCTACGATTTCAAAAAGACCGAAGCCGATGTGCAGGAGTATTGGCGGAAAGAAGGTACTTTTGAGGTTGCTGAGAATAGTCCCAAACCGAAGTATTATTGTCTTGCTATGTTTCCTTACCCAAGTGGGCAACTACACATGGGCCACGTGAGAACCTATACTCTGGGTGACGTCATTGGCCGCTACAAGCGATTGCAGGGATTCAATGTGCTTCATCCTATGGGATGGGATGCATTCGGGTTACCGGCTGAAAATGCAGCCATCAAAAACAAAGTGCCGCCAGCTACGTGGACTCGGCAGAATATCGACAATATGCGAGGTCAGCTGCAATCGCTTGGATTCGCCTACGACTGGACCCGGGAGCTGGCGACCTGTGATCCGAAGTATTACCGCTGGGAGCAATGGTTCTTCACCAAAATGTTTCGCAAGGGACTGGTGTATAAAAAGTCTGCGTGGGTCAACTGGGACCCGGTAGATCAAACGGTGCTCGCTAACGAGCAGGTCATAGATGGCCGAGGCTGGCGTTCCGATGCACCTGTTGAACGTCGCGAATTAGCGCAATGGTTCGTTAAGATTACCGATTACGCTGAAGAGTTGCTGGGATACCTCGATAAGCTACCGGGCTGGCCAGAGAAGATCAAGACGATGCAACGCAATTGGATCGGCCGGTCTGAGGGTGTACAAATTCTATTTCCCCGTGGCCAAGATGAACCCGTTGAGGTGTATACCACTCGACCGGATACCCTCATGGGGGTATCCTATGTTGCGTTAGCGCCGCAGCATCCTATTGCCAAAGAGGTTGGCGAGAAGAACCCAGCCATAGCTGAATTCGTAGAAGCCTGTAATCAGGTAAAAGTAGCTGAAGCCGATATGGCTAAGTTGGAAAAGCAAGGCATGGACACGGGTATCGTTGTTGAGCATCCGTTAACGGGCAGACCCATTCCGGTCTGGGTCGCGAATTTTGTTCTGATGGAATACGGCTCCGGCGCCGTAATGTCAGTGCCCGGACATGATCAGAGAGATTGGGAGTTTGCGCGTAAGTATGGTCTGCCCATTGAACAGGTGATCGCGCCGGTTTCCGAGCAGGAGTGTGATCTTGGTCACGCTGCTTTCGTGGATAAGGGCATCTGCATCAATTCAGGAGAGTTCGATGGCCTGGATTTTTACAAGGCTTTTGATGCGATAGCGTCTGCGCTGGAAGCGAAAAGTCTGGGCGAGCGTCAGGTGAACTATCGACTTCGTGACTGGGGTGTCTCCCGCCAACGGTATTGGGGATGCCCCATTCCGATTATTCATTGTGATAAATGTGGTGCCGTACCCGTACCAGACGAAGACCTCCCTGTTGAATTGCCTACAGATGTTGAATTTGATGGCGTGGGATCACCCATAAAGTCGATGCCAGAGTGGTACCACACCGCATGTCCTACCTGTGGCGGACCTGCTGAACGTGAAACTGATACTTTTGATACCTTTATGGAGTCCTCCTGGTATTACGCTAGATTCGCGTGTAGCGGTTTTGATCAAGGCATGCTTGATGAGCGTGCCAAGTACTGGACTTCCGTTGACCACTACGTTGGTGGTGAAGAGCATGCCATTCTGCACTTACTGTATGCGAGATTTTTCCACAAGGTGATGCGAGATGAGGGCCTGGTGGAGTCTGATGAACCGTTTGAGCATCTTCTAGCGTTGGGGATGGTCCTTAAGGATGGCGCCAAAATGTCCAAATCATCTGGTGATGCGGGAAATCCACAACACCTGCTTGATCGGTACGGCGCTGATGCCGTTCGTATGGCGATGATGTTTGCTGCACCTCCAGAGCAATCCTTTGAATGGTCGGAGCACAATGTTGAATCAGCTAACAAGTGGCTTCGAGGCAGATTGTGGAATGCCATTATCGCGCATGTAGAGCTTGGTCCGGTGTTGGAACTTGACATTAATGGGTTAAGTGAAGAGCAACGTGATATCCGTCGTTTGACCCATGAAGCTTTGTCCAAGGCTTCAGACGACTACGGCCGACGATTAAACTTCAACACGGTAGTTTCTGGTGTGATGTCATTGATGAATCAGCTTGCCAAATTTGAAGATGCGTCTGATACTGGTCGAGTGGTGAGGCAGGAGGCATTGAAGGTTGCCGTGTTGGTATTGTCGCCGATCACTCCTCACGTGTGTCGCGAGCTCTGGGGTAAGCTAGGTTTAGGGGAGATTGAAGAAGCTACCTGGCCTGAAGTTGATGAAAGAGCACTGGCTAAACGGGTCGTTGAACTAGTGATACAGGTGAATGGGAAACTTCGTGGCAAACTCGAGATGGCGCCCGATGCAATTGAGGATTACGTTGTACGCGAGGCTCGTAAGATTAAAAACGTGGAGAAATTCCTAGATGGAAAGGAGACTCGAAAGGTCATTCACGTGCCCGGAAAGTTGCTGAACTTCGTGGTCTCTTGAAACAGATTGCCCTCATGACCAGCTTGCTGTTTGTTAGCAACTGCGGCTTTCATCTGCGAGGAACTCATAACCTTGAGATGGCCGATTTCGAGTCAATTCATATCGAAGTGCGCAATGAAACTGGTGAAATGCGACAGTTGTTGGAAAGAAGCTTTCTTCAAACGAATGTCGAGGTTTTGAGTAGTGCTTCTAAAGCAGAATATTCACTGTTGGTTTACAACGAAAGGAACAGTCGCCGTGCCGTTGCGACAACCAGTAACATAAGCGTAGCTGAGTATGAAATCGTTCAGCAGCTAAGTCTGCAGCTACTCAGTAACGATAGAAAATTACTTATTCCTCGAGTCACAATCTCCACAGAGAGAACCTATACGTTTGATGACCAAAGCCTAGAAAGTAGTACTGAAGAAGAGGCATTGCTCCGTGAGGAAATGCGTCGAGACTTGAGTGAGCAGGTGTTTCGGCGTGTCAACGCGAGCATTCGTGCTCATCAGAGCCAGATGGAATGAAGATTTATTCGGACAAGCTACAGGGGCAGCTGGCCAGGGAGCCTTTGTCGTTTTATATCGTCAGTGGAGATGAACCCCTACTGGTACAAGAGAGCTGCGACCTGATTCGCGGTGAGCTTAGGAAAGCAGGATTTAGCGAACGTGATCTGTTTCACGTCGATAGTAATTTTGACTGGCAACAGGTTACCTATAGCAATGGCAGTATGTCTCTGTTCGCGGACAAGAAAATTATTGAGCTTCGGATGAGTTCTGCTAAGCCCGGTAAAGAAGGTGCCGCCGCACTGACCGAGCTGTGTGCGAATATTTCTGAAGACAACTGCATTTTGTTGGTGATGCCAAGAGTAGATGCAGCAACCCAGCGTACAAAGTGGTTCAAAACCCTGGAAGGACTCGGTGGTTTTGTACAGATTTGGCCTGTGGATGCGAAACAGCTTCCCAGATGGATAGAGAATCGTTTTAAACGAGTCGGATTAATTGCCAGCAGAGAGGCTGTTCAGGTGCTGGTAGAGAGAATTGAGGGGAATCTTCTTGCTGCGGTGCAGGAGATTGAACGGATGAAACTCTGTTCGACAACTGGACGTATTGAGATTGACGAGGTGATGGGCGGGGTTGCTGACAGCGCGAGGTACGATGTCTTTCTGCTCATTGACGCTGCGCTGGAAGGCAACACCAGTAGGGTCGTAAGGATTCTCGATGGCCTGCAGCTTGAAGGGACTGAGCCGCTGTTCCTGAATAACATGTTGGCGAGAGAGATCCGAAACCTGTCGGCGATGGCTCATAAGATTGATCAGGGACAATCTGTTGATGCAGTGCTGCGTAGTGGCAGAATCTGGGACAAAAGAAAGGCACCGGTAGCCGCCTGCCTAAAGAGGCATCGGGCAACTGATCTTGAGCGAATGCAATCCCGTTTGTCACGTGTGGATCGCATGGTGAAAGGGCTGGAGGATAACGTACGGCCCTGGGATGAATTAACCACAATGGTTGTGGAGTTGTCTCGATCGACCGCTTGATTAGCGGATCGACATGGTATTTTTTCAATTTAGCGGCTATCCTTGGCGTCCCCACGATCTTGATGAATTCTGGAAGTTTTATCTGAATTGTCGTCGAGTCGATCTTCGATGCAGGTGGTTGTGTGCGGATAGTCAAAAAATTATATAAAACAATGGGATAGGTAATAGTAGTCATGGCAGATATACAGAACGCGCTTGAGGGGAGCGGCATTCCAGATACCACAGTTAGTGTCCGGGAAACTTATGGCCTTGATATCGATTTGGAGGTTCCTGCGTTCTCACAAACATGCGAGCACGTGCCTGCAATCGACGAAAGTTATTTGTTCGATCAAGAAACTACCAGGGCGATTCTGGCCGGATTCGCTCATAATCGGAGAGTCATGGTACAGGGTTATCACGGTACCGGTAAATCTACACACATCGAGCAGGTAGCGGCGCGACTGAACTGGCCATGTATTCGTATCAACCTTGACAGCCATATCAGCCGGATCGACCTGGTTGGTAAGGACGCCATCGTCCTTCAGGATGGTCAACAGGTTACTGAATTCAAAGAAGGGCTCTTGCCATGGGCTTTGCAGTGTGCATGTGCCATTGTTTTTGACGAGTACGATGCAGGTCGTCCCGATGTGATGTTCGTGATTCAACGGGTATTGGAAGTCGAAGGTAAGTTGACGCTGCTTGATCAAAGCAAGGTTATTAGTCCACATCCTTCGTTTCGTTTGTTTGCTACCACCAACACCATCGGTTTGGGTGATCCCACAGGGCTTTATCATGGGACGCAACAGATCAATCAGGGACAGATGGATCGCTGGAACGTCGTAACGACTCTGAATTACCTCGAGCGCGAAAAAGAAATCGATATCATCATGTCGAAGATGCCTGAATTGGATCGATGGACCGTGGCGAATATGGTTTCAATTGCGGATTTAACCCGTCAGGGTTTTATCAATGGCGATATCTCGATTGTGATGTCACCCAGAACGGTCATCATGTGGGCTGAGAATGCCCAGATTTTTGGTGACCATGGTTTTGCATTTCGACTTACCTTCTTAAACAAATGTGATGATACCGAGAAGTCTATTGTGGCGGAGTACTATCAGCGCTGCATGGGTGAAGAGTTACCGGAGTCGAGCGCGAGTGTTGTGCTCGCCTAGCGCGTCATGGCTGCACAAGACGACTCTAGAGAGGTATTCAAGCAGGCTGTAACCTCAACCATGCGGGCTATCTCTGGCAACGAGGAGCTGAATGTCAGCTTCGGTCGGGGTAAACCCTATTTGCAGGGTAATAGAGCCCGTGTCCCGTTACCAGAAAGCAATCTTTCGCAGGAAGAGCTCGCGGCATGGCGTGGCACCGCCGACAAGTTTGCTCTTAATACGCGTTTCCATGATGAAAGCTATCATCGCGCCCACCGTCCGAAGACTGGTGTCGCGCAAGAGATATTCGATTGCGTCGAGGATGCCCGCATTGCCTGCATAGGTTCCTATTTGATGAAGGGCGTGCAGGACAATCTTAATGCGGAACTGCAGGAACAGTGTGCCGAGCAGGGGTTTGCCACCTTAGAGCATCAAAGCCAAGCGCCCCTTGGTGAAGCTATTGGTATGTATATTCGCGAGAAGATTACCGGGTTTGAGGTTCCTCCTGCCGCAAAAAATATTCTTCATTTTTGGCATGAATACATAGAGGAACGGATTGGCACCGACGTTTCTGAGTTGGGTGACGTCATGTTCGATCAGGAAGAGTTCGCTAGGTTGTCCCAGCAGATTATTCATGATCTCGGCCTGAAGGAGGACTGGGGTCAGGAAGATATGTCCGATGAGTCTGATGACATGGATGATGAGCTGGATGACGATGACAATCAGCAGGGTGATGAAGCGGCGGATCAGGAGATGGCTGCAGACGCGGATATGACTGATGCCATTGAAGGTGAAGTTCCCGTGGATATGGAAGCGATGGAAATGGCCGAAGTTGATGGTGAAGAAGATGAAGCCGGCGTACCACCTGACGTTATGGGAGATAAGAACTGGCTACGTCCTCTGGAGAGCGACTATAAGTCTTATTCCAATGCCTTCGATGAGGTCGTCTTCGCCGACGAGTTGTGTGAGCCTACAGAACTGGATCGGTTGCGTGGCGTTCTCGACAAACACCTGCAGAACTCGCAGGCAGTAATTAGCAAGCTGGCTAATAGGCTGCAGCGAAAACTCATGGCGCAGCAAAATCGGACCTGGGAGTTCGACCTTGACGAGGGAATGCTGGATACGTCCCGGTTAACCAACATTATTATGGATCCGTTTCATCCTCTGGCATTCAAGCAAGAAAAAGATATGGATTTCCGTGATACGGTGGTTTCGTTACTTATCGATAGTTCCGGGTCCATGCGAGGACGCTCGATTACGATTGCCGCTATGTGTGCGGAGATCCTTGGCCGAACACTGGAGCGATGTACTGTCAAAGTAGAGATCCTCGGTTTTACCACCCGCGCGTGGCGAGGGGGGCAGTCGCGTGAATTGTGGTTGCAGTATGGCAAACCCGCACAACCCGGTCGCCTGAACGATCTGCGACATATCATCTACAAGGCTGCCGATATGCCCTGGCGCAGGGCACGCAGAAACCTAGGTTTAATGATGCGCGAAGAATTGCTAAAGGAAAACATCGATGGTGAAGCGCTGCTGTGGGCGCATAATCGAATTGTCAGCAGGACTGAAGATCGCAAGATCCTTATGGTGATATCAGATGGTTTGCCAGTTGATAACAGTACTTTGCTGGTGAATCCCAGTAACTATTTGGAACAGCACCTGAAGTACGCGATCGACCAGATAGAGAATCATTCTGAGGTTGAGCTGGTTGCGATCGGTATAGGTCATGACGTTACCCATCACTACCGCAGAGCAGTAACGATTACTGATGCCGAGCAGCTAGGTGACGCAATGATCGAGCAGCTGGTGGATCTGTTTGACCAGGAAGCTAACAAAAAACCCTCAACACCCGCACAGCAAAAAGAGATCTCGCTGAGTCGTGCATCGAAATAACATCCTTGCAAAACTAGATGGTTACTTGAAAACGTTTCCCGCGGAACGGGAGAATGTTGAACAGATGGTGTCCTTTATCGAGTCCCACACCGATTGCTTCGAACGGTCTTTATCGACTGGGCATATCACTGGTTCAGCCTGGCTGATGGATGAGAACTATGAGCGTGCTTTGCTTACCCATCATAGAAAACTTGATCGGTGGCTACAGCCTGGTGGCCACGCGGATGGTCAAAGTGATGTTCTAGCTGTTGCCATGCGTGAAGCGGAGGAGGAATCAGGTCTGGGGAAAATCGAGCCAGTAAGTGATTCCCTGTTCGATATCGACATCCACATGATCCCTGCTCGTGGCAACGAGGCCGAACACTTCCACTACGATTGTCGTTTCCTATTGCGCTCTGTGGGCAGTGATCAATATTCAGTAAGTAAAGAATCCCACGACCTCGCCTGGATTCCCCTTGTCGACATGTCGCGCTACACCACCGAGGCTTCTATCACCCGCATGGTGGACAAGGTTCGCTCGTATCTGACTAACTCATAGTTAGTGGGGCCTCAGGGTAGTGGCAGGGGCGATCGCAGCACAAAGGGTCTCGCTGGCGTTGAAAGGCAACGGTAGTAGTATCAACTGATTCTTGGGTAGTTCTTGGTTCAAAAACAAATATCGTGCCTCAAGTTTCTTTGCTAATTATGGTTCTGTTGACTATTTCATATGGAGTTCGAATACATTACCCAAAAATTGGGACTTTATTGGGAGAGAAACTAGTTAGACTTCAGGCAAGGTATTCTGGAATTTTGACCTCTCCTGCCCGCGGAAACAAACAACCAATCTGTCACCAGCAGGCGGGGGCGAGTACCACAACTCCGCCTGCGAGCAACCTCGATGAAGTTAAGCAGTTTTGACTATGAATAAAGGTGACACGCTACAGTTCGATCATTGTCGACGGCGATGAGTTTCGGCGTAACGGATCTGCATTGATCCATCACCTTTGGGCAGCGATCAGTGAAACGACACCCTGGTTGGATGTTCACTGGGGAGGTGATTTCGGCCTGGATGGGTTTGAACTCCCGGCTTCTCTCAAGCTTTGGGTCCGGTTCGGGATTCGATTCGATCAATAATTCCGTGTAAGGGTGCTTGGGATCGAAGAAGACTTCATTTGCTGGTCCACATTCAACTAATGCGCCCAGGTACATAACCGCCATGCGGTCGGACACGTAACGAACCATGGAAAGGTCGTGTGCGATAAACAGAAGCGTAAGACCCAGCGATTGCTTCAGTTCGTCCAGCAGGTTAACTACTTGGGCTTGAACAGACACATCCAGAGCAGAGATGGGTTCATCGCATACCACGAAACTGGGTTCGATAATCATGGCGCGGGCGATGCCGATTCTTTGTCTTTGCCCCCCGGAGAATTCGTGTGGATACCTGGACATATGATCTGGCTCCATCCCCACTTTTATGAGCCAGGACGAAACCAGTTCACGGATTTGATCTTTGTTGTGGGAACCCTGTATGTATAGCCCCTCACCGATAATATCGAGAATGGTCATTCTCGGGTTCAGCGATGAATAGGGATCCTGAAAGATCATTTGCATTTGCCTGGAGAAGCGCAGGTGAGCTTCTGCAGAAAAATTCCTTGGCAGTAATTCTTCTTTGAAGTAGACCTGACCGGAGGTTCTACCCAACAGGCCGACCAATGTTTTACCTAAAGTGGACTTTCCAGATCCACTCTCGCCCACCAGACCGAGAGTCTCGTTTTTAGAGATTTCTAGGGACACGCCGTCGACCGCATGCAATGTCTGATTTCTACCCAGATGGAAGTGTTTCGTAAGATTGTCTGTCTTTAGGAGCATGCTAGCCAGCTACCTGATGAATGACGTCAACTTGGGGAGCATCTCCATGGTGCAACCAGCATCGAGCGTGATGCCCCTCGGTCACCTTATATCTGTCCGGAGGGTTTTCGCGACAGGCTTCCATTGCGTAGGGGCAACGCGCGTAGTAGCCACAACCCTTTGGTGGGGAAAAGAGATCCGGTGGGCTGCCGGCGATAGGGAGTAGTTGCTTGTTGCGATCCACGGTATTGGAAGGCATTGCGCTGCGCAGGCCTACTGTATAAGGGTGCGCAGACTGATAAAAAATGTCATCCACAGAGCCTGACTCAATGATCTCGCCGGCATACATCACCGCGACGTTATCTGCCATTCTTGCGACTACCGCCAGATCATGGGTGATTAGAATTATTGACATGTTTTCGGTGCGCTGGAGTTCCAGCATTATTTCCAGGATTTGGGCCTGGATAGTCACGTCGAGGGCCGTTGTGGGTTCATCTGCAATCAGTATCGCAGGTCCGCAGGCTAAACTTTGCGCGATCATCGCTCGTTGCAGCATACCGCCGGAAAACTCAAACGGGTATTGCTTCGAGCGTTTAGCTGCTTCCGGTATCTGAGTTTTTTCCAGTAGTTTGATCGCCTGGTTCATTGCGTCTCGCCTACTCTTGCCTCTATGTACCATAAGCGTTTCAGCTATTTGATCGCCAATAGTCATCGTTGGATTGAGCGATGTCATGGGGTCCTGAAAGATCATTCCAATCTCAACCCCTCGAAACTGGTTCGCCTCTTTTTCTGGCAGCCCGAGTATCTCTTGACCGTTCAGGGTTGCCGAACCGCTGGTGATCTTTCCTGGGGGAATGGGCGTAAGCCCCATGATGGATTGCACGGTAACGGATTTGCCGCAACCTGACTCGCCAACGATGGCGAGGGTCTTACCGCGTTCAACATTGAAAGAAACGCCGCGTACGGCTTTCACTGTGCCGCCGTAGGTCGCGAACTCCACGCTCAGATCAGTAATCTGCAGAATGCTCTCACTCATTCTCGTGCCCTCATGCGAGAATCCAGCGCCTCTGTAAGACCATCTCCCAGTAGGTTGAATGCGAGGACAGTAATACTGATAAAGAGCGCAGGGAAAATCAGCTCGTGGGGATGGCTCAGCATCGTCTTCACCCCTTCGTTGCACATTGAGCCCCAAGATGGATGTGGTGGTGCCACTCCCATTCCGATGAAAGATAGGAAGGCTTCTGTGAATATCGCAAATGGGACAGCGAAGGTTAGTGTGACGAGAATTACGCCGATGGTGTTGGGGATAATGTGACGAAGCACCAGGTAGTGGTGTCGTCCTCCCAATAATCGTGCAGCATCAATGTAGCCCTGCTCCCTGATCTTCAATACCTGCCCACGAACCAGGCGTGCGGTGGCTGGCCAACTGAGCAGGACAAGTGCGATCAGCATGGGGACGATGCCACTTTCTCCTGGACCAATACCGAAGGCGATCTTGAATAGAATCATAAACAGTAGGAAAGGCAGGGCGACGACAAAGTCCGCGAAGCGCATCAGGAGAGCATCGATCTGACCACCGAAGTATCCGGCAAAGCCTCCATAGATTACGCCGAAAAGGACATAGATGAGTGGCGCGAAGATGCCAATAAATAGGCTGACTCGCGCTCCCTCCATCAATCTGGCCATGATGTCACGACCCAGATAGTCCGTGCCGAAAGGATGAAATTCCAGGAAAATTTCTTCGCCGACTGTCTTGTCTTCAGGCAGCAGTCCGCGGGAGCGAGCCTCATCGAGGGTAATCGATGTGCGTGGGACAATTTCAACGATGCTGAAAGATTCGTACTCATCGAACCCGTCCGTGGGTACTACAGAATAGTAATAGGATCTGGATTGGAGACTGAGTCGGTCCTCGTAGCTAACTTCATTCCCAGCGAATGTGCCGCCGAGAGGTAAACCAAGATCATTGAAATCTTCCGGGTAGCGCTGATTGCGATAGATGTTGTACCCACTGCCGCCGTGCACGGGATCCCAGATCAGACGCACACGTTGGGTGGTAGGGTCATCAAATACTCGCAGGCCTGTTGGCGTGTCGACAGTTTCCAGGTATTCGCTCGCTTGTGCGGGGAAATCATCGATGACGACCCCTTCCCAGCGTTCGTAAGGGGCGACCAGCAATGCTGTTTTGGGCAGAGAAGGTGGTTGTGAGATCTGGTTTATATCCTGGAGAGCTGGATCTACTTGCCAAACTACGGGTCCGACGGTCGTAAACAAGCCCAACAGAATGATGATGTACAACGAGATGATGGCACGTATATTTTTCCTCAGCCTGATCCATGCATCCTGCCAATAAGATAGCGATGGCCTAGTTAGTTGCTCAATCTGAGAGGTCCTAGTGGCAGGCGAAAAATCGAGGACACTCACTGGACGCGTACCTTGGGTTCAATAAATCCGTAGAGTATGTCTACCACGATCACCATAAAGACCAAAAATGCACCATAGAAAACCGTCGTTCCCATGATCACCGTATAGTCGAGTTGCTGTACCGCCTGGACGAAGTAGCGACCGAGTCCCGGGATAGCGAAAACCAGTTCAACGACAAAGCCGCCCGTTGTAATGACTGCGATTTGAGGCCCGAGCACGGTAACGGCCGGTAGAATGGCATTGCGAAGTTGATGTTTAAAAAAGATTCTTTGTGAAGATAGCCCTTTAGCGCGTGCTGTCTTTATGTAGTCTTCGTTGATTACTTCAAGCATCGACGTCCGCATTAATCTTGTCAGTAGTGCCATGGTGCTGAGGCCAAGTACCAGGGAAGGCATCAGCATGTGCGTAAAGGTGCCCCATCCGGCCACAGGTATTATCGAGTAGCCAATTAAAGAATTAACGTTGACCAGAAGAAGTTGTCCCAATGCGGCGAACACGAAACTGGGTACAGAGATTCCCAGGATCACCAGGAACATGATGACGATGTCGGGCAATTTGTTGCGGTAGATTGCGGTTAGGGCACCGAAAAGGATGCCTCCCGTAGCGGCGAAGAAGATGGCTAGCACTCCGAGTGTGGCTGAAACGGGAAAGTGGTCTTTGATGATGTCATTGACCCGTCTGTTCTGCTGCGTGAAGGAAATACCGAAATCCGGGTCTGGCGGCAGCATATTGCGTAGAAAAATCAGATACTGATGGGTGATTGGCTTGTCCAGGCCATATCGTTGTTCCAGGTTTTTTCGAATTTCCGCAGATATGGCCTTATCGTTTAGCAGAGGGTCGCCTGGTACTTGGTGCATGGCGATAAACGTTGCCGTTGCGATAAACCAGACTGTAATCACGCCCGCGAATAATCGTTTTAGCGTGTAGATAATCATCGAATGGCTACTTTACGACCCGGGCGTAGGTATAGTCGGGATCTGCGCCTATGACTCGGCGCGTCACTCCTTTTAATTTGGGGTGAATGAGATAGATGACGCCTTGTTCCGATGTTGGTAACAAAGTGGCGTCGTCGAAAAGAATCTGTTGCATCTCTCCCATGGCATCCATTGGAACCTGTGGATTAGAGCTGTTCATTGCGACACGCACCAGACGATCGTATTCGGGGTTGATGTAACGACCGCGATTGTTGAGATTCCATGAGGCATACAGATCCCCGAAAGTCATAACATCATCATAGTCTGGCCCCCACCCAGCACCCACCATATCAAAATCACCACTGCTCATTTTAGCCAGGCGCTGCTTGAAGGTTTGTTTATCAATCCTGATATCCAATCCAAGTTTTGACATAAGCAGGCCCTGCATGTATTCAGCGTTCTTGGTGGCCGTTGGGCTCTCGCCAACGAGTAATACGAGGGGCGGGATCTTCTCAAGCCCTAGTTCGATCTTCGCTCTGTCAAGGTGCTCGCGCGCTAGGTTGACGTCTATTTTTGCGCGTGGCGCAGGATACTCCTGACGGAACTTGCCATTGACTCCATTCAGCCAGACCGGGAAGAGGCTTTCGCCGGGTAGGTTTCCCGGTGTCGCCAGCACTCTGTTGACCATTTCATGAGGGTCGAAAACGTGCTGTATTGCTTTGCGGATATTTCTATTGGCAGTGATGCGGCCTGGTCTGTGGTTATATTCCTGAAAATATATGACCCCGGTTGTAAATCGACGGATGCGAAACTTTTGACTGAGTGCATCCTTGTAGGTGTCCCCATCTAGCTGCGTATGTGCGATCTTGCCATCGATAAACAGGTTGAGTTGGGAGCGGGAGTCGGCGGTAATATAGTCAACGTTGATTGCATTGAGGGTGATGCTGTCTTTATTCCAGTAGTGTGGGTTCTTCACTAGCTTTAAAGATGCGCTATGTACCCACTCTGTCATCATGAAAGCACCGTTATATAGCAGGTCAGAGGCGTCGGCTGCATATCGTTCCCCTTTCTTCTTGTAGAAATCCTCACGAATTGGGAAATAGCTTGCGAAGGCGGTTAGCTTGATGAAGTAAGCGGTTGGTCGTTCCAGTTCAATTACAAGGGTATGGTCATCCGGCGCCTGCACGGCGAGCACCGATGGTGGTAATTCCCCCTTGTTGATCGCCTCAGCATTCTTAAGCGAGTAGAGGATAAATGAATATTCGGAAGCCGTGGCAGGGTCAAGCGCGGTTTGCCACGCGTAAATAAAGTCCTTGGCGGTTACTGGCTTCCCATCGCTCCACCGGGCATTTTTGTTTAGCCAGAAAGTTGCGCTCTTATCGTCAATCTCCCACCGCTCAGCAACACCAGGTACCATCTGACCTCGACGATCATATCGCGCTAGTCCCTCCATGGTGTGGCTAAGCACGTCGATGCTAACGGAGTCCGTAGCCTTCATGCTATTTAGTTGGGGCGGTTCTTCACTGAATGCAATAGTTATAGATTGCGAGTCAAAATCCACGGAAGTTGCGTCCACCTGCCCAATACAGCCAATCGTGAACAGCAATAGGTACGTCGGCAGGGTTAATCTCATCATTGCACTATTGGGTTATTTCTGGTTGCTGAAATTGTAGCATGGGTGGGACACCCCCCAATTGGGGTTCAAAACTGATCCAACTAGTAGCGAGGCGCTACACTGAGTGAAGGATGGTGTCTAAGAATCCTAGGTAAGTACTTTACTATATCTGCATCTGTGGCCTCCGCTGGGTAGGGTTTTTCATCATCGAACACCTTGTCCACGGTAATTTGGAAATCGATATTTTCTTTAAATGCATAAACGACCGCCATGTCGACTAAGGTCCAGTCATTCACGTCTTGGTTATTCTTTGAAAACTTGACATCGGAATTATTAAACACTACTTGGCCAATCCTTCTTATCTGATTGAACCAGGTCCATTTACCTCGGTACTAGGTTACGGTCAGGTTGGCTAGATTGTTGGACTTTTCTATCTCGCCAGCGAGTTCCAGGGTATTACCTGTCCTGGATATCTGGGTATGCTTGTCGGTATGAAGGGGTTTAGGCCAGCGGTCAGATCGTCAAAGCGTCCGAGATTTACATCATAGGAAATGACCATCTGGACACCTGATAATTCGGCCATGCCAACATTAATGAAGCCGTATCGGAAGTCCATAGCCTGACTGGCAAAGGAAGTTACTTAGGTGGTCGAGCGAAGAAGATTGGATACCACCCGCTCAAGGTGCACAAGAGAATTACAAACTTCAGTCTGGTGACAACAGGGTGCATATTTTTTCATCTCAGCGTCACCCACAGTCCAGCTCATCTTTGGTTCCGGGTTGAGCCAGATAACACGTTTGGCCTTGTTATACAATTGGCGAAGTATTTCGTCCTTTGCTTCACCATAATTGTTGCGCGCGTCACCGAGAATGATGACGGTCGTTTTCTTGTTAACGTCGTCCATGCAGTGGTTTTTGAAGTCCTGAAGCATCTGACCATAATCAGTGGAGCCATTGCCGTAATCTCGCATCGTCTTCGCTATAGCGTCTTCAAGCGTGGACTGCTCAAACAAGCGAGTAACCTCACCAAGATCAGAGCTAAAGGCGAAGGAGCGTACCTTTGGCAGTACTTCGGCGAGACTGTACAGAAACATAAGCAGAAATCTAGAGTAGTTACTCACCGAGCCACTAACGTCGCAGATACACATAACTTTCGGACGATCGACTTTTGCGGACTTCCACCTAAGGTTAAAGAACATGCCGTCGTACTGCATGTTATGGCGCAGGGTCTTGCGAACATCGAGGTGGCCTCGACGGAACTGCTTGCGTCGTCTCGAGTGAATAGCGATAAGCTTTTTAGCCATTTTGTATACAACTTCCAGGACATCCTTGAAGTTGCGTTTCTCCAAAGAGGATAGCTTGACCTTCTTAAGGAGATCTTCTCGAAGTTGCTTACCTGATTCATCGGCGTGTAGGAAAAACTGTTTTTCGACGTAGTCGCGAACTGTGTCGCGCAGCCGGTCTCGGGCTCGGTTAAGCTTACTGGCGAGGTTAAGACGAGGGACTCCACCAGTGGACTGTAGATCAGCGATTTCCTGCTGGAGTTCTGCAAGTCCCATGGCATCCATAATTTTTCGTGTATAGAGACCTTTTTGAGTGAATACTACGATCTGATTCACTTGGACTTTACGACCTGCCTCTGCCATCGCGATCATGAGTTCTGTTTTGTCACCTGACAGGAGTATTTTTCCTAGTGGTGATGTGGGTTCGAGAGTAATATCGTCTTCTTCTCGTCCGCCACCACCTTGGCCCATACCCTGGCCGCTTGATTTACCACCGTTATGTGGGTTTTTATCTGAGTCGAATTCTTCATCATAATCAAACTCTTTGTTGTGGTTTGCTCTACTTCCCTTTTCCGAATTCTGGAAATTGTCGAAGGAGAAGTAATTTTCGAAGCATGTATCAAATGCCTCTTTTTCCTCTGGGTTTTTTGCAAGGACGATGGATAGTGTGTTTTTAAGAAACTCACGGTCCTCATAGCCAACGATGTCCATGGCCTGCATTGCATCGAGGGTCTCTGCAGGACTCACCTTTAATTCAGCCGTGCGGAGAGCCTTGACGAAGTCAACGAGCGTACTATCTATCATTGAGCTCAATATTTAGGCCTCTTTTAGCGCCTTGTTAGTAACGCTTTGTAGTTCAGCCTCAACTGTCTCGACGTCTTCCTGAAACTTCAGAATGACGTTTAGCGTTTGCCGCACGAGGTTGGCATCAAGGGATTCTGAATGCAGTAGAATAAGCGTCTTGGCCCAATCGATTGTTTCGCTGATTGCGGGTACTTTCTTCAGGTCCATGGTTCGCAACTCCTGAATGAACGATACCAATTGGCTGCGAAGCCTATCGGGAATATCGGGTACCCGAGCGTGAACGATCTTACTCTCCAAATTGGCATCGGGGAATGGAATGTAAAGGTGTAAACAGCGGCGCTTAAGAGCGTCGCTTATTTCGCGCGTGTTGTTACTGGTTAGGAACACTAGTGGTTTTTTGTCTGGATGAGCTTTTACAGTACCTATCTCCGGTATGGAAAGTTGATAGTCAGACAACATTTCCAAAAGAAGAGATTCAAATTCGTGATCTGATTTGTCTACCTCATCGATGAGCAGGACGCAGCTTTCCTCTTCCTTTATAGCCTTTAGCAGTGGCCTTGGTTCAAGAAATTGCTCGGAAAAGAAAATATCGCCAAAATCGTGTAGCTTTGAAACCGAATCTGATAAGCCTTTAGCGCCTTCTAGAATCTCACCCAGAGTTTCTTTGAGAACCTGGGTATATAGTAGCTGTTTGCCGTACTTCCATTCGTAAATTGCCTTGGATTCATCAAGACCCTCATAGCACTGCAAGCGTATGCAGGGCATTTCAAGCATTTCCGCGGTGGTTTTGGCTAGTTCAGTTTTTCCGACACCAGGTGGTCCTTCGATTAGAATAGGTTTTTCTAGGTGGTAGGCAAGGAACACTGCCGTTGCGATCTGCGTGTTGCAGATATAGTGCAGTGACTCAAAGTTCTCCTCGATGATATCCACGTTCGCCAGTCGATCTTCTTTCTTGATTGCCACACGTCTTCCTTTTGCTGCGATTGTAGGTAGGTAAGGATGCCGGTTCGATTCGGCAAAGCGCGCAATTATCTAAGTCTGGTGACCATTTGTACAGCACATGGCGCTATGAAGGCTTGTTGTGAAGCCGAATTAGCCCTTCTTGGGCAACCGATGCAATGAGGTCGCCGTCGGCACCAAAAATTGTCCCTCGAGTGAAACCACGCGCCCCTCCCGAAAAAGGACTGTCTTGCTGATATAGCATCCACTCATCAGTGAGAAAAGATTTATGGAACCACATGGCGTGGTCTAGACTCGCTACCTGAAAGTTTTTGGCTCGCCATCCTAGTCCGTGGGGACGATAGCTTGTATCGAGTAGTGTCATGTCGGAAGCGTATGCCAACAGACATTGGTTTAAACGAACGTCTTTAGGCATTTCATCCACTGTTTTTATCCAGACGTGTTGGTATGGTGGGTGACGATCCGGATCGAACTCGTTAAGGGGTTCCACGTATCTCATTTCTATGGGCTGTGAATCATTTGCTTGCTCGGTCATGTGCTCCGGAATCGAAGCCGCGTACTTTTCTCGCAATTCTTTCTGACTGAGACAGGACTCTGGTGTGGGGACATCAGGTTTATCAGATTGGTGTTCCAAACCGCTTTCCATTACTTGGAAGGAAACTGACATGCTAAATATTGCTTCTCCTCGCTGAATTGCTACAACTCTTCGTGTAGTGAAACTTTTGCCGTCCCGAATTCTATCGACGGAATAAAGAATAGGAATTGTGGTATCGCCAGGGCGCAAAAAGTAGCCGTGGAGGGAATGCGCGGTTCGTGTTGTATCCTCTACCGTCCTTGATGCCGCGACTAGTGCCTGACCAATAACCTGCCCACCATAAACTCTCTGCGAGTCCTCTGAAGGACTGGTACCGAGAAACATGTTGACCTCGATTGGTTCAAGGTCAAGCAGATCAAGTAGGTCGCTAAGCTCTTGATTCATTGAGGACTAATACTTGTAAGAATCTGGTTTGTAGGGTCCGGATTCTTTTACGTTTATATAAGATGCCTGCTCAGTGGTTAAGGAAGTGACCACACCACCGAAACCGTGAACCATGTAAGCAGCAACTTCTTCGTCTAAGGATTTTGGGAGGACCTCAACAGTTATTTCCTCACGTTGGTTTGGATCGTGGTCTGCCCATGCACGCTCGTATAAAAACATTTGAGCGAGGACCTGATTTGCGAAAGATCCATCCATAATTCGTGAAGGGTGACCCGTCGCGTTTCCAAGATTCACCAAGCGACCTTCCGAGAGCAGAATTAAATAATCCGAGGGGTCATCGCTTCGATAGATTTTGTGGACTTGAGGCTTCACTTCCTCCCAGCGCCAATTATCACGCATAAACTGTGTATCGATCTCAGTGTCGAAGTGTCCGATGTTACAGACTATTGCGTTGCTACTAATTGACTGGAGCATGTTTTTGTCGCATACATTTACATTCCCGGTACATGTCACTAGAAGATCCGTTGCAGCAAGAAGATCAGTGTCGACGTCCTCAAGTTTTCCTGTGTTAGTTCCGTTGCGATATGGCGAGACAACTTCATATCCATCCATACAAGCTTGCATTGCACAGATAGGGTCAGTTTCAACAATTCGCACTATCATGCCTTCCTGTCGTAGACTTTGAGAGGAACCTTTACCCACATCGCCATAGCCTATAACCATAGCTCGTTTTCCGGCGAGTAACATATCAGTACCGCGTTTCACTGCATCGTTAAGGCTATGTCTGCAACCGTAACGATTATCATTCTTCGATTTGGTCACAGAGTCGTTCACGTTAATCGCTGGCACTTTGAGTTCTCCCGAGTCCAGCATTTCGTGGAGTCGGTGTACGCCTGTTGTGGTTTCCTCGGTGATGCCATGAATGCTATTCAGCATGTCAGGGTATTTGTCGTGTACCATCTTGGTCAGATCCCCGCCATCATCAAGAATCATGTTGGCCTCCCAGGGGCTGCCATCCTTAAGGATTGTTTGTTCGATACACCAAAAAAACTCTTCTTCAGTTTCACCCTTCCATGCGTAGACAGGTATGCCCTGATCTGCGATGGCTGCTGCGGCATGGTCCTGCGTAGAGAAGATGTTGCAGGAAGACCATCGCACCGCTGCCCCTATTGCAACGAGTGTTTCGATTAGTACGGCAGTTTGGATGGTCATATGAATGCAGCCCAGTATCTTTGCACCAGCGAGTGGTTTGCTATCCTTGTACTTTTTGCGCAGAGTTATTAGCGCTGGCATTTCTGCTTCGGCTAGGGCGATCTCCTGGCGGCCGAACTCGGCTAGCTCGATGCTGGCAATCTTGTAGTCAGGTGTAGTCATATTCATCTCTTAGCTATTAGGGCTGATAGGTTGTTATATCGTATGCTCTCATCATGAGTGTTGTTGGGCAAAAGCTCTAAGGAGTTCGCCGAAATACGATGGTATACTGCACATGATGAATGGATCAATTAGTCAGATGCAGATGTTGTGCATGCGTATTGGCATCTAACTGAAACAGGGTCAGCTTATGGTTATGCTGATAAATCAAGTCCTAAATGTTAGTTTGACGTAATTATTGCTTGGGGCGGCGAAAAAAGGTGATTAGCGATTTACCCTATGGTAAGCATTCGGCCCACCTTTAAATTAGTGTGAAGTGATTAGCTAATGAGGCAGTTTCGTTAGAACAAGACAGGTAGCATATTGCATGCTATCTCAATATATATTACTTACATTTAAGGTGAAGAGTATATATGTTATCTACATAACGTTAGTGCCCTTAGATTCTAACTTTTCGCGTCTCCAAAAGTGTTAGAGTTTTCTTTGGTTGCCAGAGCTTTGCATTAAGCTTTCCCTTTGTATAGGGGCAGTTTAATACGTACAGTTACTCCGTTTCCTCCCGGGAGGTTTGAAGCACTAACACTTCCACCATGGTGCTCTGCAATAACTCTGACGACATAAAGCCCCATTCCGAAGTGCATTCGTGTGTCCGTTTCTCTAATGGAAACCATGGAGTCGAATATATTGTCAGATTTATCGGTAG
>MDTE01102464.1_pt1 | contig 42920 bp, 46 predicted proteins | sample 811231 | NCBI WGS metagenome assembly MDTE01 (sample SAMN05326651, study PRJNA326480) | marine metagenome | isolation source: seawater | place: Indian Ocean: Red Sea | collected 2010
CACTGGCTCACAAGCAGCACCGTTGTGGAGCGGCCTTGTTAGCGTGAGACTGCGAACGCTAACAAGGCCGCTTGTTTTACCTGAACATCGCGGCGGGTCGACCCCGGAACTTGGGGAGCTTGTCACCCGTGTGCGTGTATTGTATCCGACCTCGCCCCGGCTGTCAACCCCTATTGTTGGTCAGCCGCCAGATAAGTCGGTCCATCAGGTCAGCACAAACGATTCCGCCAAACACGGCGAACACCAGATCGGTAAACCACATGTCGTGCATCAGACTACTCCATTGCCCTTTTCACACTGACTCACGAGTCGCTCCGTTGTGGAGCAGCGTCGTTGACCTAGGACGAAACGACGCTGCTTGTTCTACCTGAACAGCGCCGCGTCCCGCCGATCACAGCGTTTCCAGATTTACCAACAACTGGTACACCGCCACTCCCGCCGCTATCACATACATCACGCCCATATCGCCCTCACTTGTAAACCGCAATAAACAACAAAGCCGCCGCCGCCACTTGCACCATCGTATCCACTAGTAGCCCTCACCCCACACGGATTCACTGTGATCATAGTACTCGTCACCGCCGAAGTAATCTTGCCACTCGTCATACTCCGATGGCTGATGATCATCTTCCTCAATGTCGTCTTCATCGGTCACGACCGCATCGAAGAACCAACCCGCCGTCTCGCGGTTGTCGGCCTCGATGATGGTATCTTCGGTGTCGGTGATGTTGTCGCGTGTGTCGTCGAATCGCATTGTGTCTACCCTTTCAAGGTAAGTGTGTTGGGTCGGCCCCGTTGAGTGGGGAGCTTGTCACCCGTGTGTATGTAGGTATTGTATCAGGACTGCCAACGAGTGTCAACCGTCCGCTTCACGTATCTCCGTCGCCACACCCCACGGATGTACTGTTCACTTCCACAGTGGAGAATGGTGTTGCTGTAATCACCATGCCGGATGCCGATGTACCAGCTTGTACCCCGATGCCACATGGTGATTTCTCTGTCGTTAGCCTTGCACCATGTCATGGTCGGTGCGGTTGTCGCGATCACGGTCTTCATTTCTCTGACTCACAGGGGGTGTTGTTGTGGAGCAGCGTTGTTAGCGTGAGACGGGCGAACGCTAACAACGCTGCTTGTCTTACCCGACCTCCGACCGCTAGTCGAAGTCGCCAAGCAGCCAAGCGATGATGATGATAAGTCCGAGGTAACCTGAGAAGCCCATGTCATTCTCCATGTGTGATGTGTATGCCAGTATATTACCGACTCGCCTCTCCCGTGTCAACCCCCAATTTACTAATTTATAAAATCGCTGGCTCACGCCTCCCCTTCTTGTGGAGCCGCGTGGATGTCCTAAGACCATTCACGCGGCTCGTCTTACCCGATCTCGGAAAAATCCGGTTTTGGGCTTGACTTCCGCGCGGCGGTTGATCTCAGCAATGCCGGTGTGTGTCGTGCCAATAGTCGAACCCGCTTGGCCCGTCGCCGGTCGGTTTCGGCTTGTCGGTTTTCACGCCGCTCGCCTCGTCCGCTTTCCGCTTGGCGACCCGAGCCTTATAGTCGGCCCATCGTTTGCGTCGCCGTTCCCAGTCTTGTGCGTTTGTCATTCTCTATCCCTTCAAGTAATTGATTGCCCGACGCAGCATGTCGATGCTGTCGCCAAACTTGCCAAGTGCGTTGTTGCAGTCGTTGCACAACCAGCCCCGAAACTCATCGGTGTCGTGGTCGTGGTCGAGTACGATCTTGCCGCCGCTCCGTTTGCAGATCGGACACGTCGCGTCGGTCGGTTTCGTATTCTCCCGATGGAGTCTTGCCCGGACTTTCCGTTGGTGTCCCCGGCAATCGTTGCAAGTGTGTTTCCGCAACACGCCGCTTGGCAGTGTGTTGTTGATCGGAAAGTGGTCGAGTGGTTTCGTCTCGTCACATCGTTTGCAGATCCGCATTAGTCGAAGTCTCCCAAGACGAAAGCGAGCACAATCAGCAGTCCGAGGTAACCTGAGAATCCCATTGTCGTTTTCTCCGTTGCGTTGTTGTATCTGTCCATTGTAGCAAACCGCCGCCCGCTGTCAACCCTACCGCCGTCGCGACTTGAACGGGTTGAAGCGGCAGAAGTCTTGCACTGCGATCAGCCCCATCGGAACCACGATCAGTGCGAGTGCGGTCAGTGCGATCAGTGCGTCGATTGTTGTGGTCGTCATTGTGTTGTCTCCGTTGCGTTGTTGTGAGTCTCCATTGTAGTTGATCGGCCACCTACGTCAATCCACTTTAGTCACTTTGGCCCATTTTTTTCCAGTGCAACTACCGTGCCAAACGGCCCCAGCAAAACCCGTGCCAATCGGAAAATTTCCTTATTGAGACTGAGTCTCAACATGTAGCATTATGCTACACTTCGCCTTCAAGCTGCATGGGTGTGGAAAGACACACCCATGCAGCTTGTCTTACCCGACCCCCTAGAGGGCCGGGCTTGCCCAGCTTACCAAGCTTACCCAGCTTGCCTACCAGTCCGCGTTCCCCAAAAGCCCCTCATATACCACAGCTACCAAAGCCACCAGAAACAGCGTATTCATGCCAATTTCCCTATCTTACCTAGCTTCACACACTCCGCCGTTCATCGGCGTCGTTGGGCTACAACGAAACGACGCCGATAGTCTTACCCGACCCCCCATTGGGCCGGGCTTACCCATCTTGCCAAGTCTGCCTATCCCCCCAAAAGCCCCTCGTAGATGATAGCTGCCAGAGCGACCAGAAATAGCGTATTCATACCAAACTCCCTATCTTGCCTAGCTTCCGTCACGTCGCCGTCAATCAGCGTCGTTGAGGTGAAACGAAACGACGCTGATCGTCCTACCTCATCCCGCCCTGCACGGTGGGCCGACCCCGGAGCTTGGGGAGCTTTCGCCCTTGTGTGCTGTGAGCGCCTCGCCTCATCCGTCGATGATGATGGCGATGATCGCGATGATCAGAAACCAATTCATGTTGTTCTCCCTAGTGCGTTGTTGTGTACGGGTATTGTATACCAACACCCCACCACTGTCAACCCTACTTGCGCCACGAGTGTGCCCGTGCATCCTGAATACCGAGGATGATGATGGGCAGGACGATGGCGGTCAGCATGGCGGCGGTGATGAGTGTGTTGGTCATGGCCTGTGGCTCCGGTTATGTCGTCGTTGATCAGGGTCGTTGAGGTGGCACGAAACGACCCTGATTGTATTACCTGAAAGCGTTGTTCGAATTTTCAAGCATTAGATTATGGGATTTCTAAAGTGTAGCATAATGCAACAGTTAAAAGTTCGCCGGTTTCTTGGTCTCCGAACACTCGATCCGCCGCACTTTAACGTGGCTAGCTTGAATAAGACAAGATAGCCACGTCGTCCTACCTAATGCTGTTCGAGTTTTGAAGCCTTAGATTGTGGCATCTCTAAAGTGTTGCATTATGCAACAGTAAAAGTTGGCCAGTTTCAAGGTTTCGCAACGCTCGATCCGCCGCTCTTTAACGTGGGTGAGTTGAGTAGGACAACTCACCCACGTCGTCCTACCTGAAAGTGCCCCGATTCGTATGCTTGAAGCCCTTCAATCCGGGCAACTCTAAAGTGTAGCGAAATGATACACAAAAAGTTCCCCTAGTTCAAGCGCTCTCAACCCTCGATCCGCCGCACCTCAACGCGGGTGGATTGTAAAAGACAATACACCCGCGTCGTCTTACCCAAAAGTTCCCCCGATTCAAACGCTTCAAGCCCTTCAATCTGGGCATGTTGAAAGTGTAGCATTATGCTACAAAAAAAGTTCCCTAGTTTCTTGGTCTCGCAACCCTTGATCCGCCGCACTTCATGAGGCTAGGTTGAGTAGGACAACCTAGCCTCATCGTTCTACCTAAACAGGTGCTTCAAACCTCGAACAATGCTATATACGGGCAAACACGACGCGACGTAACTCGTTGCTATTGCTGGACTTAGAGTGTAGCAAAAAGCCACACGCTAACTAACTTGTAAAAGATCGCACATGCTCATTTATCGCCGCCTTTGATGTGGCTAGGTTGAATAGGACAACCTAGCCACATCGGATCACCCGATCTAATGTTCCAAACCTCGCACAACGCTATATACAGCCAAACGCGCCGCGCCCTAAGTCGTTGGTATCACTAGGCTTAGGGTGTAGCAAAAAGCCACACACTATCTAAGGCTTCAAACCTCGCACATGCTCACTTACGCCCATCTTCGACTTGGATAGATTGAAGAGGACAATCTATCCAAGTTGGCTTACCTGAAAGGCTCAAAACCTCGCACATCACTATATACGCCTAACTGTCATAATGGCAGACATATGCTATATTGGCACTGTCATACTGGCACACTGCCACCCTGACATGTGTAGCATTATGCACCACTGGCTCGGGCAATTGGCGCAAAAGGCACTTTAGGTAGTCTAGGTAAGGTGGGGTTTTCTGTTTGGATAGGTAAAAAGGGTAAAAAAGGAGAAAAAGCCGGGGTGGTGCTAACAAAATTGGCACGCCCATCAATAAAAGTATTAGCTAAACTGTCCCTATATGCCCCTTTTCATTCACCCAGCGCCCGCTTGTTCCCCTTTTTCTTCATCGCCGTTTCAGGATCAATCCCCTTATTCAACCTATTATAAAATGCCGCGTAGCTAACTTCGCACCTTTCATCCTCCACCCACTCGCCCACATTCTTTTCTTCCCCAAAAGCCTCAATTTTCACATTAGATTTCATGTTATTGGCGTTCTCTTTCGGAGTCACCTCTCGCAAATTGGCCCTAGTGTTGTTCAGCCTGTCATTATCTAAGTGATCTACAAAGATATACGGACTACTAGTGCCCGCAACCATCCTATGCATCGACTTATGCCTTCCCCCAATTTTTGTAATGGCATAGCCCTGCTTATTGATATGCCAGCTATACCTGCTCAGCCATGCATAATCTTCCGGGCTAACTTTTACATACTGCCCTGCCCCCGTCACGCCCCCCAAGGGGATCTCAAAATATAGATCACTCATTTTCTGATTCCTTTTTGTTTACGGTTTTACATACGCTCCTACCATGAGCCTTAGCTATACCCATTGAATATCGCCCTTTCCTCACTTGATCCACACTAACGCTGTCCTTTATTCCTAATTCATACCTGATTCTGGTCAACTCTATTGAGATTCTTTCGTCTGTATATGTGTTACACAGATTTTTAATGTAATCTTTTTCTTTTTCTGTGAGTTTCATAGTGTGACTTTCAAAGACTTCATGTGTATAATATAATATGGCGACTTTTAATTTTTCCGCACACATTTTAGGCCGCAAACCATGAAAAGAATTCAAGCAGAATTAGCTATGCGTGCCAGTGCTGAGTTGGAAAAGGAGATTGAAGAAGAGCTTCAGAAGGAAGATCCCGATCCAAAACAGGCTAAGGCAATATTAAAAGCTGATGAAAATTCCAAAAGGGATGACCGAAGACCAAGTGATCGAGACAATAAATAAAGTTATATCAAGATATATTTATAAATTTCGATTTGGTTATTACGAGTCAGAAGATATCAGACAAGAAGCTTTCATTATCGCAATGGAGGCTCTTGAAAGGTATGACGAAGAGCGTCCGTTAGAAAATTTTCTGGCTGTCCATGTAAAAAACCGTTTAAGCAACTTTAAACGCGACAAATTCTTTCGTAAAGAAGGGGATTCTACCAAAACCGACTGGAATTCCCCTAACAATGCTAAGAGGTTTCTTATGGAACCGCTAAATATTGACAATATCAGGGATGAGTACGAAGAGAATATGAAAGATCCAGACGATTTTATTGATCGTATAGCCAATACAGAGATATTCGGCTTGATCGACAAGAGTCTGGACATCAAATACAGGGCAGACTATCTGAGAATGCTTGACGGAGTCTACGTCCCCAAGCCCCGTAGAGAACAAATCTACCAAGAGATACTCTCCATTTTAAGGAGCACCGATGAAGAAGGGTAGATTTTCAAAAACAGAGATCTCTTTCATTACAGAGAATCACGAAACTTTAAGCTATCAAGAAATAGCTTTAAAATTGAATCGTGATGCTTACAGCGTAGAGAACTTTATCAAGAGTAAGCTTGGTGAATCGATAGAAGATAAGAAAAGAATCCAAGCGCTCTATGATTTAAAAAACCGTCCCTACTGGGAAGACCTCAAAGGCCAGTTCAACGAACACGAACTTGAGATGCTTTTATACCATTGGGGTCGCATCATAGGCCAATTCAGAGACGACGTTCTACCAACTGAAGAACTTCAGGTCTTAGACGCCATCAAACTAGAAGTCCTCATGAATCGCGCTCTAAAAAATCAACAAACGAACATGGAAGACATCGATACATACGAAGAGCAGATTACAGAAGAGAAGGGTAGACCAATTGAATACCAAGACAGAGACTACATATTCAATCTTGAAAGACAAATAGCTGTAGCCAGAGCAGCCCAAGAAGCTCTAGGACGTGATTACAAAGACCTACAAGTCAAAAAATCCGCCATGCTTAAAGATCTCAAGGCTACCAGAGAACAGAGAATCAAACGGCTGGAAGATTCCAAGCAGACATTCATATCTTGGGTTTCAAACTTAATGACCAACCCTGATATTAGACAAGAGATAGGAACAGAAATGGAAAAGATGCGTCTATCCATTAACAAAGAAAAAGAAAGACTATCTGAATGGCATCAATACGAAGATAAGCTCGTAGATCAACCTTTCCTAACCCCGGACACTGTCAAGGATGAGTAATGTTCGAATTCCCCAAGATAATGATAGCGTCCATGCACCGTACTGGCCACCATGCTATTGCTATATGGTTAATGCACCAACAACTAGGCATTCCATACTTCCAGCTTAAAACTATTACCCAGTGGCTATTTTATCTTGAAACCCAACAGGGTATAAGCTTTCTTTTAAATAACCCCCTAGTAAGAGACGAAAATCAACACCCAGACAAAGCCAACGTTTCTCAGATCATGAAAGACTACTGTGAAGCCAATTCTACTAATTTAATAATTGGTACACACGAACAACACAGTCTCAAGGATGTTGTCTGGTCCTGCGGAACTTCAGATGTGTTTGCAGTTAATACGAAACTAGTTGTTGTTTTAAGAGATTTTAAAAATTGGATTGCAAGCTGTATAAAAATGGCCGGTAGGGACGGAAAGCGGTATGATAGTATAATCAACGACAATAAGATTAATCTTTACAAGGATCACTGCAAATTCTTCTTTGAACCAAATGGAATAGAGTATGTCTTATTTAATCAGTGGTTTACTAGTGAGGAATACAGGCGGGATTTGGCGGCGAGATTAGATTTAGATTTTACTGACGCGGCTATAGATCAAGGTTCTCCTTTTGGGGGCGGAAGCTCTTTTGACAAGATGGAGTATTTGAAGAGCGCCTCGATGATGAAGGTGAACGACAGGTATTCACAGATGGAGAATCACCCAGTATACAAAAAGATAATTCAAGACAATCAAGAGATTTTGGAGATGAGCAATGAGATATTCACAAATCTCTGATTCTTGACTCGGTAAAAGAATAATGTACGAAAATGTAAGAAAAATTTTGTTACCGGCCACACACCGCAGTGGTCATCACGCTGTTGGTGTCTGGCTTTTACATCAAGCTGAAGAAGTAGAAGATTTTAATATGCAAACTGTTCCTGATTGGTGGAATTACTTGGTGGTCAAGGGTGGGTTAAGATTCTTTTTTAACAACGTCTTGAAAGAGTGTCCTTTTACAGCACCAGCACCGACTAGTATCGCCGTTTCTGACAACGGGATGTACGTCAGTGTCGACGCGGCGACGATGATTAAGATTGGAGATCACTCTCATAAAGACATAGAGATGTTTATAGGAACACATGAGCAAGAAACTTTAAAAGATGCAATTCGGCGTGGGGATAAATCAAGCCTTTTTTATAAACCAGATATGATTTTGATAATAAGGAGCTTTCATAATTGGGTAGCAAGCTGTTTGAAATATGCAAGAAGCATGAAAATTCGTGGTTCTATTTGGGTAGAACCTTTTAGCGAAACAAACATAGGCGTTTATATAGAGCATTGTAATCATGCTATTAAAGGAACAGTGCCTTTTATTCTTTATGACGAATGGTTTGCTAGTAAGAAGTATAGGAAAGAGACAGCGGAATCTTTAGGGTTTCATTTTACAGATGCGGCTATTAATCAATTGTCTCCGTGGGGGGCTGGAAGTTCTTGGGATGGGGGCAAGTATTTAAAGAACGCCAGTGAGATGGATGTTTTAAATAGATACAAGCAGATGGAAGACGATGAAGAATATCAACAGGTTATACAAAATAACGAAGAGGCTATAGATCTCAGTAATCAATTATTTGGAAAAGTATCATGATGAAATATTCGCAAACTCTTATTAAGCATCAATTATTTCTTAGGTGGTGGTTGTTTATTACCGCCGTAGTGGCTGCGTTTGTTTACATGGCTTTTCAGGGGGTTTTTGTTGATATTTGGAACAATGACAGCACCAAGTTAAGCTTCTTGCTTCTTGGGCTGTTTTCGGTAATGTCATTTTGGTGTGGGTACAAAACTTGGACTCTCAGTCGTTTTATAGACGAGGGCAAGGACGAGCCACATCTTATAGAGAGAATTGAGAGGCTTATGGAGGTTGGATGGTTTACAAGTGATCTTTGCCTGACAATTGGTATGGTGGGGACCGTTATAGGTTTTATTATGATGTTGTCAGGATTTGCGACAGTAAATATATCCGAAGTTCAAACCGTACAGGCTCTTATTAAACAGTTGGGCATTGGTATGTCTACATCTTTATATACAACCTTATCGGGTCTTGTCTGCGGCGCGCTGCTAAAGATTCAGTATTTTAATCTCAATCAAGCAATAGATACGGTTCAGAAGAATGAAGAGAAACTATCACACTAACCTTTCGTTTTTGGACCTCTTGTTCAATACGCTGCTGTGCTTTGCGGCACTCTTTGCGCTGTCGTTTGTCTTGATAAACCCCAGTAAGAAGAAGAACAACGTGCGGATGAAGGCCGAGTTCATGATCACCACTACGTGGCCGAGAGATCTAGATGACGACGTTGATATGTACGTGGAAGACCCGCAGGGAAACTTGGTGGCTTTCATGCGTAGAGAAGAAGGCTTGATGCATCTGGATCGTGATGACTTGGGGCACAGAAATGATAGTATAAATACCGAATGGGGTGTTATAGAGTTTAAGGATAATAGAGAAATAGTTACTATCAGGGGGACCGTGCCGGGCGAATATGTTGTTAATGTTCATATGTATATGAAGCGGAGCGCTGTGGTAGAGGTTCCGGTTACAATACAGTTAGACAAGATAAATCCTTATTCGACCGTCACGATTAAAGAAGTGATTTTAAGAATCAGTGGGGATGAGGGAACTGCTTTTAGATTCACTTTGAATAAAGACGGAGATGTAATTGATATTAATCAACTAAAGAAAAGCTTGATATCTCAGGGAGAAGCGCCACTATGAGCATTCCGTTAGCATTTTTTATTCTCAGTGCGCTGCTGTTATGGCTCATCATTGGAGTTAAAGGGCGCTGGGGCGTGAAAGCCTTTGTGATTTCATTGGTTCTATATTCGTGCCTGTCAATTGACTTTTCTTTAGAGAATTTAATGGGGTGGCCATCGGATCAGTCTTTGCCGAAAGAGTTTCATGTTCACTGGGTTAAGATAAAAGAGCCGAACAAAAAAACATCTGAAAAGGGTTATATATACGTCTGGGCTACCGATCTAAATCGTTCTATCTCTAAACAAGGATGGCAGGGATGGAAAGGGTATTTTATTTCTTTCCAGAGTTATGACCCAACAGAGCCAAGAGCCTATAGATTAGATTACTCTAAAGACAGACATGAACAAGCGCAGAAGGCTTTAGATATGATCCAATCTGGAGAAAAGGTTGGCGGAAAAAATAACGGCAAGGGAGGTGGGGGTAAAGGTAAAGGCAAAGGAGGCAAGGGTAAAGGAAAAGGAAACGGCAAGGGGTCAAATGGTGGAGGAAGTCTTAGTAGAAGCGACGATATCATTTTTCACGAATTGCCGCCATCTAAGCTTCCAGAAAAGGTTACAAGATGACAAAAACCGCTGTAATATTTGGCGTGTCTGGCCAAGATGGAAGTTACCTTTCCGAGCTTCTCCTTGAGAAGGATTACAAAGTTGTAGGCGTCATACGTAGGTCAAGTTCTCCCATCACTAGTAGAATTGATCATTTAACATCTGATAGCAACATGACCGTTGTAGAAGGCGATGTTACAGATTTAAGTAGTATCTACTCTATAATAGAAAATCATGAACCCGATGAGATTTATAATTTAGCGGCACAGTCTCATGTTGGTACATCTTTTAGCCAGCCTCTCTTGACTTGGGATGTTACAGCGATGGGGTGTTTAAATCTTTTGGAAGCTATTGTGCGTGTAAATCCGGGCATTAGATTTTATCAAGCAAGCTCCAGTGAGATGTTTGGGGACTCCTTTAGTGAGCACTACACTAAGGGAAAATTTCAAAACGAAGACACACCCTTTAATCCCCAATCCCCATACGCTATTGCTAAACTAGCAGCCCATAATGCAACAGAACTATACAGAAAGATTCACGGTCTACACGCTAGCTCCGGTATTTTGTTTAACCACGAAAGCGAGAGGCGTGGAGAAAAATTTGTTACCAGAAAAATAAGTCGATATGTTGCAGATCTTTATAAGTTTTTATCTGATCATAATCACGATATATTAACTGGGGAAATTATTGATTATAGCAGCACCCATATCGCATTAGATGTTAGTAAGTTTATCGACACAAAGGCTAGCTGTTCTATTTTCCCCAAATTGGGATTAGGAAACTTGAGCGCTTGTAGAGATTGGGGCTACGCTAAAGATTATGTTGAAGCCATGTGGTTAATGCTTCAAGAAGATAATCCAGAGACCTACGTTATATCTACTGGAAAAACATACTCCGTTAAAGATTTTCTTTCTGCTGCTTTTCAAGCTATTGGTATCGTTGATTATCAAGTATACGTTACTGCTGATTTAAGTCAGTTTCGCCCGTCTGAAGTCCCGTATCTAAAAGGAGACTCCTCTAAAGCCAAGGATCGTTTGGGATGGGAACCGAGAACTTCGTTTCAGGAGTTAGTTAATATCATGGTTCAATCCGATTTAGAGAGAAAACAATGAAAGACGTACAAATCTTAACTAACGACCAAGTTTTACAACTACTTTCAGTAGAAGAATGCATTCCTGTTATCGAGAATCTGTTTTGCTGCTTGGAAAATTGTCAGATGCCACCAAAAATGTATCTTGACATTCCTAATGGGGATTTTCGAGCAATGCCAGCTATAGTAAATAATACTGCTGGAATAAAATGGTGTGGAGTTCATTTAGACGAAACAGGTTTAAAACGAAGATGTAATATTTTTGCTAAAGTCATTATTAACGATGTTAACACTGGGGAAATGTTACTAATGATGGACGCGGAGAAATTAACCGCAATTAGAACCGCTGCGGTTACTGGTGTGGCAACAAAATGTATATCGAGACCAGACGCCTCCGTGGCGGCTTTTGTGGGATGTGGAAATCAAACGTTGTATCAGATACAGGCGGTTCTTGCCGTAAGAGATATTAAAGAGGTTAGATTGTTTGATCTTAGTGTTAATACTGCGGAAAAATTAATGCACAGTTTAGATGTTGACTGTCCTGTAAATATTTATGATTCGTTGGAATTGTGTTTGAAGGAGGCTGATATTGTAACTACATTAACTCCTTCTAGACACGGTTTTGTAGAATACGCCTCATTAAAGAACCCTGTGCATATTAATGCGGTTGGAGCAGATGCTGAAGGCAAAAGAGAGCTATGTCCATCGGTTTTGGAAAATGTAGACTTTGTTGTTTACGATGACTGGGAGCAATGTTCGCATTCAGGAGAGATTCAATATGTACCTATAGAGCAAAGAAAGCAGAGATGGTCGTCTTTAGGAGATGTTATGTCTGGCTTGGTTCATGTAGAAGGAGATCAGACTCTATTTGATGCTACTGGTTTAGCGATAGAGGATGTGGCTACAGCTAGATATCTTTATGAAAAGATTAAGTAATACTGAAATTGGAGAGAACAATGGGAAGCAGGAATGTAATTGTGTATTTTATTATGGGAGTCTTGGCTGTTGTACTTGGATATGATATGTACTTACAGCGACAGACACAAATATTAACCTCTCAGTACTATAGGAATATTATAGAGCAGGAAGAAAAAGATAGACAATTTATTGTGGAACATGTGGAGGACATATATAAATTGTCCGCGTTGGATTCTATAAGAGGGTACGTAACCATGGACACATTAATTCGGGTGTTTCATTATGCAAAGCCTCACAAGTCTCCCGCATGGGCTTGCCCAGAGTGTGCAGACATAAGAAAGAAGGGTTTGCCTAATAAGCAACTACCGGGTAAAAGACCAAAACTACCACCACAAACAGGTCCAGCGAGAACTGCCAATGTTACAATACCTAGTGATCGTAGACATGACAAAAGCCTTAAAACAGTTGAAGGCGGCTAGCATAAAAGTGCATAATAGGTCAGAAGTTAAAATGCACGTCAAGGCTAAAGACCCTGACGATGCTTGCGCTGTTGCCATTGATAAGATCTATAAAGATATTTTAAAAACTAGAAACTCGGCTCGTGTTAGAGACACGGCAGAAAAAGTAAAACATCTGATTTCTATAAAAAAGATCAGGAAGGCCAGTTCTAATAAATAGGTCATACAGGACATGTTTCAATGACTAGAAGAAACTATGACGATCCTATATATACGGATTGGAGAAATAAGGTTTATGATAGAGACAATCACAGATGTCAGATGCCGGATTGCACTAGTAGGAGATCTAAGGCTCGTCTAAATGCTCATCATATAAAAAAGTGGGCAGATTGCCACTGGTTAAGATACGAAGTAAGAAATGGAATAACTTTGTGCTGGACATGTCATAAGAGAGTGACAGGTTCAGAAGAGTTATACGAAGGTCTTTTTATGCATATAGTCAGCAATAATGAACAGTCCAAATAAGTATACTATCATTAAAGATACGAGAGAGAAGGACGGATGGAATTTTGAGCCATTCCAGAAGTGTGAAGCCGTAATAAACGAAGGTTTAAAAACGGGTGATTACACTCTGGAGGGGCTGGAGGAGATCTTATGCATAGAGAGAAAGGCGTCTGCTAAAGAGATAGCAATTAATCTGGGCAAAGATAGAAAGCGGTTTGAGGCAGAACTGGAGAGGATGAGGGGCTTCAGATGGGCTTACATAGTTTGCGAATTCTCTATCGCTAATTTAATGGAGTATCCTGCTGGATCAGGAATTCCCAAGAAGCAATGGAAGTTTATACGTATGAATGGAAAGTTTATGTTGCGACGACTTCGTGAAATCACAGAACAATACGAAGTACCTGTTTTGTTTTGTGACAGCAGAATAAGCGCTCAAGAAAAAGCCATGCAAATTTTTGACGAGGTAACGGAGACTTTGTTAAATGAAGAACATTGACTCTATAATCGACGATGCTTGGCTGAATCTTAATATAGATGAATCTTCTATCATCAATCCATTCAGCGTTCCCGTTGATCGAGACTTTCATGTCAAACTAACATGGCTCTTAACTCAGCCTGAATATTTTTCTTTTGTTTGTAAAGAAATATTCAATGTTGAAATTTTGCCCGTGCAAGGCTTGATGCTTCAAGAAATGTGGAATCGGAAATTTCCCATGCTTATTGCCTCTCGTGGATTTGGAAAGTCTTTTATCTTATCTCTATACTCTCTAATGCGCGCCCTTCTATTTCAAGGGCGAAAGATTATCATCGTCGGTGCGGCTTTCAGACAATCTAAGGTTCTGTTTGAGTATATGGAATTCATTTGGCGAAACGCGCCTATCCTAAGAGATATTGTAGGAGCAAATGGAGGCCCACGTAAAGATGTAGACATGTGCAGAATGACAATTGGGGACAGCACAATTACATGTCTACCCTTGGGTGATGGATCTAAGATCAGAGGCCAGCGAGCCAATGACATTATTGCAGATGAATTTGCCTCAATCCCTAGAGAGATTTTCGAAAACGTCGTGGCGGGTTTTGCTGCGGTTTCTTCGTCGCCAATAGAAAACGTGAAGAGGCTAGCTGCAAAAAAGAAAGCAGAAGAGCTTGGTCATGAAATAGGTGTAGATTATGACGAAGACAGTAGTACAGGAAACCAAATCGTATTGTCTGGAACCGCTTTTTATGACTTTAATCATTTTGCTGAATATTGGAAAAAATGGAAGTCTATTATAAAGAGCAAGGGTGACCCCAAAAAGCTGCAATCAATTTTTGGAGACGAAGATATTCCCAGCGGTTTTGACTGGAAACAGTATAGTATTATCAGAATACCGTTTGAACTTTTGCCCACCGGCTTTATGGATGACGCACAGGTGGCTAGGTCTAGAGCCACGGTCCATTCAGGTATTTATGAGATGGAATTTGGCGCGTGTTTCTCCACCGACAGTCATGGTTTCTTTAAGAGGAGCCTGCTTGAAAGCTGTGTGGCGTCACCTGAAAATTCTATTTCTTTACCCAGTGGAGATATTGATTTTCATGCCCAGATCAAGGGTGACCCCAATATACGATATGTCTATGGTATAGATCCAGCGTCCGAAGTAGACAATTTCAGTATCGTAATATTAGCTCTACATTCAGACCACACTAGAATTGTATACTCTTGGACGACCACTAGATCAGAGCATAAAGAAAAATTAAAGGCTGGCCTCATAAAAGAGACAGACTTTTATTCTTATTGCGCTAGAAAGATTAGAGATCTGATGAAGATTTTTCCATGTGAAGAAATTGCCATGGATGCTCAAGGAGGTGGAATTGCAGTCATGGAAGCTCTTCATGACAAGGATAAAATGCAAGAAGGTGAAATTGCTTTGTGGCCAACAATTGATGATAACAAGGAAAAAGATACAGATGGAAACCCCGGCCTTCATATATTAGAAATGATCCAGTTTGCTAAGTCTGATTGGGTCACGGAAGCCAACCATGGAATGAGAAAAGATTTCGAAGACAAGGTGCTTCTGTTTCCTTACTTTGATTCCGCTACCATAGGCTTGGCCATATCGGATGATAAAATTAAAGATAGAAAATACGATACGCTAGAAGACTGCGTTATGGAAATTGAGGAATTAAAAAATGAACTATCTATGATTATCATGACCCAAACTCCGTCTGGAAGGGACAAATGGGACACGCCAGAAGTTAAACTTCCCGGCGGTAGAAAAGATAGACTGCGTAAGGATAGATATAGCGCTTTATTAATGGCGAATATGTCGGCTAGAACTAAGCAGAGAACGCCACCCACCCCCACTTACGATACTGTTGGGGGGTTCGCTGGAAGGGTCGGTAGAGAGGGTGGGCCAGATTTTAATGGTCCGTCGTGGTTTACAGAAGGAATAAAAGGCGTATACGAGTAATTTGGTGTATAATTGAATGGCATTGTTTTTCAATCAATACAAATACAATCAAATTAAGGTGAAATGATGGACGACCCCATTAAAGACATGCAGCACTCGCAGGCTCTGGTGACTTGGACAGATGACCAAACAAAAACTCAAGCACTAGAGACTCTTGCTGAAACTTTGGATCACTATGATGGCGTGCAAAAATCAGTCGGGTATCGTCGATCTTTTTTAGATATAGAGCCAAATAGATCTGTTAGAACTTCTTATAGCAGAGAAGACTACAATAGGTTTCGTTCTGGAGAATCAGTTCCGGCTAAGCAGAAAGAGGCTATTGGTCTATGCATGTCTGCTTATGATAAAGTTGGTATAATCAGAAACGTTATTGATCTCATGGGGGATTTTGGTAGTCAGGGCATTGGGCTTGTTCATCCTAACAAGAGGATAGAAAAATTCTACCGAAAATGGTTTAAAAAAATTCATGGAAAAGAAAGATCAGAAAGGTTTCTTAACACTCTGTATAGATGTGGAAATGTTATTGTAAAAAGAAGAAATGCCAAAATTAACAAAAAGCTAGAAACAGAGCTTAGATCTTCTGGAGCAGACATTATACCAGAATCTGTACCCTTTGTGAAGAGAGAGGTTCCTTGGAAGTACGATTTTCTGAACCCCCTTTCTGTTGAAGTGGTTGGTCAAGAACTAGCGATGTTTGTAGGCAAGCCTCAGTACGCTTTAAAGATTTCCAACCTGATGAAGGGGTATCTATCTGGTGGCTTAACTGGTCAGTCAAGATACAGAGGACTCGTTAACCAGCTACCATCCGACCTCTTAGAGGCTGTTAAAAACGGCCAGACAGTCATCCCCTTGGACCCAGATAAGATTTCTGTGTTTCACTACAAAAAGGACGACTGGTTGGTTTGGGCTAGCCCTCTTATTTTTGCGATCCTTGATGATATAATCATGTTAGAGAAAATGAAGCTCGCAGATATCTCTGCGCTTGACGGGGCCATCTCTAATATACGCTTGTGGAGCATAGGTGATTTAGATAATAAAATTCTCCCCACTAAAGCTGCTATCAATAAGCTTAGAAATATCCTAGCCAGCAATGTGGGCGGGGGAACGATGGATCTGGTTTGGGGACCAGAACTTAAGTTTACTGAATCTAATAGTCAAGTATATAGATTTTTAGGTTCTGAAAAATACCAACCGGTTCTTACCAACATTTATGCCGGTCTGGGGATTCCTCCCACTCTCACAGGAATGGCCAACACTGGCGGGGGCTTTACAAATAATTTCATCTCTCTAAAGACTCTAGTCGAAAGACTTGAATACGGCAGAGAGGTCTTGGCTGATTTCTGGAATCAGGAGATTGAAATTGTTCAAAAGGCTATGGGCTTTAGATTTCCTGCTAAAGTTCATTTTGATCAGATGACCCTATCTGATGAAGCGTCAGAAAAGAACTTATTGATTCAATTGGCTGATAGAGATATTATCAGTTATGAGACTCTACAAGAAAGGTTTGGAGAAATTCCTGAAATCGAAAAGATCAGAATTAAGAGAGAGTCAAGGGAACGAAAATCCGAATCTATTCCTCAAAAGTCTGGACCTTATCACAACCCGCAACATCGCAACGATTTAGAAAAAATCGCTTTGCAAAAAGACATGATTGCTCCAGAAGATGTGGGACTTGTGCCTTGTGATGATACCGGAGATCATCCACTCACCAATCCTGACGATAGACGTAGTGATGAGCAGATTGAGGAAAAGAAAGACGAGCTTAAGGATAAGCAAGAAGATAGAGATCAGAAAAAGTTTGATAGACAGCAGGAGAAGAAAGAAAAAGATCCGAATCTTCAACAGCAAGAACAATTCGAACCAAAAGGTCGGCCTGAAGACGGTAGACCTAAGAATTCCAAAGACAAGCAAAAGCGCAAGCAAAAAACGGTAGAGCCTCGCGTTTCTGCTGACTCAGAGCGTATCAATCTTATGCTATGGGCCACTCAGGCTCAAAGCAAGATTGCAGAAATTGTTCATCCTCCACTTCTAGCTCACTACGGCAAGAAAAATCTGCGCGGGTTGACAAAAACACAAATGGAAGAATTAGAGTACGTTAAGCTAAGTCTTCTATGCAACATGCAACCCTATACAACCGTAGACGCCAATATTATAAATGATATTCTCAAACAAAATCTTGAGGCTGACGCTTCTGTATTAATGGCTCTCAAGCAGTTCAACAGTGATTTTGTTGCTACGAATGATAGATCTCCAACTATCGATGAGGTAAGATATATGCATATCTCAGCTTATGCTCTCTACTGCGAGGGCTAGTTTTTGGATTTATTTAGATTTATGGTGTATAGTTTACTGAGGTGAATTATATGAGCATACCTATTTATAAATATGAACTCAGAGATGGTCTCGAAGAGGTTCTTCGGGCCACTTCTAGTATTGCGTATTCTTCCCCCTTGAGGAGTCATACTCCCAGCGAAGGTGAGGAAGAGAAGGCAAAATTGGTTGCGTTAAATTCTTTTGCGGAAAACAAAGAACAATTTGATCTGTATTATTTAACTTCCGTTCTTGTTTCTACGGGATGGAATAAAAATGATGACATTTTCGATATTGAAGAAACATGGGCCGCTAGAAACACCCCAGAAGATAAACAGTTTAATTTCATGCACGATGAAACAGATATCATCGGTCATATAACTGGAAATTTTGTTCTCGATTCTAATGGTCAGAAAGTCCACGAGATTGTTGGTACAAAAAATCTCCCAGAACAATTTGACATTATTACTAGTGCCGTTCTTTATAACAGTTGGTCGGACCCCAAGTTAAAGGAAAGAATGGCTAAGATTATTTCTGAAATTGAAGAAGACAAATGGTTTGTTAGCATGGAGTGTCTGTTTGCGGGATTTGATTACGGTGTAATTACTCCTGATGGACAACACAAAATCATAGCGAGAAGCGAAGAGTCTTCATTTTTAACAAAACATCTTAGATCATATGGAGGCACAGGAGAGTATGAGGGACATCAACTTGGGCGTTTATTGAGGAGTATATCATTTTCCGGTAAAGGATTGGTCAGCAACCCTGCGAATCCAAGAAGCGTCATTATTAATGACACAAGTTTGTTTAAGAAGAACAATGAGACATATTCGATAACTCAGTCAAATATTAGGGAGAACTTCAACATGGCTAATGAAGACATCCAGTTACTACAAAAACAGAACGACGAACTTAGAGCCGCTCTAAATCAAGCGAAGAGTGATGAAGAAGCTCTAAAGTCCGCAATCTCTGCGAAAAAGGACGAAGAGGTGCAAGCTAAGGTCGAAGCCTTTGAAGCATCTATTGTTGAAAAAGATGAAGCTATTGCTAAGTTACAAGAAGACGCAAAAGCTTTTGAAGACAAAGTTCAAGAAATTGAAGAGCTACTAGCTAAGAAGGATGAAGAGCTTACTGAAGCTAACTCAAAGATTGAAGCTCATGAAACTGCGATCAAGCTTGAGGCTCGTAAGACAGCCCTAGTCGAAGCCGGTTTTGATGAAGCCGACATTGAGAAGGCTCTAGAGACATTCGCTGACGTTTCAGATGAAATGTTTGATGAGATTGTCAATCTTACTGCTAAGAAAGGCAATCCCTTCGAGAAGAAGGATGACGAAGAAGAAGACGAAGAAGATGCCGGTTACATGAAGAAGAAGGCCGAGACCGAAACAGAAGCGTCTGATGAAACCGACGAGACCGTCGATGAAGCAGAAGCTGATGTAGACGTTGAAGCCCTTGACAATGCAGAAGAAGATACTGACGCAGCGCTTGCTGACGCCGGTAACGACGAAATTGATACTGCGCGAACAAGTGCAAGCTCATGGCTTGAGAAGCATGTTCTTCATACAACAGCTAGTATCGACGAAGAGTAACCAATAGTAGAATCTTATTGTCCATAAAATAGGAGAAATAGATATGGCTTTAAAAGCTGACAGACATGAACTTGATGTAGACATTTCGTTCTTTATGAACGAAACAGGCGAGAAGGGTCAGATCGTTGTGGCCAGTACCGGCGGTTCTGGTGCGGCGATGGACCAAGGTCAAGCGCTGGTAACTATTGCCGCTGCTGACGCCACCAACATCCCCGTTGGCGTTCTGCTCAACGACGTGGTTGATCTTGACCTTACCCGTCAACACATCAACTTCCACAAAGATGAAGTCCAGAAGGGTGGCAAAGTTAGCCTCCTTAAGAAGGGTTACATTGTAACTGATCAGATTGCAGGTACGCCCACTATTGGCGCTCTTGCGTTCCTTGACGACGCCGACACTGGCAAGTTTGCCACAGAAGACGAAGTCGCGGATACCAAGTACAGTCAGGTTGGCCGTTTTATGTCCATCAAGGACGAAGACGGTTACTGCAAGGTAGAAGTTAACCTGCCTTCACCGATGAATAAGGCTGGCGCCGCAGGCACTGATATTTAAAATTAACCTTTTCAAAAGGAGACGATAGCATGAGTAGAATGACAAGACCTGATGGTCCTTTTATCGAACTTATCAAGCGCTCAGGCAGTGCTGATAAGACTGAAGCGCTCAACGCGCAGCATGAGTTAGCGCTTGCTCTAGAATTACCTCTTCGCAAAGGCGTTTTGGTTGGTGATATTCTAGACAACATTTTCCAAAGACTACCGATGGAGCCGGGTGTCAGCGTGGAATTTCCACTAGACCTACTCTCTCCGGGTACGGAAAATGATCACGTTGCTTACACGAACCCCGGCCATGGCCGCATTCCAGAACGCGCTGTGGAAGGCGACTATGTCATGGTTCCCACGTACACGGTTGCAAGTTCAATCGATTATCTCTTGCGTTATGCAAGAGAGGCACGTTGGGATGTAGTGGGTCGTGCCATGCAGGTTCTCGAAGCTGGATTCGTTAAGAAGATTAACGATGACGGCTGGCATACCCTGCTTGCTGCTGGCGTAGACCGCAACATTTTGGTTTACGACGCTGATGCTTCTCAGGGTCAGTTTACCAAGCGCCTTGTATCTCTTCTAAAGAGTGTAATGCGCCGTAACGCTGGCGGAAACGGTGGTTCCCTTAATCGCGGAAGACTAACAGACCTATGGCTCAGCCCTGAAGCTCTTGAAGATATCAGGAACTGGGGTCTTGATCAGGTTGATGAAGTTACTCGCCGCGAGATTTATATGGCCGGTGACGATAGCGCCTCTCTGACTCGCGTGTTTGGTGTAAACCTTCACGACATCGACGAGCTTGGCGAAGGTCAAGAGTATCAGACCTTCTTCGTCAATCAGCTTTCCGGTACGCTTCAGACGGATGATAAAGAGCTAGTTGTTGGTCTTGATCTTTCAGCCAACGACAGCTTTATCATGCCCGTGAAGCAAGAAGTTCAGATCTTTGAAGACGAAGCACTACATCGTCATCAGAGAGCGGGCTTCTACGGTTGGGCTGAACTGGGATTTGCTGTGCTGGACAACAGGAGAATTCTCCTCGGCTCCTTCTAATCCCAAGCCAATTGGCTACACAAAAGACCGTCCTCATGAAAAGTGGGGGCGGTTTTTTTGTATTTGGTGTATAATAGAGTGTGCAGTCCCATTATAATCTGATTGATATTAAAGATGACTAAAAAAAGCAAAAGTGATTTAACATCGCAGGCTAACAGCCTATTACCAGATAATATCACGGGGGCGATATCTCCGTCAGATGTACGTACAAATTTTACAGATGGAATTGATTCCTTTGCTGCTATTGACCCCAGTGTCACCCCCGCAGACGGCGGGGTTGCTTTTTGGACCAGTTCTGATGTGGTCAGTTACGATGCGGATATAAAATGGGATTCTTCCGATAATGAGCTAACTTTAAATGGCCAACTTATAATGCAGAATGACAATGCTCCAGCCTCCTCTAGCGCAACGTGCAGCCAAGGTGAAATTAGATGGGGAAGTTCTGGCGGCAACCACTATCTGTATATTTGTGTTAGTAGCAACACATGGAAAAGATCAGAGTTAGCCTCTTTTTAAGATAAGATACAATAGGAGATAAAAATGTCAGATGCCATGAGCAATTATTTGGAAGCAAAGCTGATCAATCATGTATTGAGAAATACAGCTTTCACCACTCCCGGTACAAGTGTGTACGTTGGATTAATTCAATTTTATGAATCCGATACTCTGGAAGCTGGAACCCTAACTCAGGAAGTTAGTGGAGGCTCATACGCAAGACAACAACACACCGCTTGGGATGACCCCTCTGGTGCTGGAGTTACCGAAAATACAGGAACAATTACATTTCCTACGGCTACCGCAGATTGGGGCTTGGTTTCAGGCGTTATTATTGCAGACGCTGCAACAGCCGGAAATGTTCTACTACACGGACCTTTAACTACACCCAGAGACGTAGTAAGTGGCGATGTTTTCAAGTTTAATGATGGCGATCTAGACATCTCCTTCACCTAAAAACTATACCCTGTTTAAGAAAAAAGCGAGGGTATAATGGCTCTGGTTTTAGCAGATAGAGTAAAAGAGACTACAACCACCACAGGCACTGGCGCGGTAACTCTCGCCGGGGCGGTGAATGGTTTTCAAGCGTTCTCTGATGGTGTAGGTAATAGTAATACTACGTATTATACTATTCAAGATGCTAATGGAACAGCGTGGGAGGTCGGGTTAGGAACTTTAAATGCTGACTCTACCACGCTTACTCGCACCACTGTTTATGAGAGTAGTAACAGTGATGCTGCTATTACTTTAACCAGCGGCACTCATACAGTTTTCTGCACATATCCCGCTGGTAAATCTGTATATCTAGATTCAATTGGGAATCTTTCTCACGCAATAGTTCCGTATACAACTATCACCGGAGATACTACCCTAACCACGGATAACGTGGTTGTTTTTGTAAATGCTACCAGTGGAGAGGTGGATGTAACCCTATACGCGGCTACTTCCAATGGGGGAAGGAAGTTGATAATTAAGAAAACTGACAGTGGTAATACTGTAAATATTCTTAGAGCGGGAAGTGAAACAATAGACGGGATGACTTCTTTAGCTTTATATCACCAAAATGAATCTATTACTTTAATGTCAGATAATAGCAATTGGTTCATTGTCTGATTCGTGTATAATACAATAAATAGCCACCAAATAATATTGGAGTATAAAAATGTCATACGTACCGCATGGTTTTGAAATTAACACTCTTGGAGCGGCAGAAGCTTCTAAGTTTCTTACCGTTGATAGCAACATTGATGTTGCATCAGGTCTTAGAAATTTGACGGCTACTGGTTATCTTCAAGGAACCACCTCCTTAAGAACAGCGTTAATAGAATACACAGACGGCGATGATGCCATTACTATCGCTGACGGCGGCGGTGTGACAATGGCGGCTGGAATAACCTCTACGGCTGCTTCTAATACGTTTGGTGCTACTTCATTCAATGATGCTAACATTACCAATGTAGGTGATATAGCTTTAGATAGTATCAGTGCTGATGGTACAGATATCAATCTTGCGCTTACCGATAATTCCGCAACAGCCTTTACTATTAAACAGGGCACTGATGCTTATCTTATTGTAGATACCGGAGACGGTAGTGAATCGGTTTCTATTGGTACTGGAATTTCAGGTACTGAGATTACAATTGGTCACGCCACTTCTGAAGTAACCATTGGCGACAACCTTACAGTTACCGGTAACCTTACAGTTAGTGGCGATACAGTAACCCAAAACGTAGCTACCGTTCTTGTTGAAGACCCTCTGATGCTATTAGCTCATGGCCAAACCGGATCAGGGGGTTATGATGCGGGTTTAATTGTAGAGCGTGGCGATGATACAAACGTTGGTATTATATGGGACGAAACTGCCGACGAATTTTCCGTCATTAACACATCTTCTACTGCAACAGAAGCCGGTAATGTAACCATTGCTAGCTATGCCGCTTTTCAGTCGGCTGCTCTTACGGCAAGTACTGGAACCTTTTCAGGTGTTTTGAAAACTGATGACACCACTGAGGCGACTACTACAACTGATGGCGCGCTTCGGACAGCCGGTGGCTTGAGTGTTGCAAAAAGCGCTGTTATTGGTGATGATCTTGACTTACTATCTGATAACGCTATTTTCTCCATGGGTCTCGGTAGTGATTTTACGATTACACATGATGGAACAACCGGGGTTACTCTTGCTGGTAATCCCATCACTATTACTTCTGGCGGCGCTGCAACATGGTCAACTTCTGCTGGTGCTCTGACAATCGACGCTGCCGCTGCGGCTTTAACTTTAGATGGCCATACTGGAGTTACAGTTCAATCATCAAACTCTGGGGATATTACGCTTGATTCTGTTGCTGCGGTTAATATTGATGCCGGAACTGGAGTGATAAATTTCCAAGATAGCGGCTCAACCGTATTGAGTCTAACCGAAAGTGGTAGCGGAGATGTAACAGTAAAACTAGTCACCGATGCTAAAGACCTTATCTTCACAGATAATGCCGATGCAGAAGGTTTTAGAATTCATGATGGCGCCGTAGGAGTTTCTGTTGTTGGAGATGTTCGAATTGCAGAACGCGCCGACCATGCTCAGACACCCGGAGCCGGTTATGGTCAACTTTGGGTTAAAAACGAAGCCGCGAACTGTGAATTATATTTTACCACAGATAACGGTAATGATATCCAGTTGACAGATGGTTCGTCTATTGCTGCTGGTGGTGGTGTTGCCGACAGTGTTGCTGCTGATGATATTAGTGCTGGCGATGCGGCTGTTAATATTACTACTAGTATGGGCGATATCACTCTGGCCACACAGGCTACTGATACCGACATTGTCCTTCAGGTAAACGATGACGGTTCTGTTATTACCGCCTTAACCCTTGATGGTAGTGAAGATGGCGCAGCCACATTTAAGAGTACAGTGAAGGCTTCAACCGTTTTTTGTATGGGTGTACAAAATGCCTCTGCCGACGTTAATCCGGCAAGTAAAGGACTTACTGCTATTGACGCTTCTGGCGATAATTATACTGTGACCCTACCTACTGGTACAGCAGGGGCTATTGGTAATATGTATACAATCAAGAAGGTGGATAGTGGTACTAATACCGTTACTATTACTACAGCCACCAATGATAAAATTGATGGTGGTGATAGCATGCTCCTTTATCATCAATACGAAAGTATTACGGTGATTTATGCCGATACGAATAAATATTACGTCATATAGTAATTAGGAATTTAGAACATGGTACATTCTATAACGTTACAAACGTATGACGGTACTATTACCGATAACGATATATTGGGGCAGATTTGTTTTGCCGCTCCCAATGAGCATGCTTTTGCTGCGGGAGCAGTAACTGCGTCTATTTTTGCTAGGTCGGAAACAGGGTTTGATGATGATGAGAATGAAACTGAATTAGTGTTTGCAACGGCTTCTGGGGGCGCGACAGGTGCGCGTCCCACCGCCTCCCTTACTGGTGACATGATCCTTAGTTCTGCTGGTCTTTTAACTGTTGCGGGTGGGATAACCTCCACCGCCGCTAGCAACACTCTTGGCGCAACCTCGTTTAATGATGCCAATATCACTAATGTCGGGAATATAGCGCTGGATAGTATTTCTGCCGATGGTTCCACAATAACCATTACAGGAAATACAACCTTTGCTGATGGCGCTTATGACTTTGACATCGCATCACACGATACTTCAAATGGATTGAAGCTTGGTGGAGCGCTTGTTACTGCTACCGCTGCCGAACTTAACCTTTTGGATGGTTCTTCTGCTGGTACTGTTGCTAATAGCAAAGCTGTTATTTACAGTGCAGCAGGGATTGTTCAGGCCACCGATTTGAAAGTTCCAGATGGTGGGGGTATTCATGGCGGCACTGTTTCTGACTTTATTGTAATTGGCTCTGATACTGTTACCATTAAAGATGGTGCTTATGATTTTGATATTGCATCACATGACACTTCAAATGGACTAAAGCTGGGTGGAACTCTTGTTACCGCTACCGCTGCCGAACTTAACTATCTAGATATTAGCACATTGGGAACCGCAGCGACCAGTAAAGCGGTTACTGTTTCTGCTGGAGGCAAAATTACTCTCGGCAGCATTGAGATTGAAGGTAGCGCTTTCGACATTGATGGCGGAACTATTGATGGAGCTACTATTGCAACCAGCGATATTACGGTTGGTAGTAGTAAAACTCTAAATGTTTCTGGCGGCACATTAACAACCTCCGCTGCACAAAACCTAGCGATAGTTCAAGGTGCGGCTTCCAATATAGATATTGGTGCTTATGAGCTAAGAGCGCAGACACTCGAATCTGATGTTGCGACTGGAACGGCTCCTTTAACTGTTGCATCTACTACTAAAGTAACCAACCTCAATGCCGACAAATTAGATGACCAAGAGGGTAGTTATTATTTAGACTTTAGTAATTTTGTAGTTGATGCTGACGAAATTAGTGGCGATAAGATTCATGGCGGTACAATTAGCGGTAATGTTGCTTTAGGAGATGGGGCTACAGCAACCACACAGCCTTCTAGTGATAATTCAACAAAGATTGCAACTACAGCATATGTTGATGCGGCGAGTGGTGGTGGTAGTGGCGACATAACAGGTGTCGATCTTACTGGTGGTACAGGAATTGACATAGGTTCTGAAACCAACACTACTTCTGGTGATTACAGTGCAACCATATCAGTTGACGTTTCAGACTTCATGACATCGGGTGCAAATAACCGCGTGTTGACCGCAGTTGACGCAGATAGTTTTCAAGGTGAATCTAACCTTACCTTCGGTGGTGGAGATCTTCTCGTTGGGGGTTCTACTCCTTCTGTTACTATCGGAGATGCCGGATCAGAAGACGTTAAGTTGGTATTCGACCACGCCTCTCAAGATTATTATCTTGGTGTAGATCACTCAGAGAGCGAGAAATTTATGATTGGTCTTGGGTCCGCTGTTGGGACAACGCCTGTTATAACTATGACGAGTAGTGGCGCTCTCAGTGTTGGAGTCGATGATACCGGATACGATTTCAAGATTTTTGGGGCTACGTCAGGTAAATATATGGAATGGGACGAAAGCGGGGACCGCTTGCAGGTATTCGGTTCGTACAGAAACGAAATGGGGAACGCCACAAACGGACCCGCAGTAGCTTACAACGGGACTGTGGCACTTGCTGACGGTGGTGCAACAATCGATATCGATTGGTCAAAAAGTAACTACCACTGGGTGAGACTTGGACAGAATGTAGACGTAACCAAGATTACCTTCACAAACATGTTCAGAGGCGGGAGATACATTCTCAGGATAGAACAGAACAACGTTTCGGCATCGGATGTCTCTTGGGAAACCGTGGAGGGGGGCAATTCGAGCACGGCAGCTTTCACCGAGGTTAGGTGGGTTGGAGGAGACGCTCCTACAATGTCAACGGGAACTAGCTCAACAGATGTGTACGGATTTCTTTGCACTAGGAGTAATGGTAGGGGTATGGACTGTTTTGTTATTGCTCAAGACTTACAAGAAGATGATCATCATTAAGGGAATCAGTTATGGGTATGGATCAGGTTACAATAGCGAGCGATGTTGCTGTTTCTAGTTGTTCGGGTTCTGGACCCGCTTATACGGTAAACTACAGTGGGACCGACCCTGTTATAAAAGTAAACGTGGGAGATGAAGTTACAGTTAATAAAAGAGAGGCTGGAGCGGGGGGCGGTAGTGATATTATAGGAGTATATACATATAAAGTAACCGGTTATACAGATTCAGACACTCTTACACTTACATATGTTTCTGACTCGCAACTCGACGGGGACGATTCTCCTTGCGACATTCCTTCTGGAACAGGCAGTTCAGGATCTCCCAACAAAGCACCTCATACTTTTAAGAGGAATGTAAGCCCGTCCTTCGGTATGTTTGTTTAAATAATAGATTTATGGAAAAAATCGAATACAGCCCAAGTGATATCGGTGAGTGTCAATGTCCCCAGTCGGGATTTTGTGAATTTTTCAGGCAGGAGATGACATACGACCCGCCCAATTGGCAATGGTGTCAAAACGCCACTCCAGAAGAGAGGATGAAGTACAAGGCGGATTGTGACAAGAAGCATGATAGGAGATCTTTTATTTTTACAGGAAGATTCGTAACTATTGATAATATGATGGATGCTATCAAGCATGGTCTTTTACCAAAAGTAGGTGATCTTAATCTAAGAGGAGTTGCAGGGGTTCCCAGATCTGGAGTTTTTCCCGCTAGCATAGTGGCGATGTGGTTGAATATTCCCCTGTATGTTTTTGATGAAGAGGGTAAATTTTCTCCATTGTCGGCAATGTCCGACTTTGGAGGTGTAAGGATGCAACACCACAGAGAACGCGATGGGGCAATACTTGTGCTTGATGATACCGTTTATGGCGGCGTCTCAATGCAAAATATTAAAAAGCGCATCGGAGATAATAATAAGGTGCTGTATGGAAGTGTTTATGTTCACACGAAAAGTTCTCATGTAGTAGATGTTTTTGGAGAAATATTAGACCCGCCTCATATATTAGAGTGGAACTTTTTTAACAGTTCCTATATTGAAAATTCTTTGATAGACTTTGACGGTATATTGTCACCAAACGTACCATATGAAAAATGCCAGAGGGAAGAAGATTACATAGACTACATAACAAATGTAAAACCTTTCTACCATAGATTACCCAGAACCTACAAGTGCAAAGGTATTGTCACAGCAAGACTTGAAAAATACAGGGATATAACGGAGGCATGGCTAGATAAATACAATATAGAATATGGTTCATTAACAATGTTTCCTACGGAGAGAGAGGAAGAAAGAGACGCTAACCACATTCTTGAAGCTGCTAAATTTAAAGCAGAAGTTATAAGAAAATTAAATTCGGCATATTTTGTAGAGAGTGAAATAGCAGAAGCTCATTTAATAAGAAAGAATATTTCAAGGGTGGTGATTTGCCCAGACGAAGGAAGATTTGGCTAATGGAGAAGATAAAGGAATTTGAAACAAGGAATGAGATGTATCTTGACGTTCCAAAAGGAGGGGTTGGGGCTGAAATAGGAGTGTGCAAAGGCATGAATGCAATTAACCTATGGCACATAACAAAGCCGAGCAAGATGTACTTATGCGATTCTTGGAGAGAAAGACATCCGAACTATTGTGCAATTGAAGATACCAAGCTATGGGAAGATGACCATCGGGAGTTGGTGAAAAAACTTTTTGAGTTAGAAGTAGAGAACAACGAAGTCGAACTCGTTAGAGAATGGGGCGGAAACTTTTTATACAACCTGCCTGATGACTCATTAGACTGGGTTTATTTAGATGCCTGTCATGACTACAAGCCTGTGTCAATAGAAATTGAAAACTCTTTAAACAAAGTCAAGGCTGGAGGATTGATTATGGGACATGATTATTGGACTAATTCCCTAAACTGGAAAGCCGGTGTTATCAGGGCTGTAAATGAACGAATACAAAACGGGGACATGAAGATGGTAGGCATTACCATAGAAAAATTTACAAGCTACATGTGCAAGGTTCTATGATATACTTACCAAAAAGAGCAGCTTTTGTTCATATACCAAGAACCGCAGGACATTCGATAAAAGCCGCTGTTTCAAATGTTTGCGCTAGAAACAATATACCTTTTGTGGTTAGTACTGTTCCTTCATGGATAAAGGAGTTTGACAGGGTTGAAATACATCAGAGAGCTTCGACCCTTAAGGGTTATATTAGGGAGTGGCCTGATATTTATCGATTTGCAATTCATAGACCTATACAAGAAAGAATTGAAAGTGTTTGTAAATGGGTAGAGTATCTGAGGAAAATAGGGTTTAACAAAGATCCAAACACCTCATCTGAGATAAAAGAGTTTATAGAAAGAGAAAATTATAGAGAGTGGATAGCAGAAAACTGGAAGCATTACACGACACAGTTTTTTACTGAAGGAGTTTACGGTGAGGATCTAGGCGTGGAAATTTATCCTTTTGAAGATCTTCATGACAGATGGGATGAAATTTGTAGAAAATGTCAAATTCCACAATGCGAACTACCTAGGTTGAATACTCCTTCAGGTGTATAATCTACATGTATTACAGTAAATAGAGGACTTAAACATGGCTGAACTAACTGCAAATTTCAACGGTAAGAATATTACCGTAACATATCCAGATTCCATACTTGGAAAGGCTCAAGAAGCTTTTCCTGCCATGAACGCTAACTTATGGTCTTCATTCTACCAAGACAAACTAGATGCCTTAGACGAAGACGAGCCAAGCGAAGACCAGTTAAGTGAATGGAAGTATGAGTTTACAGTTGACTGTATTATGAATCGTATAGTACGCACAATAAGATCTTATGAAATACAAAAGGCGGTTAAAAATGTTGAGGACCAAGCAAAAGCTGCTGTGGATGAGACGTTAGATCAAATCAATGTAGAAATTGAAGACGAATCATCTGGTCCAAGTTTTGTATAGGTGATGTATGTTTGGGTTTCATGCGGTAAGTGAAGCTGCCTTTTCTTCTTTTGCTGGTGCTATTCACACCGCAGAAGCTTCTCTTGGTAATGAGTTTGGCTTTGATGATGGTTTTACCGCCGGATTTGAAGTTGAACCAGCCGTATTAAACGCATCCGCCACCATGATTTGGGCAGGTAGTTCTGCCTTGGAGAAGGGGTTTGGGTTATCCGCCGATGCAGTCCTGTTGTCCGATCTCAGTCTTGGTCGCCCAAAGCCGGGTACAGCGTCATTACAAAGTGATTCGATTTTTTCCTCAAAGGGTGTATTAATAAGTATAGGGAAGGCTAATTTAGCGGGAGCCGCTAAGTTTGCAGGATTCGACTGGAGTGAAATTAAGTTTTCGCTGTATATTGATCAGGCGAGAAGTATGACAAATTATATTGATAAACAAAAAGGTGTTACTTTATATTTGGATCGAGAATTAAATGAGACTCTTAGAATAGATCAAACCTCCTCTAAGACTTCATATATAGATAAAGAATTGTCGATGGAGACTTAAAATGGCCGCTAATGAGATTCATGTAGATGATGTTGGAACTAAATTCATTGTTACCATTAAGGATGGTGACACTGCTATTAATGTTTCCGCCGCTACCACAAAAAACATTATCTTAAAAAAGCCGTCTGGAACAAAAGTGACGGCAGCAGGATCTTTTGAAACGGATGGTTCGGACGGCGTGATAAGCTACGTTACGACAGGAACCGAATTAGACGAGGCGGGTACATATAAAATACAGGCGTATGTTGTTTTATCTGCCGGTAACCAGTTTCATAGCGACATATCCACTTTCAAAGTTCATAGAAACGTATAAGGGGGCAACATGGCTTGGCAAAACGAGATGTCTATCATAGTTCGTCACCTAGTTAACGATCTAGACTCTAGCGCCTATGTTTTTTCCAACGATAGGGTGGAGGAGACAATTTTGGTTGCCTCACAACTTGTGTTGCACGAAATGGACTTTGAAAATACGTACAGTGTGGATGTAGATTCTTCATCTTTATCCCCAGATCCCACATCGTCCAGTAATAAGGATGACGCATTCATTAGTCTTGTTTGTCTGAAATCTGCATACATTCTTCTGGGCAGTGAAATTAAAACTCATTCGCTAAACTCCATCTCTCTTAAAGATGGTCCCTCTTCTCTAGATCTAAGAGGGATCGTGCAGGGGTTAAATATACTATTTTCTGACGTAGTTAAAAGGTATGATGAAGCTAAGCTTCAGTATCAGCTTGGTGGCAGCATTGCTGGTCAAGCCGTCCTTAGCCCCTATTCTCCCGGTAGCGACGTGGCATATAGAACAAATCTATCCTCAAGATCAGGACGTTTTGAGTAATGGCAGAATACACAAAGGCTAGTCTAAAGACTAAAATTAATGCTGATCTCGCTGACAACAGCGAAGGCGATATCAGTGCGCAAGATGTTAGAGAAAATATGATTAACATAGTTGACTCTGTTAATCCTATTATGGCTAGCGGTTCCAGTGTATACTTTCAGAATGATGTTGCTATATGGTCTAGCGGAGTTCTCACAAAGAATACTGCGTTGGGAGTAATTAAAGGCCAGTGGGGTAAAAATTCAAGCGGTTTCTACGACACGTCAGCTATTCGCTTTTCAAGCGGCGGGGATACGGTCAATAAAGATGACGGCCACATATCATTTTACACAGCCCCTTCTGGATCTCTTAGCACTACAGGCGGTCCCGATTTAAGATGTAGAATGATGATCTCTAACAGCGGCGTTATTTCTATGTTCGGTAGTGGAGTTGTTCACCCCACTCTGCATTTACAATCTATACACGGTTCTGGACTCAACCTTTTATTCGACGGCTCTCCAAAAGACATGGCTGTTCCAGAAGGTAAAAATTTCCAGCTAGGACATTGGAATTCCAATACGTCTACATTTACCAATAGATTTACAATAAATGACAAGGGGTATATGGGCTTGGGGGTTGATTTGCCCAGCCAGCCAATTCATGTTAGACATTCTGGTGTTAATACTTCCAGTTATATTTTAAGGTTTGATTCCCAAAATTACCCTTCCTCGACTAACGCCGACATTCTTCTGTACAAATATGATACGGGAACAACCACCCATAGTGCTGATGACATGCAGCTTGGATTTGGCATGGGTGTTAATGCTATAGGTAGTGGAAATGGTTATTTCTTTATTGGAAATGATGCAAACAGAGACTTTGCGGTCACCGCGCTGGAATCTATGCTCGTAATCAACAGTGGGGGAAATGTTGGCATAGGAACCACCATACCAAAAGAAAAGTTGGTAGTGGGAGAAGATCTGGGAGATCTAAGTACAACTGGAAATGCTGTAGTTATTGGGTCTAAAAATGGTCCCTCTCAATTATTTATAGGGTCTGGTATTAATGACCCCCTGACAGCGCAATATGGTAAGGTTAAATGGGAGGATGATAATCAGAGATTCGTTTTAAGCACCAAAAAGAATTATCATTATGCGGATCAGCTAGTTTTAGATTCTACTAATGGCAACGTGGGAATAGGGGGTTCTGGCCATCCTTCAACAGTATGGCGTCCTTCTTACAATTTACACGTAGCTGCTAGCGGAGCTTCTGGAAAAATCGCTTTAGAAAATTCACGCAATACTGAGACCGCTATATACATTGGTAAAGACACTGACGGCACAGGCTCGGTTGGTGAAGGTCACTGGTCACAGATAGGCTATAAGTCTGCCACCGAAGTTCTCAAGATCAATAATTCGGGATCATTTGTCCCCTCTCATCTGACCATTGACAGATTAGGCCACGTAGGCATAAGTACTGACTCAGTATATAGTTCTAACACCATAGGCACAGACAAGCTACATATTCACGGTGAAAATACCGGTGTCCTCATTGGAACTCCCTCTGGAGGATCTGGAAAAACTGCACTTAGACTGCTAGGCTCTAGAGAATCAGGCACTTCGTCTGACGACAACGCTTTTATCCAAGCTGGAACTACATCTGCCGATACAGGTGCGAAATTACGCATAACCAGAATGGATACTGACGATACCAATATTTCACGCATGGATGTATATGCAGATACTTCTGAATTTCATGGAAACCTGTCTCTTGCGGGAAATATTTTACTAAACGACTATTGGATTAGTAACGATGGTGGCAATGAGGGTCTTAGAGTTGGCGATGATGGCAAGGTTGCTATCGGCAAGACTCCGGGCGCTACTCATACATTTGAGCTTAACAGCGGTCCGGGCGCTCAACCAACAAGCACACTATGGGTTAATACTTCTGACCAAAGAGTAAAAGAGAATATTGAAACTATTGATACGTCTGATGCTCTAGACAAAATAATGTTGTTAAGACCTGTTAGTTTCAATTTCACACACGATTTCTGTCATTGCATTAGTTCAGATCATGACCAAACCCACTATAACTTTATAGCTCAAGAAGTTGCAAGCGTCTTTCCTGATTCTGTAATTGATACTGATAATCATGTTGAGGATCATGAAACGGGCGAGATATCAATATCTGATCTTAAGGGATTAGATGCGCATGCAATTAACATACATTTAGTTTCTGCTGTACAAGAGTTAAAAACACAACTTGACGCGGCATTAGTTAGAATTTCAGAACTAGAATCCTAATAGGAGAAAATCATGGCTGATCCAGCAGTCAATATAAGTGGCACTACAGAAAGAAACGGTAGTATCGTAGTTGGTGCTCCAAGAGCCGCCGGAACTGGTGCTCTTGGAAGTAATTATATTATTACCCCCGGAGATGCAGTTTCGGCCACTTCAGGGCCGGTTCGTGGTGTCAATAACGCCATGGATATTGCTGATGTAGTTACCAAGTATGGCGCCAGATTTGACGATATAACATATTATACTGACGATAGTGCCGAATAATTGGGGCTGACATGGCTATTAATATTCCGTCATCAGCGTTTGAAAAATTCAATGAGGCCATCCTTCTTTTCAACAGGACTGTAACTTTAGTTTATCCTGAAAAGAGAGATAGGTGTCCTAATTGTATAGTTAATACTATTGGTGGAAGGTCTATTAATACTTATAGAAGTGGTGGGGCTTTCCCATTCAGTAGAGGGGTTCTTTGTCCTTTATGCGGAGGTAAGGGTCTAAAGTTAACAGAGAATACCGAAGAAGTCCAGATGAGAGTTTACCACAATGCTAGAGATTGGGTAAAGATAGGATTTGAAGCGGATATCCCTAGTGGGTCAATTCAGACTATAATTTATATGTCTGATTATGTGAAAGTTGTAAAGGCAAAAGAGTTGTTGGTTGATGTAGGAAAATATAACAAGATGCGTTTCAAGAGACTGGGAGAGCCTTTTACACAAAGCTTGCAACAAAATCCTACACAATACGCCGTTGTTTTTTGGGAGAGGGTATAATGGCGGGAATAATTCCAGCACCGGGTTCAATTAATATAAAGCTTTTAGATACTGACGATATGATCGTTAGCTTGATAATGGCGGGACTGGCTTCCAAGGCTAATGATGTAATTGATCGTGCTGCTAGAAAAAGTATATCACCTATTGGCGATGTCGTACAGGAGGCCGTTTTTAATTGTCCTGAGATGGTAGAGTTAAGATCGGGAGTTCTCAGAGGAGAATTTGGTCTAACCAAAGGTAAAGCCCAGAGTGCCTCACAGGATATAGCCAAAAGGGTTGGCGATAGTATAATGGTCAGAGCGCATAAAGTTACATCTTTGGGTAGTTCATCAAAATTAAGAGGTGGAATCGAGATTTTGGTTCAGCCTATTGATTTTGGTAATGTTCTGTCCTCTCCTCTAGGAATGATTAGGTCAGAAAAAGGTGTACAATTACAATGGTTAGAATGGTTGCTGACTCTGGGAGATGCCGTTATTGTAGACGGTTATGAATTCAGGGCCAAGCCGGGAAAGGGAAGAAGTGGATTAGGTGCTATGGCAGAAATGAAAACTGGCATATGGAGAGTCCCCCCTGAGTATGCTGGTACAGAAGACAAGAACTTTATCACCAAAGCTTTAGACAATAGGAAGATTGGTGATAAAATTGCTTCAATTTTACAAAAAAATATGATGTAACCACAAAGGCTGTATCATGGCAGAAAGCCACGCAAGATTAAATAAAATTAACAATGTGGGCGATACCAGTATAACCCCTGCGATTAGAGATAATCTTGTAGAGTTTTTTGATTGGGCTATATTGGACGCTGGCGGATTCTTTAACGTAAATGTACCCACTGAAGGATTTTACGGGGGCGACAAACATAAGCTAAGAGTTGTTGACGATCCCAATTATACCTTGGGGCAGGTGTGGGAGGGGTTCAGATCTAACTGGGTTTGGCAAAGTGGATTGTCATGCTCAGATCAACCTTTAGTTGTTCAAAAATTGTTGGAAGATAGTGAGTATCCTCTAGCGAAGCGATCACCGGGAATTTCCGGGGTCTTTATTGGGTCGACATTCCAGCCAGTGTCTGGAGTGGGAGATTACTCCCATCACATTAACTATCCAGCGGGGAGAGTGATCTTTGATAGTGCAATTTCCACCAGTAGCGATGTAAAGGTAGAATTTAGCTATAAATGGGTAAATGTTATTCCGGCCAACAATGAGTTTTTTAGAGAGATCCAATATCGTTCTCAAAGAGCAGATGGAGATTTTACATTAGTGGGTTCTGGAGACTGGTCTCAGTTGGGTGAAACTAGGCTGCAACTACCGGCCATAGCGGTGGAGCCAACAGTTCGTAGAACTCATTCGCCCTTTAATTTAGGAAGCTCGGCATCTTATGTGGCCTCTGATGTTTTATTTCATGTTTTAGCAGAAGATGATTTTACAAGAGACAAGCTAGTTGACATGGTTTCTCTTCAAGGAGACAAGACTATTTTCATGTTTGATAGCGATAGAATTGGAAGAAGAGATGATTTTCCGTTAGATTACAGAGGAATGGTTGCGGCCAGCGGACAAAGATATCCAGAACTGGTTGCTCCTAGTGGTGAGGGAGGCTCCCCCGGTGCGGGGAAAGGATATAGAGTTGGTGCGTTGGCAGCGTCAGAAGGTAAATTTGACAGTTTACGACTTACTGAAGCTAGAGTGACCACCACAAGCGCCTTAAGTCCGTCCTTATATCATGGGGTTGTAAGGATCACTACCGAGGCAATCATGTAAAAAACCCCCCATTTGGTGTATAATTAAACGAGCATAATATCCCCTCAACTAAGGAGAGAAAATAATGCCTAATAGAGTATTTTGGGCGGGTCAAGGACTCGCTATTAACACAACTGTCAAAGCTCTGCACGAACCCGCCGCCGCCGATGCGGTCAACGTTCGTGGTATCCAGAGTGTTGGTATTACCACTACATTCAATCTAGAACAAGTTTTCCAACTTGGACAGCTTACCGTATATGAAGATGTAGAAGATATTCCCGATATCGAAATTACGGTTGAAAGAGTACTTAACGACGATAAGAGTTTATATACTCTTACTGGAGCGGTTTCTGGTAATTCGCTCACCCAAAACCAAGACAAAACATTCGACGTGTATTTCGAAGTTCATAATGACGCGACCGAGAACATCGACGACGATGGAGGATTTCCAGCCGCACAAGCACATTGTTCGGGCTTGTATGTTTCTTCAATGAGTTGGACCTTCCCAACCGATGGAAACTGTACTGAATCGTTTACGTTTGTTGGTAATGGTAAAAAGTGGCAGTCTGGAAGCACAGTTGCATCGACTTATGACACCGATGGTATACCGACCGTGGTTGGCGAAGCCAAGGTTTGGCGTAGACAGCAGGTCGAACTGGAAACCATTCCAACTTCTGTTAACAACATGGATTCTACACCTAAAGTTATGAGTGCTTCAGTTAGTATCGATCTTGGTAGAGAAGCCATTAACGTTCTTGGCAAAAAACTACCTTATTATCGTTATGTGACTTTCCCAGTAGAAGTTACCTGTGAGCTTGAAGTTCTGGTTAGAGATGCTTACTCCGCAACCGATAAGATGGCTGATGGTATTAATGCCGTTCCTGATCCGGGCGCTGGCAGTGGTTCTAACGTTACTGCTGAATCCATTAAAATTAAAGGAACTGGACGTGAGGCCGGTGGATACACCAAGGAGTGGAACTTGGGCGATAAGAATAAGCTTACTGGTGTCACTTGGGGTGGGGGATCGACCGGTGGTGAAAATGCCACTGTTACGTTCTCATATAGAAACTTCAATGACTTTACTTATACCGAAACTGTTGTATCTTAAGATAAAGGGGGGAACCCCTGTCAGTACGTATTGCGATAGCCACAGAGGATAGGCGAGTGAACGTACTGGCGTAATACATAAGGAACGAGAGGAAGGCTATGAAAAAAATTAAGTTCCCGTTTGTGAAATTTCATCATGAAACTTCATGAGCGGGAATTTTTTGTATCAAGGATCATGTCTGGTCTATTGAAGTATGAAAAAGATGACTTGATTCTTTTTATGCACCCGTTAGATGCTGGACAGTATTATGAGGCTCAAGAAGTATTTCAAAAAACTTACCGCGAGGCATTGTCTGAGGGGATAATGACAGAGGAAGAATGCTTGTTAATGCTTGTTGAGCATGGATTGTGGAATGATGAAAAGCAGGAAACGATGGATGGGATAGAGAAGGATATGGAAACGTTAAAAATTGAAGTATTTGAAGGCTATTTTAAGGAATCTGTAAAAAATGCTGCTAAGGATCTCTTAAATAATGCCAAGATAAAATACAGCGAACTTCATGATGAAAGACATTCATATGATTTTGTTACCTGTTTAGGTGTTTCTACTTTTGCCAGATTTAATTGGATTATAGAAAATACCACCAAACATCTTGACGGAAGCATGTGTGATTGGGAAGAAATTTCTATGCAAGATGTTTTGATGCATTTTCAAAAATCTCAGATACCGGAAGATGACTTTAGAGAATTGGCTAGGAGTGAACCTTGGAGAACTATGTGGTCCACCGGAAAAGCAAATGGCCAACTGTTCGATAAACCGGGGATAGAGTTAACTGTAGAACAGAGGACTTTAATGGCGTGGTCTGGATTATATGATAGCGTACAAGAATCACCTGAAGCCCCGCCCGATGAATTGATAGAAGATAATGATGCTTTGGATGGTTGGCTTTTGGTTCAAAAACGAAACAGGGAAAGAGACAAGGCCAAAGAACAAGCCGACTCTCAGTTCGGTGACAAAACTATGAATGCTGACGAAGTAATTGTATTTGGAGATAAAGATAAAGTTAATGCTTTGAATACTCCAGAATCAAAATGGACTAAAGCTCAAAGAATGAAACAGTTAGCGGAGGCGGGAGACAAAGGTGTTCGATATGATAAGTTTGATGATATGGTTCAGAAAAGAATTATCGAACAAAATCAATCAACTTAAACGAAAGGAATAAAATGGAAGACAGCTATGAAGAGTTAATCAGGCAGTCTGATAAATTTAAAACAGATAAGGAACAAAGATATAAGGAGGTATCTAAAGAGAGACTTCTTAAAATTGCCAAAAAGAAAATACAGACCACAATGATTGGGGCTTTAAGCTCACTAGAGAAGCATTTTGGTTTTCTTTGGGGACACGAACAAGAAGGAGAAGTAACTCCAGAACAGCAACATATGAAAGATCTTTATGAAGAAATTAGATCTGAAATATTAGATAAGGGAAATAACCAAATAAGGAATCTTGAAACTGAATTTAGCTATTATGATATCACTTGGTTAAGATATCAAATGGTGTTACCTATGAAATCTCGTGAGGAGGGATAAACATGGCCGAAAGACTAACAGTAAACTCTACAGATTCAAAAGGAAAAAAGAAGAAGGTAATCATCGTATTACCAAACGCTAAAATTAATAAAGACGCCCAGCTTGCGTATAATAAATCATTTAGCGATGCTTTAAAGTCAGGAGCCATTCTTAGACAGAAGCTCGACCAAGTCATGCGAGAGCAGGGAATTTGGAATGATGAAAAGCAAAAAGAATACGACCAGATCATGGTCGATATTAATGATAATGAAAAAAAGCTTGCTGGCGGTGGTATCGCTCTTAGCGAGGCCAAAGCGGTTGCTGTTGAAATGAGAGTTTTGCGCGAGCGATTCAGAGGCTTGATTGCCGAAAGAACCTCCATGGATGGCAATACGGCAGAAGGACAAGCCGACAATGCCCGGTTCAATTACCTAACTTACGCCTGTATGCTGGATGAACAAGGGGGTCGAATTTTTGATTCCTATGATCATTATGAAGAAACCGTCGAAGAGCCATACGTGGTTGATTCTGCCGCAGCTTTAGCAGAAAAACTTTATGGTCTAGACCCTTCATACGAGACTAACCTTCCTGAAAATAAGTTTTTACAGGATTATAAATTCGTTGACAAGGATCTGAGATTTGTTAACGGGGATGGTCATTTGGTTGATTTAGAAGGTAGGTTAATTGATGACGATGGAAGGTTTATAAAGTATGATGATGAAGGCAATAAGGTGTATATTGATATAGAAGGAAACGTTGTAGACGAAGAAGGTGAGTATAAGTTAGACTTTTCTCCATTTTTAGATGATTCGGGTGATCCTGTACCCGTTCCTGCTAAAAAGGAAGAAAAGAAAGAGGAAGAGGTTAAGAGCGAAGAGAAAAAAGAGCAGCCCAAAAAGGGCCGCAAAAAGAAAGTTTCTGCTGAAGTAGAATCCCAAGAATAGTTTAATCATCCTTGGACAGTGGGTGTACTGCTTATCTTTATGGTAACGGTGCGCCCATTTTTTATGTGAGGCCAATAAATGTCGTCTAGATTTGTTTTAACAGCACAGCTAAATCTGCAAGCTCCAGATGTTAGAAGAGTCGTAAGAGAAATACGCAGAGACTTGTCTGGAATTACCGTAGATCTCAGAGTTAAAAACGTTGACAAGATACGTAGAGACATTGATAAAGCCACCAAGTCCTTAAAAAGGATGGACAAGCAGACTAAAGCTAGTGCTACCGGCTTCGCAAAGCTAAGCAAGCAAATGGGTCAAGCCATTAAGAATGTTATTAGATATGACATTGCTAGAAGTGTAATTACCGGCTTTACTATGGCTCTTCGTGGAGGGGTACAAGAGGCTATAAAGTTTGAAAAAGAATTGATCAAGGTTGCTCAGGTTACAGGTAAGGCGACTTCCAATTTATCTGAGCTTACAGGTGAAATCACTAAAATTGCCACCAAGTTTGGTGTGTCTTCATCTTCTCTCGTAAAAACGTCTAGAGTATTAGCTCAGACTGGTATGGCTGCTAACGAAGTACAGAAGGCATTAAAAGCTCTGGCTCTTACCACTATTGCCCCCACCTTCGATGACATTTCCAATACTACAGAAACTACCATTGCGATGATGCGTCAGTTTGGTATTGCCGCCAAAGACGTACAAAGAGAACTTGGTAGAATTAATGCAATAGCCGGTCAGTTTGCTGTAGAGTCTGCTGACATTGGTGTGGCCATTAGAAGGGCGGGTGGAGCTTTTAAATCTGCCGGTGGCCAACTGATGGAATTGGAAGCTCTGTTCACTAGTGTTAGAGCTACGACGCGAGAAACTGCGGAAACTATTGCTACCGGTTTCCGAACCATTTTCACCAGAATGCAACGCCCAAAAACCATTAAATTCTTAAGGTCTATGGGTATAGAGCTACAAAACCTTCAAGGCCATTTTATAGGTCCATATCAAGCCGTTCAGAAACTTCATTATGCTCTTAAAGGTTTAGATCCACGAGACGTTAGATATTCACAGATCGTTGAACAGCTTGGTGGTTTTAGGCAGGTGTCTAAAGTTATTCCAATGATTCAGCAATTTGAAATGTCACAAAGAGCATTAAACGTGGCTATGGCTGGAGGAGGCTCTCTGGCTAAAGATGCGGCAAAAGCTCAAGAAGGTCTGGGAATTCAATTCACCAAGGTAAAAGAAGAATTTACCGCCCTGATGCGTGAACTTGCCATGAGTGAAGGTTTTAAGGCAATGGCAAAAACTGTCTTGGCTCTAGCATCTGCTCTTATCTCATTAGCCAGCGCGCTTAAACCCGTTATTCCTCTCTTGACAATGCTTATGGTGGGCAAAGGTCTGTCAATGGGGGTGGGCTTTATGGGCAAGGGGCTGGGCAAGATGAAGGGGATGGCGAGGGGTGGAATAGTTCCCGGCAGGGGTAATGGTGATACTGTTCCCGCTATGTTAGAACCGGGCGAGTTTGTGTTGAGAAAGTCTGCTGTAAATGCTATTGGCGCTGGCAGGCTTGCTGGAATTAATAGGTATAATCGTGGCGGTAGAGTTAGGATGGCGGCTGGCGGAACGTTTGGTCCAGTGCAGCAGTTTGACAGCAATTCTGCTAGATCAAACATAATGAGGAAGAAAAGAAGAAATTATAATAAAGAGCGTGGTAAGGTATTTAAGGCCGGTGAGCACGCCTTTAATCCAGAAGACAATATCTCAATACCTCAATATTCGAAAAAGAGCTTAAACGCAGCGTCACTTCTGGGTACAATTAAATCAGAAAAAGCGGCCAATATAGCGAGGACATATCTCCGTGGTCCTTTTGGACAAGGCAGAGCATATGAACAACTTCTCCGTGGTGAACATCGCACCGGCGCGAGGAAATACATGACACAAGCGCCCGGCACGGGTGGAACTCAGCCTTTTGACGGAATGTCAAGGGATGGTAAGTTTGTAGAAGCTAAATCTGTACAACGGTTCGACCGCCATGCGATTGGGGATAAGGCTCTTCAACAAGCCCTAAAAGGTTCCAAAAAATCGCAAATGGGCGCAATGACTCAGAACAAAGATACGATAGGTATCTGGGGTATGAAAGTTAGGGCATATCAGGACAATCCCAAGTCCAGCCGAGAGGTAATTAAGGAACAATTAGGGATATGGGATGCTAACGAGAAGAAGCGGGCTGATGCGGCGGCAAAAAAGAAAGCACTGAGAAAAAGAGGAAAGGGAGCAACAGGGGGTGTAGCTGTAGGAACCGATACTATACCCGCGCTATTAACTCCGGGTGAGTTTGTTATAAATAGAAAATCTGCTAAAGCTTTTGGGTATGGAAATCTTGGTAAGCTTAATAAGTATGCAAAGGGTGGCGTTGTAGGCAGGCAAAGGTTTGCAGGGGGTGGTGAAGCTGCGGGCGGTGGTGGATTTATGAAGATCATGGGTCTTACCATGGCTATTGATATGATCGTACAGATGACCACTACGATGGGAGGCGCGTCTGAGAAGACTCAAGAATTTGCAAATAAGTTAACGTCAGTAATTACTGGCATGGGCGTTCTTCTAATGGCTATCCAAAGTGAAGCGGCAGCTAGGATGGCTGGCCAAGTTAGGGGAATGAATATTCCCGTGGTGAGTTCTGCGATGTCAGGAAAGGGCTTGGGGGGTAGATTTGGTGCTGGTGGTGGTTGGGCTGGCGGGATTATAGATAAAAAAGCAATGAAAGGACACAAGATTTTCGGCAAAAGTATGTCGAGAGAAGCGTTTGATAAAGGAATGGAGGCTCGTAAGCTTGCAAAGGCAGATGTTATGAGAGCAGCGGGATCGCCAATGAAGGGCACTGTCATGCACACTAAGGCTGTTGCGGATGCTTCAAAGGCGGGAACGGAGGCGTTTAAAAAGACATCAGGCGCAATTATGAAAACGACTAAGGCCATGCGGGATCTTGCGCTGGTCATGGGTATGGCGGGCATGGCAGTAGAGATGTATGGAGATCATATACACGAACAGGGCAAAAAGGCGATAGAGGCGGGGAATTACGAAGAGGGCAGGATGAAGATGGTTAAGGGTGGGACGGCGGCAGGAGCAGGGATGGGTATGGCTATTGGGTCTATTCTTGGACCCTTTGGCGCTGCTATTGGCGGGCTGGTTGGAGGATTGTATGGATATTGGAAGTCGGTTAAAGAATCTGCCGAACTGATTGAAAGGGTGAAATTTGGAGAGCAATTA
>MDTE01048944.1_pt1 | contig 42902 bp, 41 predicted proteins | sample 811231 | NCBI WGS metagenome assembly MDTE01 (sample SAMN05326651, study PRJNA326480) | marine metagenome | isolation source: seawater | place: Indian Ocean: Red Sea | collected 2010
AGTTCGTGTGTCTTCGGTAGACAACCTTAAAGAAAGTAATCTGCGGGTTACCCGTAAGGTAAATATCCTGAGCGCCATAAGCAACAAGCTGCATTAATCCACCTCCCATATTATTTTATACCTTCCATTAGAAAAAAATTTTGGGGAAATTAAACAAATTAAGTTATTCATTTTATGAAAAAAAATAGTAAGATAATGATTAATAATTTAATTACTGTAAGCTAATCCACCCATACCGGACATGATTCTTAAGACATTGTAATTGACAGCGTAGATATTATGTACATTAACAGAACTTGTAAATTTTAATTGAGCATTATCAATTCTAGAGAAATTACAAGTTCCAGATGGTTGATGTTCCTCCGGTTTCAAGGCAAAAGAATATATATTAGTATCCTTTGAATATGAAGATGTTCTTGAAAATTTCTTTGTCAATGTACTTATTTTCCTAACAGAAAGATGGGAATTCAAAGCGAAGTCCAAACAGCAGTTCGCCCCCCCCCCGTTAACGGTGAAGGTGTGCGCGTCGGTCTTGGCCGAAATAATAACCAGTTGAGTGTGCACATCGGCGGAGTCGGCGTTATTAGGCACATGGGTTAGTAGAAGTGTATCGCCAATACTGATTAAGGGATCGTCAGAGCCGGGGTTAAGTAAGAAGCTGCCGGAGGAGGTGAGCGAGGCAACGGAGGTGCCTCCTCCGGCTGATGATGGGTGGCCTGTCTTTATACCATCTAAAATGAGATTTGAGGGGTCGTTCCCGAGGGTGGCCGTGGAGTTTTCATGTTCTTTAATATTATAATGGGGAATAGATGTATGATGATCATAAGGTTGTCTTAACTGGAAATATTCTCTGTTTTGCTGAGGAAAACGATCATGACCATTTAATACTAATTTAGTTTTTTGATCTGTAATTTGGTCCGCTGCAGTTGTCCAAATTAATTCTTTAACAGGATGATTAAAATTCAAATCAACTGTTGCGCTGCTGGATGCGCCCTGATTCTGAACCTGTTCAATTAAATATTCATGTGAAACCTGCGCAAAACGACGACGTTCATCGGTGTCAAGATAAATATAGTCACACCAAACTTCACAAGTGGGGTGGGCAGTGTGGGCGGTGCCGTCCGCGGACGCCAGCGCCGATGCCCCCCATGTAAATTTAAGTTTAACCTCATGATATTGTAAAGCAATTAATGGCAAAGCTAAACCAGGATTACGACAAAACCAAAAATATAAGGGAACCCAACAATCTTGTTGATTATGTCCACCCGTTGTGCCCCCAAGAAGTAAATTGTGATGAAAAGCATGAGTCATGTATTTATATCCTTCAGCTTTCGAAGCAGGTATAGTTAATTCAGCCCATAATTTCATCCATTCGTTATTTTGTCTATCTATTAATTGACCTCCAATTTCACATTCTACTTTACTAATTAATTCATCACCCTGAACAACATCAGTTCCATCATTGGCATTACATCTTACATAAACGTTAGATACTAAATCTCCATTACGAGAAATAGTAACAACACCCGTTGTTTCACTTTCCCCTAATGTAGATGTCCCATCAATAGTTTGTTGAATACATTCCATAGAGAAATTCGTATGTCTGCGATAGACAACCTTGAAGAAAGTAATCTGAGGGTTACCCGTAAGATAAATATCCTGAGCGCCATAAGCTACAAGTTGCATCAATCCTCCTCCCATTATTAAATTATACCTTAAAATAGAAAAAAATATTTTGTTATTTACATGATTAATTATTGGAATAATTTTATAGTTTCATTTGAATCCATTTCAAGATCTAAGACCTGTTTGACAGGATTCATTATTTGATTTGTAATATAAAATTCATAGTCTATTTCAAGATCATTCTCTTGAATATAATCAATATGTTCTATACGATCACCTTGGAGAATAATTTCTTTTTTATAGATTGGATTTGATAAATCATCTACTCTGAAATTTTTAAATTTAGGTTTTCCATTCTTAAAGGTTCCAATCTCCCTCCTTTCAGTTTTCTTTTTGTATCCTGTAATTTCAGGAGTTTCATTCTTTTTAATATAAGCATATGGGATTCTATCATTTGCTTTCGGTTTATTACCAGGATCTCTGATAGCTATTCTATCTGCTAATACTTTATGGGCAATTTGTTGGGGATTTTTATAATAACCTCTTAATGCTTTAGTAATTACAAAATATCTTAAATTAAATTCTTGATTACGAATCATTTGAATATTTTCTGTTAACCATTGAACTGCTAATTTAAAATCTTTTTCAATCATAATCTTTTCAATAACATTCCCAAATATATATTTTACTATATGAGCATTATCTCTTCTTTTTAATACAATACCCATGGATGTTCTTTTACAATCATGAATATCAAATTCATATTTATCACCTGTATATCGTTTCTTTGAGATTAAGATAAACGGCCAAAATGTCTTCTCATATTCTAAATCTTGAGGATGATTTAATAATGGTTTATGTTCAATAATTGATTCATTATCATCATCAATTAATTCACCTTTTGTAATATAATCACCAGCTTCTTTACCACATTGAATACAATGTTTTAATGCTTCTTTTCCAGTCAATATTTTACCATCTACTTCACGACTGAATTTTACAAATACAGAATCTGTATCACCATAAATAACTTCAGGTTCTTTGTATCGTTTCTTTTTAGCCCATTCTTTAACACCATCTGAAGCATCATCAATTCTAGATCTTCCAACTGATGTAGTACATGCTGCTAAATTCATTTTAAAGATAGTACTTGTTTTAGCTCCTAATTGACCATAAACAGAATTAGCAGTAACCTTATAAGCTAATTGTAAACCATCCAAAACTTTTTTCTTAAATTCATCAGTTTCTTTACCCATTCTTTTTTTAGTAGCTTTCCTTGCTGATAGTAAATGATCCAATACAGCAGGAATAATACCCATTTGTTTTTCACCTTCTTGAAACATCTCCTTCTTTTTCATATATTCGGGTTTCAAGAAATGACATTCTGTTTCAGTCCCGGCATCAATTTTCTCAATTGTATCACCTTTCCCAACATTCTTATAAATCCAATCTTGAAATTTAATTGTATAATAATTCTCTTCACCAATAACAGATAATAATGATTTATCTTCAATATAAGTTTCATGTGATAAATTCTTCTCGATAATTGAAGAAGGATACAATGAAGCATAATCTAAAACAGCGATCGGATCATCTAAATAAATACCTGGTTTAGGATCCAAAACAATTGCCCCTTCATAACCTTCAATACCATCCTCAGATTGAATTTTAGCTCTTTTGAACCATTCATCTAATTCCCATTCTTCAGGTTTTCTCCAATCAGCATCATCAATCATCTTCAAAATAATATATTTATCAGTCATAGAATTAGCTATTTCCATAGATGAATCTAAATATTTCTTAAATTCTCCTTTATTTTTTTCATAATCTTCAATCATTCTCTCAGATAATTTCTTAACATCATCTTCAGTCTTATTCCCATTCTTAATCATTTTAAGATAATCTTTCAATGGAGGTAATTTCTTAAGATCGGGTATTTTAGTATTTCTTTCCGAACAAGTTTTGGATACAACAGAAGTAACTTTCACTCCCTGACCTCTGAGAAAGATATAAGAAGCAGGAACATAAGAAACATTAGCCATACCTAAATTATTTGGAATAATATCCAATAACATGAGTAAATTAATACATAATTCACAATCTTGAATACAATATTTAGCTACTTCTGCTCTACCAGAAGGACCTTCTTTTTTATGTTTATCAAAAATATCTTGAGGGGAAATATCATCTTTATTCAAACACCATTCTACTTTATGAAAGAGTAGAAGATCAATAAATAAATTTTCATGCAATTCAATTGTTTTGTTTTCAATTGAATGAATCTTAAACTTTTTACCATCTTGAAATAATTCTTCACCAATATTATTATGAGTTCTAAATGAAATATAATCACCCGCTTTTAAATGACCAGTATCAGAAACAATAAGTTGTTTCTCATTAATTTCTTTAATTTTGCCTCTCATGAAATGAGAAGCAACATTATCTAATTTATAAGATTCTAAATTGTGTCCTTTCTGAACTTCTTTTTGAATATCAAATAATATTCTACCATCCATGAAAATATAATCAAGTGTATTATCACCTAATGCGGAAGAACTTAATTGTTGTGATTTATCACAACATTTCTTATTACGATGATCAAAAGCACGATAAAGAGTAGAATCCATTTTACCGAAATTCATGAATTTCTTAAATTCACAGTTTTTATCATGAGACCAAGGATGACGACATTTAGGTTTACAAGGGAATAATACTTTTGCTCTGTCAATTATATATTTAAAATCAAAACCGAAAATATTATATCCTGTAATAAAATCAGGATCTTGCTCTTTAATAATTTTTTGCCATCCCATTAATAGATCTTGTTCAGTTTTACATCGTTCAACATGAACTCCTTCAATATCATCACATATTTCTTTATCATCAAGATTATCTTTATTTCCTAAAACTAAAATATGATTGAATTTTTTACCAGTCCCATATTCATAAAAGACTGTTCCTATTTGGATGATAGGATCACCTTCATTATTAATATTTGAATCTTGACATTCATCTTGAATAATCTTTTCAATTTCAGAAATGGAAGTATTTCTTTCTTTTGTTTTTACAGATAAATTCTTTATATCATCGAGAATATGATTTCTTTTTTGATCAGGTTCATCGTTTTCAATTTTATAAACGATATTCTCAATTGTATTATCAATACATGATAAATCACTTTTTGTATAAATACGATTAATATCAATCCATTTATAAAATGAATTGGTCTTAATTGGTTTAAATCCAGCAGTAATTAATTTTTTGAGATGACATTGTATATTATCTTGTATTGATTGTCTTCGTGATTCAGGCGTATTTTTTAATATACTTTGAAAAGAATCAAAGATTTCAGAAGATAATTTTTTAAAATCTTTCTGTGCTAAAGGGAAGTCTCCTGTTAAACTGTCACATTCAATATCAAAAGAAGCTATCTTATAACGACTTGATTGAGCAATATCTAATTTCCGAATTGATTTTATCGCACATGAATATTCGTGATTAATACAAGATTGAAATAATTTCGTTTTGTATTCTGATTTGTCTAAATGAGTTATTTCAATCCAACCAGTAGGATCTATTTTAGAATCATGAATAAATTTAATAATAGGATGAATCGTTGATTCATATAAATTACAATCACATGAAATAGTAGTCCTTACTGTTTTTTCGCACTTCCATTGTTTATGCCTTTCCCGTGAAGATTTTGATTTTATTTTATCAGATTGTTTATGATAAAATTCTTTAATTTTATTCGTTAATTGTTTCATATCATAATGACTTTTAAAGGATATTTTTAAGAATTTAAATAATTGTATATTCTCTGTTTTATGATTCCAATACAATCCATAAAAATCTTTGTAATTTTTCAATTCAATAGACTTATATTCAATTGTTTTCCCGTTAGAACAGTCGGCGATAAAATTTTTCGCATCTGGATATGTCCAATGATCAGGTATTTTAACAAAGAAATAAGGATAGAAACCCGTCACATGACAGACTAATCTTTGATTCTCATGATTAATTCCGTATAATGTGATGATAAATTGTTTATGTTTATGAATTCTTTTTTCTTCATTTCCTTTTTTATCAATTTTTGGATCCCCCTGTTTATCTTTAAAATATTCAACTTTTTCATGAGTCCAATCATCCGATGCGATATCAACAATTTGAAAAGAAACAATTGTCATTGCTAATTATATTTAGTAAAATAAACTTTAATATTGAATCAAATTTAAATTGAAATAATAAATTATCTTTATCAAATTTTTAATCTAAAGAATAATAGAAGATGAAAGAATTAACTACTTTATTATTATTAATTATTGGAATTTTTGTATATATAAATTTTATCCGTAAAAGTTTATATTTATCGAAAATAGAGTCATCAGTCAATCATAAAAAATATTATGTTCGTAATTTACCCGATAAACAAGACGCTTCTGATCGTTTAGCAAATTTAGGAATATCTTTAGAAAAATTAATAAATTCTTTACAAAATAAGGATCGTGAAGAATCAATACAAAGATTAAAAGATTCATTTGATCCTGATCATATAACAGAAAATATTCCAGGTTCAATGTATGTTGCTTATTCTGTAAATAAAGGTGAAGAATTATCTATCTGTATTCGTGAAAAAGATACTGAAAAATTTTTAGATAGTAATACAGTATTATTTGTTGCAATACATGAATTAGCTCATATTATGTCTGAAAGTACGGGTCATACAGAAGAATTCTGGGATAATATGAAATATTTATTAGAAGAAGCTTCTAAACAAGGTATTTATACTCCGGTTGATTATTCAAAAGATCCAGCCAATTATTGCGGAATGAAAATTGATTCAACTCCTTTAAATATGTAAAAAATAGAAAATAAAATAATTTATACTATATATTATCTTTATGAGTGATCCTTATCTTAATTTTATTGGAGATAATGATCTTTCAAACATTCAAGTTAATGTATTTCGTGTAAGAGGTTCATTAAGAGGTATGATGATGAAAGAAAAAGAAAAATACTTACATGAAGAATCATTTATCTTTAATCCTAAGAATAGTAAAGTTGAAATTCCTGATATAAAATTATCTCCAAAACATAAGATAATTAGAGAAAAAATATATTTATCGGATCCAATAGAAAATATTTTAAATAAGATTGCGTTTTTTTGTTGTGAAAAGGAATTGGTTACTGGTCATGAAATTTATGCGTGGATTGATATGAATCCTAAAAAAGAAGCTTCTTTAAGATTTTGTTATCCATTAGGAATTCATTATTCAGAAGAATTATTTATGAATCCATACATTGAGAAAAAATATGATGATAAATTCGTAAATACAGATGGTTCTATAAAAAGAGATCCTAAATTATCATTAGATATGTATTCCTCCTATGGTTCTTATTACAATAAGATGAAAGATTATAAATTTGTAAAACCAAATTATAATATTTATTTTTGTACGGCTCAAGATATAATTAATTATATTCCTTCTTCACCATTAAAGGATATTTCTGAAAATCATTCTTTTTATGGTTTTATAAAGAAATATTTTCCATTCATTGAAAAATTTTCAGATATAGGAACCGAACTTAAAACTCGGAAAGAATATGAATTATCTATTCGTAAAAATTTAGACCTTCATAATTTACAAAAAGATTTACAAGATGAAATATATTATGAAACTGTTACTGAATGCAGACCTGATACATTAATTTATCGTAATCGGATTGAACCAAATTCCATTAATATTTTCAAGATATTTAAAGAATTTGAATTATCACATGAGATACCTTATTTAAGAATTTATATTGATTCTTATTTGGATTCTTGTGTTAAATTATATAAGGATAGTATTTATTCTGATTATAAGAAGGATAAATATAAATCGGTTACAAAAGATTTATTTAAGAGATGGAATAGAAATATTACTCTTGAGAATGGTTTCACAAAACCCGATTATGTAAATAAAAAGAATTCATTATCCTTTATAATTTATGATGTAAATACAACCAATTATGTTACAATGATTTTATATGCTACCGGACAAATAGAGGTTTATTGTGAAAGATTAATGAAGATAGAGGAATTTAAGAATAAGATTATGTTATCATTCATTTCAAGATGCAATCAATTAATAAGAATTTTAAATAAGAAAAATTATTCTGAAAATGATATTCTAATTCCTATCTTATATAAAGAACCTTTCCGTATTCAATGTTCTTATTATTATGATATATCAGATTATAATCCTAATATTTTAGTAAAAGCTTTTTCTAATTTATATACTGAATTTTTAGTAATAGAAGATGATCCAAATGCTCCATTACATTTACTATCTATGAAATCATCCAATAGTTATGATCCAAGGAATATTCAAACATTTATTACGAAGATGAAAAAGAAACAATTAACCGATGATAAAATAATTCATTTATTATCATCACGTTTTGGATTGAAGAAAGAACGAGCAAGAGAAGAGATAAGTGATTGGGAAAGAGTATTTCAAGGACAACTAAAACGTAAATTTAATGATAATGACAATGATATTTCTATACTGATACAAAAAGTTCTGGATCATGTAAAGATATCTGTTTTGGGAGTAACATGTTATCAAGAGCTACATGAAATAATGAGAACAATTAGTTTTGTTATTGGTATTTATAAACGGAAAAAAATTGATAAAAAGAAAGATTTACCAGACAATATTTCCAAATTATTTAGAAAATCATCTAAAAAAGAAATTAAATTTTTTGAAACTGAACCTGTTTTTGAACCTGAACCTGTTTTTGAACCTGAACCTGTTTTTGAACCTGAACCTGAACCAGAACCATCTCAAACTCCTGAACAACCTATTCAATTTGAAACAGATGAAATAGAAGAATCAGATAAAGAATCAGATAAAGAATCAGAGGATGAATCAGAGGATGATTCAGAGGATGATTCAGATGATGAATCTTATGGACGAATAAGTTCTTCTGAAGAAAGTCAATCAGGTGGAGGGATGAAAGCGAGAGGTGGGTCTGCTGATAATGATGGTAATGATGATAGTGATGAATCTAAATATCCAAATCGCAGATATTATATTAAACGATTGGAGCAGAGAGATCCTAAATTATTTACGTATGAGCCTATTAATAAGGGAGCTTACGCGAAGAAATGTCCTGCTCAACCTGATAAACAGCCAATTATAGTTACAAAAGAAGAATTAGATGAAATTGATCGTAAGACTGGATTTAAGAATGAAGGTATTTCATATTCAAAAGCTTATCGTGTAGAGGGTGGTGATAGACCTGATTCATATTTTATATGTCCTAAATATTGGGATCGTAAACATCAAATACCTTTAGATCCTTTGAATAAGATACATCCGATAGAGAAGATAGATTATACTCCTTTTATTTATTCGCGAGAGATGAAAGATAATGATTGTTTTATTTTAGAGAGATCGGGAAGACCTGCGAATAGAACAGATCAGGATTCTTATTGGAATCGCAATTCAAAAGATAAAGATGATATTATGAAATACAATGTTCAATTTATTCATGATGATGTTCATCCTGAATTTTATGCTCTCCCGTGTTGTGGTAAAAAACCTGTAGTTTATGAGATAAGTTCTTATGTGAATGTATTAATTCATGGAAAGGATAAAAAATCATATTGGGAAATGGGTCAAGTTGTTGATAGAATGAATGAGAAAGATGAATATCCTATATCAATAAAGGGTGGTAATCCTAAAAATTTTCATATTAGTTTATTGAAACCATTTAAGGGTGTATTAGATCGTTTATCGATTGATTTCCCTTTAAAGAAAAATTCAAATGGTCATGTTCATCCGATATTAAAGGATTTTTTTCATATTCGTAAAGAAGATCCTGTAATTAATAAATCAATAAATAATGGTTTTTATAGAAAAGGAATACGACAAACAAGTGATTCATTATTAGAGTGTTTTGATTTAATACATATTAACAATATGAAAAATAATACAATTAAAAGAAAAGAATTAGATTTACAGTTATTCAAAAAATTATTAGTAACAGATATTCGTGATCCAAATTTTGATATTTTTTCTGTAGGAGGTGGTTCATTTGTTCAATATTTTAGAGATGATACAATTAATTTTGAAAAATATCAGGGTGATGATATATTAGAAATCATAAAACAAAGTGTATATCATAATTTTAATGAATATTTAGAAAGTAATGAACCTAAAAATGAAAGATTAATAGTCCCTTTGATACAATCAATTAGTAGTTTACCGAATAATAAAACATTTGAATCAATACAATTTAATTGTATAGTATTTACTGAAATAAATGAAACAATCCGAATCATTGAACCTATTGGTAAATTTAATTTTATACCCAATGTTCCTTTTACCTTTATTTACAAAAAAGATGATAATTATGAACCGTTATTATATCATTATAAGGATGCTAATTATGGATATATTGAGCCAATAGAAGATCAAAAATTAAACAAGGGTGATGATATTTTATTTCAAGATACTATCGCTAAAATTATAAAAATTAATGCACAGAATTTAAAAATTGAATTAAAAGATACAAGTGAAATTTTAGAGATAGAAAAGGATGGTGTTCGTAAATATGATATGAAATATATTATTGAAATTGTATTACAATTTATTGAATTAGAGAAGAGTAAAATTGTACCTAAGCAAAAGGAATATATTACGGAAGAAGATATTCATTCATTATTAATAAGTCATAATTATAAGCCTTTAAAAAAGGGTTATTATGATACTTACAATAGATTATCATTTATTGAATACAAGCTTGTTGATGGTTCAAGGAGTAAAAGAATTATAGTTCCTATTAAACCGAAATCTTTATCTTCGGAGTTATTACAAGAAAGGATACTTTTTTTGAATCAATTACCTAAATTATCGCTTGATAGTGTTCTAGTTTATTTAAAAAAATTAGATGATTTAATTTCAGATACTTACGATACTAAATATTCACGTTATTTGGATGGAAATGAAAGAATTTTAGTTAATCATAAGGATAAAGCATTAGGATTATTATTGTCTCATGGTCTCACGATACCGTTAGATCAGAAGAAATATAAATATTCGAAGTATAAAATAAAAACGCAATTGAATGTTCGGTTAATGGATACTTGCAATGAATATTTAATAGGTGAAGATATAGAGGATGAATTAACTGAATATTTTGATACTTATACAAAAGAGAATGATGAAATATATTCTAAATTTTCTGAATCATATGTAATTATAAAGAAAAATAAAAAATTATGCAGTGATGTAAATAATATTTTGACGCATCCTGTAAAATTAATGATTCATAAGAGATGGGAATTATTGGATTTATTTTCACAAGAGGATTCGATTACTTTAAAAGATAAGGGATTAAAACAATTTATTGAATATTTATTAATTCATGGATTAGAGGAATTAAATAAGATGTTTATTCATACTTTTATCTCATTAAAGGAATTAAAATTAAGAAATCAATCAAAAACAGATCTAATTTTATCAATGAAAGATATTATCCATGGTTTACATGAATTTTATTTTGAAAGTCAGAGTGATTATATAAGAGATATATCTTATTATGATGAAAATAATCCAAAATTAAATAGAATATTACTTAAAAAAGAATTTACGGAGAAACATGTTTCATTTTATACAAAATATCCTCAATCATTGAAAGCTTTGTTTGGTGGTCAATTAAAGGTAATTAAAAATATTGTATCTGATGAATCAAATGATAATGAATTACTTTATGAATTATTATTAAATATTGATCCTTCAATAACGATTCATTCTATAAGAGGTATTCTTAAAGAAGAATCTATAAAAGAAGAAAAATCATTTCAATATCATAATCTCTTATAAGATAATAAATACAAATCAAATGAAGAATTAATACTTGATTTAGAAGATCCCAATTATTATATAACACCTTATGATTTAAAAATATTATCATTGAGATTTACTATCGGATTTGTATTGTATACAAATCGTTTTACCGATCAAGATAAAAAATTTCAAACATTAATAATTATTCATAAAAATTTAATCAAAGAAGTTAAAAAGATAACAGAATTATCTCTACCGATGCTATGTTTTTATCAAGATTTTAGCGAAGAAGAAACAAATAACAAAGAATTAAAACCAATTGAAATGAATGATCAATGTATCATTCAGTTAACTGATTTACAAAAAAATAAAGAATTTAGAAGAATTTTAAGTAAAACTTATAAACTATAAAAAATAAAATAAAATAAAGAATTTTTAAAGACTATTACTTATTGTATCTTTCTGAAGTAACCAATCATATTGAGTTACATCGGTCCGATTATTATTCATGAGACCAGGTGGATTCCATGGTTGATTGTATGTTGTAGAAGTTGCTTCATGATTAACATAACAACCTGTATCAGTTGTATCTGATTGATTTGGGATTCCATAGCTATCCCATTCCATTTTATATTTATCACAGAACATAGGAGATTTTATATTAATTTGATTTTCAGGTAAATACATTTCAATATATCCCGTTAAATCTTTCGCATCTAATTCTTTGATTGATCCTGGAGATAAATTAGATGGTAAATACATATTTTTTAAACTCTTCAAAGATAAAACAGTTGTTAAATCTTCTTTAGAATATTCTAAGGAAGTATTTGATAAACCAATTACATGAAAGGATTGTTTATAAAAGGAATCAAATAAATTATCAATATTTTCTTTGAACATATTTCCATCAAATAAAATCCCTGTATCATTAAATTTCACGTCATATTTATTCAATATTGTCGGATTTGAACCTGTCTGAACATTCAAATAATTAATATAAATTTCATTATCAACAATAACAATATCAGTAATTAAACGAATTGTATAATAATTCTTTACATCATAGATAAAAAAATCAATAAAATATCTCTGATTTTTATTACAGGATATTAATCCATATACATTTTCTATATTTTTCATGTAATAATCATTTTTTGAAATCTGATTAATTGAATTAATTAAATCTTTAACAATGCGCGTTAAACGATCATTTACAGAGGAATCGATTGTATTTTTATTATAAATATATTTCGAACATGTTCCATTAAATTTAATCTTTGAACCTGAAGAGATATTATTAAATATCTTTAGAAGACGATGTTCTGGTTTTACAAATCCTATATTTGTTTCATTTATTGTAGATTCATGAGGCACTATATAATTTGATTGAATCTTATTATTCATTCTTGTATTATAAAAAACAAAACCAAGAATAAGTAAAAATAATAATAATATTGTATTATTCATAATATATAAGTTAATAATATTTTATTTCAAAATATTTATTTCAATAAAATATGTTCTTTATTTTCATTGATAAATGATGTTATAAACTGATGAGCTATTTGTATATTTTCTTTTGATCTACCACCCGTTATAATAATCTTACCACTTTTAAATACGGCAATTGTAATTTTTTTACACGTATTACCTTTACCCTTGCCATTACACGGCTTTTCACAATCACATATTCCAAAATTTTTACGAATTGGATTATGATAATATTTAATATTTACACCAGGATAAGTACAAGGTTCGTAAGAAGAATAATATCCTTGTTCCACAATTAAACGATGTAATAATTCACGATCAATTTCATGATAGATATCAAAATCACTATTAATTAGAACAGTTTCAATATCACCTTCTTTTTCTATATTTTCTGAATCAAAAATTGATAATTTACATTCATCCGATAAATTATGAATTTCTGAAAGTAAAATATCTATCGCTTCATTACCCTGTTTATTATTATTAATACCTGTCATTTGTACCCGTCCATTATTAAATATTTTCATATTAATTGTCTTATCACATTGTATATGAACCGTAACCTGATTATAAAAGAATTTTTTTTGAATTAATTTCCCCTTTTTCTTCTTAGGTTTATTTTTAGGATTGAATCCTTTCATTATTTCTGAACCATGTTCTATATATGAAATTTTATCTGATATACATAAATTAGTTGCTAATTCAAATAGATTAATATTTGAAGATATTTTACTTATTTGAACCATTGCTGAAACATGAAGTTCATCTGATTTCAAAGAAGTAATTTCCATAATCAAGTTAAAAATATAATTATTCTTTAAATAAAAAAATCAAATTTTTTTTTTTTTTTATAAATGTTTCAACAAATTTTGTATATTGAAGTAATTTAGTAGTATTTATTCTCATATGAATATATCTCATTAATATATTTAAAGGGACATGTTTATTCAATATGCGATAATGAATAAATAAAATAGTCCATGTTACACAATATCCTGTATGTTGATTAGGATCCCTCAACATTTGAAATGCGGTCCCTTGTTGAAATTCAACAGCATTGATTAATTGAAATGATGGTAATATATCTCTGAAAAAATCCCTTAAAACTCTTATTTTCTTTTTGTAAGCTCCTACGACTCCACCAAGAACACTTGAAGAAACTCTTGATCCATGAGGTTCATATAATTCAATCGTTTTATTTTTCTTATTGATTAATAATATATTTGCATGATTCCCTTCATTGGTAGTTATATTGAAAATAATAGGTATAAATTGTTTGTTAGCTGTTAATCCTTTCTTTATTTCCGAAATAAACAGCTTTTTAGATGAATATGTTATTATACCTTTTTTTATCTTATTAATATCAAATGATAGAAATGGTTCTGAAAATTTAAAGAAATAAAGATCTTTATTCTCCTTTATATTATATAAAAAATCTAGAACGTTTGAATAATTTTGATAATGATAATTTATTGATGCGCAAGAAGCTTTAGTCCCTTTATGTTTTCCCTTCGCGAATGGAACATCAATAATCTTATATTCTTTTGCTAATTTTTTATAATTTGGTAAACCGGCTCTTATATTCATTGATGATCTTCTTTTTCTAGATCTAGATCTAGATCCAGATCTCTTCCTTTTTCTAAGAGTCTTCGCCATTTATAATTATAATTATATTATTTTTTATTGTAAATCTTCAGTATTTCCAATATCTTCAATAGTTATCTCTTCATTTGATTCACCGTCATTTTCATTCATAATATCATCATCACTATCATCATCACTATCATTATCATCATATTCTAACCCTCTCTCAACTCTATCTTTATTTGCGTCATCATCCGGACATAACATAAAAGTAATATCTTCCATCGCATCACGAAGTCGATCGCGATCCATATTAAACATATATCCAGCTTTAATCATATTTAATACTAATAATTTCATATCTTCATAATCCCCGATAATAGTTTTGGTATCTTGAATAAAGGAGCAAATTGATTTATGTAATTCATCTGAACCAACAATACATACTTCTTTCATTTTATAAAATGAAAGGTAAAAAAGAATTATTTATTTAACGCATTTTCTCTCGGTTAATTTGACTAAAATATATATGAGATTATATTATGATGGATTTAAATGTAGTAGAAGAAAAATTAAAAAAAATTCATTTTGAATTGTCTGAAAGTACAAAAAAACTTGAAGAAACAGCTCAAAATATTTATCAGAAAGTATCGAATCAAGAAGAATTTGATGAAATTAGTGAAAATAATGCAAAAAGAGAATATTATTCATTGTTATCAAATAAGGAAAAAGAATATCAAATCAAAAATGAAGAATATAAAAAATTAATTTCTAATTTCTCACTCAATTATCTAGAATTATGTGAATGGTATAAAGGTCCAGAATTACCTCGTCAAGAAATAGACACATTTTTTGATTCAAAAGATGATTTAAATCAACTTTATTTCTTGTTTATTATGGGTCTTTTTTTAAGTCATTAAATTTTATTATTAAGGATAATTTAATAGAAGAATAATTAATTTATATAATTATTCTATAGATGAAATACTTAAAAGAATTTATAATTGGTTCATCCTTCCCCGTTATAGTAATATTTTATTACATGGTTTATAATTATCAAGAGGGTAAGAATTATAGTTATTATCACTATACTCTTTTAGCCCCGATATGGTTTGGTCTATGGAATATATTATCACTGATAATAGCTAATAAATATAAATTATCTAAACGGATAAGATTTTTTATAGTATCTATTCTTTCATTATTATCTATATATGTTATTGCTCAAAGATTCTATACTAAAACGGAAAAAGAATGGGAATTTTATTATTTACAACAATTCATTAAATATATGTTTGTTTGGAATATTATAATCTATACTATAGATAAGTATATATGAAAGATAACTATATAATTCTATGTATTGCTTTTATTATCATCATAATTATGAATAATTATGATGATATTAAAATATGGATTCTAAATCGTATTATTTTTAATAGAGGAATTTTAGTACCGAATCGGTTTTGGTATCAAATTTCAGATTTTTTTTTATCTGATGGAGCTGGTATAAATTTATACAATGATTATAAAAAGAAATATGGTGATTTTGGTAAATCAATAATGTTTGATAAAGATATATATTTAGTCACGAATGTAAAATATATTCAAATAATCTTAGATAATTCACCAAATATTTTTGGTGTAGGCAAATTAAAACGAACATTTTTTAATGTATTTATGCCAAAGAATGTCGGAGTTAGTACAGGATGCCCATGGAAACGAAGAAGAAATATAAATGAAGTCGCATTAAAAACTGATCAATTACATGAATATTCTCCAAAATACAATCAAGATTTATTTGAATCATTAATAAAATGGAAACATAAATCTGAATTTAGATATGATGATTTTTTGACGATAAGTAAAAGAATGACATCTAAAATAATCTTTAATGAAGACAAAATACATGATGATATATTTAATTATTTATCTGATGTAAATACATCTGAAGTATTCTCAAATCCAAATTTTAAAGTTAATCAATCTGTAAAAGATAATTTTACGGAAACTATTAATCATTACATTGATCATCCTAATCCAGAATCATTAATAGAGTTATGTATAACTGTATCGGATGATAAAGATGAAATTTTTGATCAAATACCTCATTTTATTTTTCCTATTGCTGGGTTATTTATTACAACGATTCCTAGGTTATTAATTATGATATTTAATCATGAAAATGTTTTCCAAAAGATTATTCAAGAAATTCATTCGTTAAATAATTCAAGAGAAATTTATCAAATGGAATATTTAAGAAAATGTATTATGGAAACATTACGATTAATTAATCCATTAATCACAACATTTAGAACTCTATTAGAAGATTATCAATTTGATAAAAAATATTCATTTACGAAAGGAACACAATTCTTAATTTTAAATAATCCTGTATTACGCGAGGAAGAATATTTTAAAAAACCGAATAAATTTATACCTGAAAGATGGACACAAGAAACAGAACAATCTTATTATTCGATTTCTTTTAATCAGGGTCCTCAAAGATGTCCTGCGAAAGAATTAGTTATTTTCTTGTGTCAGAGTTTTATTTATAATTTATTCATGATAAAAAATATAAATAAAAATACTAAAATTAAAATTAACCGAATAGATACTGAAAATATTCCTCAAATTACAAATCCATTTAGTATTTATTTAGGAATTCATTAAATTTTATTATCTTTTTGTAATAATTGAATCACATAAAAGATTCCAATACCCGCGATTATATGTTTTAACGTGTGACCACTTATTTGATCATTCGTAAATTCATAAATTTCATGATCATTATGTTCTGTAAAACGAAATAATATATTCATGATTACGATAATATAGAGATAATTTCTAAGATTCTTATTTTTATAATATTTTAATATGAGATAAAGTAGAACGCCAATTAGGATTATTAGATATAACCTTAGATCATCGGAATATTTCCAATAGAGAATACTTAAAATTGCATATCCGTAAAATAATACTCCATATTTAGTATTACTAAACATAATCAATACAATTATATAGGTGGTGGCTATCATCAAAATATCCCAGAAAAGAGTTTGATTTGAAGGATTTATATGATAATAACTACTTGCTAATGCTAATAATATAAGATGAATAATTAATAGATTTGATTTTATAGTTCTTTTTTTAAATGTTAGTAGATATAGAGCGGGGATTAGAATAGCTATATTACTAATTACATCCATTGTATTAGGTATTCCTAAGAATATTCTTTTATCGGCAAAATTATGATATTCTTGTGGTAAGGGGATTTCTTGAGTTATTAAATCTTTGAATTTATTTATTTGTTCATTCATTATATTTTAATCATATAATTTTTTATATGTATTACAGAATGGAATATAGTCTTTTTCTTCTGAATTACATAATTCATATAAATGATCCCATGATTTAGGATGAATATCTTCAAAATAAACTTGATACATTGTTTTCTTAATATAATTCAAATAGATAAGATATACTATCGTAATAATAATAAGAGTTTCCATAGCATATTTCGTTTTATTTTTATAATAAAGGAGAAGAATAGTAATCGGTATAAAATGTGTTATTGATTTCATAAATAAAAAGCTCAATTCATATTCATATTTTTTAATAATTATATTGTAAAAATAATAGAACAAATATCCAACTAATAAAACAATTGATGTATAATATACATTTATATACTGATAACCATATATCTTAAATTTATTCATAATAAACCATATTATAAATAAGACCGTTAACCAATTACTATAATATTTTGATAACATTTATTATAAATTTGATTTAAATTTATTATCAATTATGAATTAATAAAAACTTTAAATGAATCGTGTTATGAATCTTCAACAAAATCTCTCAGTCAATTTTATAGTTCCATTTAGTCCTAAAAATGGTGCGTTTATTAAACATAAACAAATAAACTTTGTCACTCTCTATAATTCTGTAATAGATACATATGGTATTTTTAAAACAGATAAAGATTGGTCTCATTATTATTGGGAACCACCTGAATCATATATTCACCCTGAAATTCAATGGTTAGAAATATGGAAAGAAATGGATCATTGTTCATTTGGATATCATAGGGAATATATTTTCAATGAAACAATTCATGGACCTGAAATTCATTTTATAGATCATAAATTATAAGAAATTTGATGTATTTAGATAAGTTATATAAACTAATAAAAGAATGGATTTTATCAAAGTTGATTTAGAAGAATATGATCTTTCATATGAAATACAATTTGTTTCTCTTATGATAGTATTACTTGAACCTTACATTCGTTTCGATTGGAAGAATGGACTACCTATGATATATAAAAAGGATGGAGGTATTCGTCTTCTTAGTGAGGAGGGAATATCTCCCAAAGAATATATATATTTTATTCAACATACATTCCCAGATATTATTAATAATGAAATAAAATCAATTGAAAATCATTTGGATGATGAAAGAATTAAACATCAGATATTTGAATATAGTTTTGTACCTTATCATGATAAGGTCCTAAGGGGGTTAGACCCATCTGATAAATTAATCTTACCAAGACAATATCAAGATTGTTCAGATAAATCGGTAATAAGTAAATGCACCGGATATTATGAAATATTTAAACAAATGAGTCAAGAAGAAATTGAAGAACAAAAAAGATATTATAATATTAGAAAGGGTTTTAGAGAAAACCATAGAGATACTAAGAAAACATTCATACAGGATATATCTGATTTTGAAAAAGATATTGTTTATTTGAATGTAATAAAAAAGATTAATAGAAGGAATGGGAAAATTAACGATGTATTACAATTTCTTGATAATTTACAATATATTTATTAAAATTTGATGTTTTATTATAAATATTGTTAACTATTATTAATTTATATGGATGAATGCTTCGGTAAATTATATTATTTAAATAATTTTCATGGTTCTTGGTCTCTTAAAATCATTAAAATTATAAATTCATTGTATTGTATTTTTGGAGAGACAACTAATAGTTTGCCGAATGGTATTGATATTACTGATAAAAGTGGTGATTATAATATAAAGAATAAATTTAGTATTAAAATATCTTCATTTATTGTCAATTCATATATAACGAAAAGATTTGTAAAATATACGCAAAGTGGGGGGAAGATAAAATATTTATCCCCTATAAATATTGTCCTTGATACATATGATCATAATCATAGTACAACTATTAATGAAAATTGTATAGAATCTATAAAAACAATCTTAAATCATCCTCACTTTAATAATTGTAAATCTATAAAAGAGATAGAGAGGCGACTATCTTCTGTAGAAAGTCTAAATAATAGATTTAATTAATTATAATTTATTTCATTAGTAATATTTTTTTTATTATTGAAAGTAGACTTCTAATTTAAAGGATAATTTGTTAGTACTATTATTATGAATAAAGATCAAGATTTTTTAATAAATTTAGTCCTTCGTGAAGAGGAAGATGTATTAAAAAAGTCAGATTATGAGTATGTTGAATATTTTATAAAATTAATGAAAGGATATATATCATTTGAGATTGATATAAAAAATAACTTTGTAATGAAAAATAGCAAAGATGAATTCATTCATCCAGATGATTTTGTTTATTTTCTTCAGATCTCTTTATATGAAAAGATAGGGAAAGGTCTTCTCTTAGAGAAACAATATAATTTCCATAAATTACATCAACAATTCATAAAAAAATATCCTAAATTATTTACTATGGCAGGTGAATGTGTTGTCGGGGGAATGAATGGGTATGGATATGACAGTCACGGCACCGCACTTGGACCTAGTGACAATCAAGGGATACAAAGAGAAGTATTAAAATTAATAAATCATATTTTACTTAATAAAGAAATCATTACCGATATTTTCTATAGACGAGAGACTATGGGTTCAAGAGAACGTCATCGTTATATTCATAAGGCGAATGGTATGTTAGGTGAATTTAGACATAAATTCAAGAAAGAAAAGGATATTTTTGAGTTTAGAGAACAAATTCATAGATATTTACAATTTAAGAAACGAATGGAATATAATAAGGGGCGTCGCCTTCTAAGCCCCGGGCAGCGTCAGGTAGGGGAATTGCTTGCTGCCAATATTTGTGATTAAATATAAATTTTTAAATATTGTTTTCAATTTATTAGTAAATTTGATTTTTTGAAAGATTTTTTTTTTTTATTTAACTATGGGCGAAGCATTTCATGGTCAATCAACAAAAGAAAATTATAGAGTGGATATAGATGATTCATTAAAACAAAAAACAGTATACAAGAATTATGAATATTATGATGATTATTCTTATAGTAATTCGTTATCTATTGGATTTTTATTAAGAGATTATAAAAATAAAAAATATTTATATTTATTTCAATCCAATGGTCCCAAGAATAGTAATCAAATAAGAAAACTTTTAGAATGGAGAAGATCAGGTGATTCCGATGAAGTTGGTCATAAGGGTGGTGGGAATAAACGTAATATTTACGGATTTAAATCTTCAAAAACATCTTTATTTAGTAAAATAGAGGAAGATCAAGTATTATATTGTGAAACAAATCCTAATAAAATTTATGATTTAGCTATCTCAGATGTTAATGAAGATGAATTTAGGAGTCAAGTAGATACAAGTGAATATATAAAAACACCCGAATTAAAAGAATTAGATGATCTACCATCATGGTATATCAATATTTATGAAGATATAATGAAAAAATCAGATATTGAACCAAATTATTTAATCCGAATGGAATTAACTGATATCCCTATTGAATATTCATCAAAAGATAAATGGAATGAATATTTAAAACAAGTAAGAGCGAAACAATACGATATCCCTTTATATTTTAAAAATGAATTATTATCAATGGAAACATATGAAAAATATGATAATATTGATCTTATTGGATTACACGGGAAAGAAAATGAAAAAATAATAAAAATATTTATTCATAAAGATAATTTATCCTTTTATATTCAAAATAGTGATAAATATATTAATGTTCTTAATACTGAAAGCGAAGGTAATATTTCTGATCTTCTAGAATGGGGTCATATATCTATGTTTATAGTGAATGAAAGTTATTTAAATAAGCAATTGAAAATTTATAACGATGGATTAGAGAATGATAGACTCAAAGCTGATGATCTATTTGGAGTCTATCTTTGCATTAATGGTAAATTAACTAATTATTTGCCTGTTGAAGGAAAGCTATGTGGTGAAAGTAGGAATGCTAAAATGGCTGTCAAGAATGGAAAAAGATCGAGCACAAATAGATTCCGTATGATTTTTAATCCAAACAATGATAGTTGTATTGATCCAAAATATTTTAACGCATTAATAAGATCTGAAACAATGAAAGCATTATCAGGTTTCTTAGATAAAAGTCCTTATAAAAAGATTATTAAGATTTCAATGGATATTTATAAAGGAGTATCATTCAAAGATAAATCTGTGAAGAGTCCTAAAGTTAAAACTGATAGTACTAAAGTAATAGGTGGTGTATATATTGTATATTTTGGATATGGTTTATGGAAATATGGTCTAATAATGGATAACACTAAATTTGTGCGGAGAGAAGAAGAGCATAAACATACTTCTATTGAAAAAGTTAAAGAATTCTTGAAAATTGATATAGATACCAAATTCGCACAAAATATGTATACAAAGGATACGAAAGAACCTAAAGGTGATGAAGAAAAAATCAAAAATTTACTTACATCAAAAATGGGAGATGGGAAAATAACACTCTTTCAAAATGATGGATCGCAGAATGATATAAGAGAATATTTTATCTGTAAAGACATTGATTATATATTGATGGAGATTATACCTCTTCTAAATTAAATTTGATATTGAAATTTAAAGACTATTTAAATAGTACAAAATAAAATTTAAACTATGAATCGTTCACTTACATTGAGTGATGAACAAAATGATATTGTATTAACAGTAAATAATAGGATATCTTCTTATGTAAATGCTGTTCCCGGTGCTGGAAAGACAACTGTATCGTTATATGTTTCTAAATATTCAACTGATTGTCAATTATTATTATTAACATTTAGTTCTGATTTAAAAACAGATGCACGTCTAAAGAAAGCAAAATTAAAAATTAATAATTTAGATATTCATAGCTATAATTCCTTTCCACGACCCTTTTATGATAAAGAAGCAATACAGGATGAAGATATATACAATATTATTAAAAATGATTTACCTCCATTTAAAATGAAAAAATACGATATTATTATTCTGGATGAAACGCAAGATATGACAGATTTACATTATAAATTCATACAAAAATTTATTAAGGATATGGGATCAATCCCAACATTTTTAATTATTGGTGATGATAAACAATCTGTTTTTAAATTTAAAGGTGCTGATAGTAGATTTTTAACTCTATCTCCTGAGATATTCCCTGTGGAATTTAAAGAATTAAAATTAACCATGAGTTTTCGATTAACAAATGAAATGTCAAAATTTATGAATGAAATTATTCTAAATGAAGATAGAATAAAAACATGTAAATCCGGTTATAAAGTATCTTATAAGATAGTTGATATTTTCACTCCCTTTTTCCTTGAGATAATATTTAGGAAAATTAAACATTTTATTAATAAGAAGGGGTATACTTATGAAGATATATTTATATTAGCTCCATCAGTTACTTCACCATCAGCGCCAATAAATAAATTAAACGCTTATTTAGCAAATAAGAAAATTAATGGTAAAAAAATTCTAATTTATCACCCTACAGGGGATGATGGTAGTTTGAATGAAGAACATATGAGAGGTAAAATAACAATGACTACTTATCATAGAGCAAAGGGACGTGAAAGAAAATTAGTTATTGTATTGGGGTGTGATATATCATATTATAAATATTATTCTGAAATTTGTGAAAGTAAAGATGAATGCGTTGAACCAATCTATGTTGCTTTGACGAGAGCAACTGAAAAATTAATATTGATCCATCATTATAATGAACAACAATTACCATTTATTAAGATTAAATTAAGTGATCTCGGAAAGAAGGATTATTGTAATTTAAAGAATTATACTAATTGTGATATAGATAATATACCGGATTATCCAAATAAGAATAGGGGAAAAGATTTTACGGTGACACAAATCACGCGTTATTTAAATCAAACAATTGAATTAAAATTAATCCCTTTGTTAAACAAAGTATTTACTCAAACTCAGTCTGCTCTTGAAAATATTCCAATTAAAAATGATATTATTAATGATACTGTTATTGAAAATGTATCTGATTTAAACGGTGTAGCTATTCCCGCAATGTGGGAATATAAAATACATAATAAAATTTCATTATTCGGAAGATACAAAGATGAAATAAAATATAGAGCTAAAAATAAATGTCATGTCAGTAAATTACTACGTAAAGCCCTTGATAAAATAGAAAATCCATGTTCAACTACTGAAGAATTCTTAATGTTAGCAAATGTAGGTAAAACATTAGATTTAGGTATAGAATCTAATTTAAATCAGATTATTAATTATGATTGGCTTCAAGATCATGTAATTGAGAGATCCTTTAAAAGATTAGAGGATTTTATTAAAGGCGATAATATGCAATTTGAAGTATCTTTATCTCGTATATTTAACCATAATGATAATGATATAATAATCAGGGGGTCAATTGATTTATTAACCGAAAATTCAGTCTACGAATTGAAATGCGTTGATAGTTTAAATATTTCTCATAAAATACAACTGGTATTTTACGCATGGATGTATAAAAAAGAATTTAATGAAAATCGTAAATTTTATCTGTTTAATATCAAAACATCCGAAGCATTTGAATTAGATATAACAAATCCAATAATTGATGAAATAATTGATATTATAATATATGATAAATTGTATATCAGAACAATCATGACAGATGAGGAATTTATACGGAAATGCAAAGAACCCGTTCAAATTACGGATATAATAAATATATCTGAAGATAGAAATCTTTCACCAATTGAAAGAGAATATCTTATTATTGATACCGATGATGAAGATTAATTCAGGAGTGAATAATTTTTCATTCCTTTCTATCTAATATTAAATTTCTAAATTAAATTTGATATTATATTCTGTTTGGTAGTTTCAAACAACTTCCGTTTTGATTATGAACGATATTGAAACTATCATTCAGGATAAAAATACTATAAGATTTGCCAAAGATCTTTTTAAATGTGAATTTAATTCACACAAAGAATATATTAAGAACTATGATATTCAAAAGAAAAAATATAAAATGTGTCCAAATAAACCTACACTAAATAAATTATATTTTAAACTTTTAAAAGATGGAGAAATCAAAGAAAATAAAAATTTTTTGAATTTTTCTTTAAAAAAGAAAGTTAGATCTTCTTCAGGAGTAAGTGTCATTACAATTTTAACCTCACCAAATCCAAGTTATCTTGATGAAAACGGTCAAACAATTATTCAAGAATTTAGTTGTCGTCATGATTGTGCGTATTGTCCAAATGAACCAGTTATAGAGTTATCACTTAAAATAGAAAGGATTGATGAAGACTGTAAATTTATAGTCTCTTCTAACGATGACTTAAAAGTAATAAGAGTTCTTACATATATTATTGTCAATGATAAACGATATAATGTTAATCACTGTGATCTTTTTTCAGGGGATAGTTTTCGGATTGAATTGAAAAGTAAACTTCCGGATTTTTCAGTGGGTGATACTATAATTGGTGTTAAAGGAGCGCAGCCTAGAAGTTATCTATCAACTGAACCAGCGGTTCTAAGAGCTAATCGTAATAATTTTGATCCTGTTTTACAAATTTATGATAGAGCAGATGCTCTAAATAATTGTGGTCATGTTGTAGATAAAATTGAAATCTTAGTATTGGGAGGTACATGGGATAATTATCCACAATTATATCAAGAATCATTTATAAGAGATATATATTATGCTGGAAATACAGTAAATGATCGTCTACGTGATAAATTCACATTGGAAGAAGAAATAAAAATAGCTGAACAATCAGAAAAAAGAATAATTGGACTCACACTCGAAACACGTCCAGAATATTTAAACCCACGACAGATAAGAAGGATGCGTCGATTTAATGTAACAAGAGTACAAATAGGTGTTCAACATATTGATAATGAAGTTTTAGAATATATTGATAGAGGATGTTCTTTAGAACAAATTATCCGTGGAAATGATGTTTGGAAAAAGAATGGTGGTAAAGTAGATTGGCATCTTATGCCTGATCTACCCGGTAGTTCAAAAGAAAGAGATTTAGAAATGTTTAAAAAGATATTTGGTATTCAAAGCATTATCGAAATTAATAAAAATTATTTTAAATATGATCTAAAACATCCTGAATTACAAGCTGATCAATTAAAGATATATCCATGTTCTGTTGTAGACTGGACAAAGATAAAAGAATGGTATGAAAATGGAACATATAAACCATATTCCGAAAATAAAGATGATCTTATTGAAGTATTAGTCTTCATAAAAAAGAATGTATTCCCTTGGATAAGAATAAATCGAATTATCCGAGATATCCCCACTATGAATATTATAGGGGGCAATGTAGATGTAAATCTACATCAAAAACTAATTGATCGCGAAGATATAGTTTCCGATGATATAAGATGTAGAGAAGTTGGAAGAAGATCAGGTAATATTGAGGAAGCTGAATTATTTATCCGCGAATATAATGGTATAGAATCTACAGAATATTTTATCAGTTATGAAAGTCCTGATAAAAGGATACTTTATGGATTTTTAAGATTAAGGATTAATGATAATAATAAGGATATTATATATAAAGAATTAAAAAATTGTTCATTTATACGTGAACTACATGTATATGGTAGTATTGTCAATCATTCGTCCAAAAAGGGTAATATTCAGCATATGGGATTTGGGAAGAAAATGATGAAAGTCGCGGAAGATATATCAAGGAGTCGTGGATTTAATAAAGTTGCTGTAATTTCAGGTGTTGGGGTTAGAGGATATTATGCTTCACAGGGTTATAAACTTGTGAAGGATTATATGATCAAGGGATTAGAAGAAGATACTATTATGAATGAAATTGATAAAGAAAGTTATTTTCTATTTGCGATTGTTTTAATAATCATTCTATTATTCTTCATTATATAAATCATCTAGGGGAATTTCACATTATATTTATCAGTTATATGTTTATCTATTTTCCTTGTTGGACCACCCATTATATAAGAATACATTCTAGCAAGTCCCCAACTTTGAGCTGTTTGATTTGGACGACTTCCAGATGAGTAATACGCTCCCATACCTTTTTTTTTAACTGCTAATAATGCTTCTCTTGGTATACCAGTTACTTTGGCAATATCTTTGATTGTTTTAATTCCGGGATATTTATTTTTAAATTTAGTTGTCCATGAACTCTTTTTTTCTTTGAATGACTTTAACTTAGGTCTTTTATAATATTTACTTTTGCCTCTATTTTTTCGGTATGCTCTACGTGATCTTTTTAATGATTTTAATTGTTTAAGTCTATCTTTTTTAGATAAACCTTGATAATATTTTCTAGGTGTCATTTATTATAAAATTAGAAATTATTTGTGAACTCCTTTAAGATTTCTCCCACCTTTAACCCCACTGCAATCCTCACAATTGATACAATCGGAGCAATTTTTACAATTCTTACAATTAACACATGATTTACAATCTTTACAATTCTTACAATTAACACATGATTTACATTGTTTACAATTCTTACAATCTACACATTTTGAACAATTATCACATGATGAGCATGCCGAGCATTCGTGGCAATCTTTACATTTACCACAACCGGTGCAGTTTTTACATCCCTTACAATTTTTACAATTGGAACATTCCATGCAGTCGTCGCAACCTGAACAGGAAACATTTTTATCTGTTTTCATTTTGGAACGAGATCTAGATCTTTTTTTAGAACGCGCCATATTTTTATAATATAATATAGAAAAAAAAAAATTAATTATTTATTTTGTCTTTTTTTCATATCTTTTTCAGCTTCTTTAATCCATTGTCTTCCTAAAGAAGTTATTTTTTTATAATTATCAGTTGATTTAAAATGTAAACATGCAGAATTAATACAATCATGTTGTTTTGTTTCTGAAGGACCATCAAATGTTCGATGACCTAAATGTAATCCACAATTACCACATCGTAATTCTGATGTTTTAGTATCAAATAATATATTTTTTTTTGATATTTCTGATGTAAAAGCCGGCCATCCTGTTTTTGAATCATATTGTTTAGAACTATTATATAATTTTATTCCGCAACATGCACAATAATAATTACCATTAGTAGTATTATACAAATATTTACCAGATCCTTTTTTTTCTGCTAGATTTTTATTATTTTTGCATATTGTATTAAATACTTGAATATTTTCGGTGGTCAATGATTTACATTCTTTCTGAAATGAATACATTTGATGATAATCTTCAGCTAAGTAAAATTTTTTTTTAGATAATAATTTTACAGATTTTAGATTGTACAGTCTCTCTAATCTTTGGTAAATACTTTTCTGATATTTATTTGTATAAAAAACAACATGACTGTATTGATATTTATTCGGTGGAGATTTATCTTGAATCATATTCAAAAAATATTTTAATATATTTTCATATGATAAAATATATTTATTATACTTTATCATTACAGTTTCTATATGTCCTGTTTTATCAGATAATACTTCTTCATAAGTTGGATTTTTTTTATTACCACCCATATAACCAACTTTAGTTGTAAGAACTCCTTTTAATTTATTGAGTTCTTTTTCGATACCCCAAAAACATCCACCTGCTAAATATGCGATAGTATATTTATTTTTCTTAGATGATTTTTTTTTTGTCTTTTTATGTTTCATTGAGTATAATAATTTTGATATATTATTAAAATAATTTAAATACTATAAAATGAAATTATTCCAAATAATAAAAGATAATTTATTAGCAATATTATTTTTGATTTTAATTTTATTGGTTATAAAAGATTATTATTCTCATAAAGAATCATTTACTATAGATATTGATAATTCATTGAGTATTACGGAACGTGTAAATAAATATAATAATTTAATGAAAGATTTTAATACAATCTTTCCAGATCGTAATCGTAATGCTGGAGGTCCTCAATTTTTCAAGCATATTGTCGATATGAATTTAAAAAAAAATGATTTTGAATTATACAATAGCTTTTATTGTGGTGTAAGTGGTTCACCAATTGATCCTAAACGTAGTAGTAAAGGAAAAATTTCCGACTATGTAATAGTCAAAGATTTAAATGGTAATGATATTTATGGTAAATACTATAGATGTTGTTCACCTTGTTTGTGTGATATTATGAAATATGCCCGTGTTGATAAATATGAGGCAAATTTGAAAGATAAATGTGTTATTTATGATGTATTAACAATTCAAGATCCATGTTGTAATGATATAAATATACATCAATCGGTATCAAGTTTTCAATGTAAAAATGGAAAAACTGAAAATGGTGTATATTCTAGAAATGGTAGATTAATATTTGCTCTTTTTTACGATACTAAAATAGCAACAGATAGTGATAGAAAAAATATAAGTGATGTCAAAGAAATATGTAAAGAAAGAATGAATACTGAACCTGATAATTTACAAGGTGGTATGGGTGATATATTTGTAAAATTATCATTAGCATGTGAAGATAATAAAGAAAAACATAATGAACTTAAAAATATTTATGGAGAACCATTACAAACTTGTAAAACGGGTTCTAAACCAGGTAGTTGGGATGGTGACGGTTATTGTAGTGAAAAAGGGGGGGGGGTTCATCAAATATGTATGAATGTTACAGAAGATCGTAGTGATTTTTCTAATGAAACTGGTCAAGGTCCATGGTCAAAAGATAGAGTTGGAAATAATCATTGTATGTGTTTAGGTGCTTGGGCATTATACAAAGCAAAAGGTAAAGGTGATGGAAATGAATTAGTATGTGATTCTATACCTGATATGTCATTAGATCCGAGTTATGTTAAAAAATGGAATACTTGGAATGGCAATGAATATTTAAAAAAAGATGGGAAACCCAATGATCAAATTATTGATGGTGTTGATAGTTTAGTTAAACAATGTTACGATAAAAAAAATAGTGAATATTTAAAAAATAAATATGATACATTAAGAAGAATTTATGATAATTGGCCTAGTATAATATAATTTCATTTTAAATCATCTTTTGTAGCATTATTAAGATATCATTAATAACTTTACAATCCATATAATTGTAATAAATAATCTTTTTTATTTCAGTAAATCGTTTCAATGGTATTTTCTTTTCCGATGCTTCTTCTGATTTTTTCATGATTTGAATCATTGCTTCTAATCCATCTGTATCATCTGTCCATTGATTTTCAATTAAATTGTGTGAATAGAGCTGTTTCACAATTTCTTTTAATCCATATCCAAAACATCCTTGAATAGTAATTGGTTCTTCTTTGAAATATTTCACTAAATCAATCAGTTCAAATTCAGGATAGTTAAGATCAGGATATTTTTTCATCATATATTCTAAATAGACTTTTTCGGCATTACCCCAATGATATATTTTAATTGATTTCTTAAAATATTTTTTTAGGAAATTTAACCAATATTGAATAATTTTTCCTTCTTCCGTATTAGTTAAATATTTAATTGTAAAATCTTTGAAAATATTCTTATGATTTAATAAAATTGTTCCGATAATACATATTTTAGGAGAATCATCTAATTTTATTTCATCTGTAAAATAACTTTCTTTTTCATCTAAATATAAAACACTTTCAATATCAAGAATAATTGAATCCTCTTGATTTTGAATATGATGAATAAATTCTGTATTTTTTAATCTTCGCGGTTGGATTTTTAATTCATCTTGTGAATTAATATGAATCATTTTTTCTTGAATAAATTCGCGTTTCGATTCTTTAATTTCATACGGATAAATATTATGAAGAAGGATAGGATCATCCCATGTTTTAATTCCTTTTTCTAATAAAATACATCGTTTTTGATATGATATATTCCATACAGATGTAATTTCTTTTATTTCATCGGCTAATAATTTTTTTTCTTTATTCCATAATCCAGTTTTTATATTCATATTTGGATACAATTCTTTTACAGAAGGTTCAGGTTTTATAACCCAATCTTCATAATGATTCATTAATTTAATTCTCCATTGTAACGCATCATAAATTTTATTTTCCATTTCATCAGAAAAATTAAATATACCAATACTCTCCTTTTTAGGTATTCTTTTATCTTTGTAACGATATTCTTTAGCAAAAAAATAACCTTGTTTATATGATAGATTAACGCATTGTGACGCAATTAACATTTTACATTTATGATAAAAAATATCTCCTTGATTAAGAATATCTGTTTTATCTGTATTGAAATGGATAATTTTGTATAAAATATCGATAACGATATATTCAGGTAATTTTTCATCAACTTGATTAAATATTTCCTGGAAGATATCGCGATGAATAATTAGATCTGGTTTTATAAGAATATCATATTCTTTATGATATAAAGAACAATGAATAAATATACCGATTTGTTTCATTGAAATGAATTCATTTGTTTGTTCATGATCAAGATTAAATTCAAAGTGATATTGTTGTCTTTCTTGTAAGAATTTAAAAAAATCTTCTTTATATTTTGTTGTTTTCCCTTCTATTTCTATTTCAAAGGATGATTTACTATCTTTATCAAAACATTGATATTTTTGATGAACAATAGAAAACCAATCAGATAAAGGATCATTTAGAATGAAATTCTTTAATTCATGAAAAAAGAATGTCATTTATTTAATAAATTATTATATTTCAAAAGATTAAATTTAATAGAAATTTATTTTACTCTTAATCTTCTTGGTGAATTTATCCCTAATGAATAATCTTCAAAAATATATGTATTTGTAGGTGCTGATGCTCTGCTAACAAGATTTGTCATTTTATAAGTAATAAGAGTAAACATACTCCCATAGAGAGCAACTTGATAATTTTTAAGATGATATGCTGTATCAACACAAGCATTACAAATTAGATCTGCTCTTATAAAACTCATCCATGAATTACAACCATACCAATTACAAAATATAAAACTACCAAATGATAATCCAGTCATGACTCCAAGAGTGATAATAAGATTAATAAAATTTTTACAAGCTGAGTTATCAGTTTCTTTAATCATTCTTTAAAAGTAGGATAATTCTATTTTTAATAATATCAAATTTATTTTATTTTATTTTATTTTATTTTATTTTATTTTATTTTATTTTATAATATATATATAATAATGCCTTACAGAAAGAAAAGAAATACTTGTAAGAAACCAAGGAAAAGAAATACCCGCGGCAAACCAAGAAAAAGAATTACTCGCGGCAAACCAAGAAAAAGAAATACCCGTATGAAAACAGGGGTAAAAAGTAAAATAAGAACTAAGAAGGCAGGGTTGTGGAAGTGTATAAAACCACCCGAATCAAAGAGTACACAGAAGGAGCGGTGGGAGAGAATGCTGGAGCGGCGCCGGCAGCAGGAGCGAGATGAAGCCGAGGGGGTGGCGAGCAGAGAGGTGGAGGCCGAAAAGGCTCTCGCCGCGGCGCAGCGAGCTTCATTAGCCGACCAGCAGCGCCTGGCGGCTCAGGCTCTGGAGCTGAATAAGCTGCGCCAACAGCAGGGCGCCGCGGCCTCTTCCACGCCAGTTATACCGGGAAGTGGGATAGAGGCGCCAGTTATACCGGAAGGAAGTGGGATAGAGGCGCCAGTTATACCGGGAAGTGGGATATAGGCGCCACCCGACGCTGTCACTCAGCTCAGTGGGGTGGAAGAGGCCCGGCGAGCACGCGATAAAAGGGTCGAGATGCTGCAGCCTGAACCGGAACCTGAACCGGAACCAGATCTGCTCACCGGAGACGATCGAGCCGAACGGAATCTCGAAGTTGCCGAACAGCTCTCGCGTCTGCAGCGGAGCGAGAGAAGGGGGCGGCGAAACGTATTCAAAGTAGGCGACCCGATCACGTGGTACTCAACGGCGAGCGATCGTCGGATTGACGGTGAGGTGGTTTCCGTCAACGGTGACGGCACCCTTGATCTGCAGTTATATGATTATCCGGGAAGGCTGCTTGGACCGATGCGGGGAATCGAGTTATCCGAAGTCCTGCACAAGGCTTAACGAGATACAGCCACTAAAGACTACTTGGATCATAATCTTTCCAATCTTTAGATCCCATCGATTGATTGCATCCTGCGCAAATAGGTTTTAGGTTATTTAATTCGGTTGTTCCTTTATGTCTTTCAGAAATAATATGACCAGCATGCCATCCGTTTTTCTTTCCATGAATCATTATTTCATTACAGAATGAAATAGGACATTCATGACATTGTTGATTTCCATATTCCCTTCTCCATAGAGCTTCTCTTTTACGAGGTTCAATTCTATTTTTTTCTTTCTTCCTTTGGTGATAAGGTTCTTCCAAAGAAGGATTCTTTAACCATTGAATAAAATTACAATTTTTTAATGAAATAATAAAATTATCTTGGATTTTTTGTTGATCACATTTATAATAAGTATCAATATCTCCATTATCTAAACCAACTTGATATCTATTTCCATCATAAAATTTATCATTCATTTGTATAAGATTATCAAGACATTCTTGACCTGATGAATAATTTTCAAAATATTGTATAGTAATAAGAGAATCTCTCAGATCAGGGATTGTATAAATAGAATCATTCTTTTTACGTGAGAAATATTGATTAAAATTAGATTTTAATAATTCACAGAATTCATCAATTTTTATTTGTGATAAATTATCTTGATTGACATAAAATTCATTACCAATAGAATCTTTATTTACTGAATTAAATAATTCTCTCATATCATTTTCATTTGTACATGAATACCAACAAAAGATAAATTCATCATCTAAATTATATTCACTGTATCCCTTTTTAGCCATTTCTAAACGATGTTGACCATCCACTAAATACCATTTATTATTTAAAATACCAATAATTATACGATTTTTAAATCTCAAAAAATGAGGATAAGCAAGATATTCATCTATCATTGATTGTACTTTCTCGTCATCAATATCTCTCTGATTCGGTGATTTTTCAATCGCATTCAATTTAGGATTATTAAATACATCCTTAAACATAATCTTTGTTTCATAATATCCTATCATCTCCTTATTTTTACGACCCGGATATGGATTCTTAGGCATTTTATTATAATTTTATTATATTATAATAATAAATCTTTAAATATTATTATAATAATTTAAAAATTGAAAGTTATTTTCAAAATAAATTTTATCGTTTAGTTTTTCTTTTTTTCTTTCTTTTTGTTTGTTTTTTGTGTTGCGTTTTGATAGGAAATCTTATCATTGCATTATTTTTCCCGTCGGTATGATTACGATAAACTTCGGGTAATAAGATAAATCCATTTTTTTCGTAACAATGAATAGCGCTTTCATTTACATTGAACTGTTCGGTTCTTACTGTTAGATATAAGACATGTGTTTTACCGTATTTTTTAACGAATTCATTAATTAAACGACTACATAATCCTCTTCCTCTAAATTCTTGTTTCGTGGAGAATGTATGAAGATACATTGTTTTGTATTTATAATCTGATTTATAGGTATCTTCTTTGCCAAATCCACTTGTAACTATTTCATTATTTTCCTTAATAAATCCAATAACCGAATCTTGACTTACTGCGTTATCGACAACAGGTGATATATTTTCATGACCGAAAGAATCAGCTGATAAACGATCAATTGTATCAGATTGTCTATTTAGATCATTTTGTTTAAATTCTTGTGCGGACATTATAACCATTTTATAATCTATATAAAGATAATATATAAAATTATCTTAGATATGATTCATTATTCAGAAAAAGAGTTATATACAATTTATCAGAATGACCAATTTATTTCTGACTATAATGAATATAAAAAAGATAATCATAATTCAATACAATTAAAACAATTTATTGATTCAATTGAACTCAATAAGAAATATTTTAGATTAACTATGAATAAAAAAATGGGATATAAGAAACGATTTCAAAATCAAAATATTAGTGAAGATACTGTAACTATTAAAGAAATTACAAGTTTATTAAATAAACTTACTGATAAAAATATTGATTCAATACAAGATAAAATAAAGGATAAATTAGTTAATAAGAATTATTTAATTGAATTAATTATTGAGAATATTTTAGAGAAATGTATTATTCATGTATTGTATATTCCCATTTATATTGATTTAATAATGTATTTATATTCGGGAAATACAAAGATTAATTCTATTATTCAGGATAAATCTGATAAAATTTATGAAATAATTAACAAACCGATTGATAAATCAGATAAAAGTGAATATTTAATTATGTGTGATAAAAATAAACGATTGGATAAATTAATTGGTCATTCGATTCTTATTACTGAATTAGAAAAGAAGAAAATAGTCAAAGATAAAATACATCCTATTTTAGAAAATTTTATTTCAGTACTAGGTGAATGTAATGAAGATGATGAAAGATATAAATGCGTTCAATGTTTATACAATGTATTTAAATCTTATTATGGTGAATATATTTTACCGGAAGGATATATTCAGAAAATAAATAATTTAATTCAGAATGAAAAATCCATGAAAATTAAATTTAAAATGATGGATATTCTAGAAAGAAAATAATTATTGATTCCAATAAAAATAATATCCTGCTATATACATAGATATTTCAAATGCAATACCAATAGTTAATGTAATAAGGAAACATTTAGGATTTTTAATTTCAATATCATCTAAATTCATTTATGGTTCTTTTATCATAAATTTTTAAGTAATTCTTCATAAAATTGTCGGTTTGTTTTTTTCAGTTTATTTTTTCGTGGATGAATAAAGATATAATATTCATTTTTATTGAGAGATATATTCCCTGTTTTTGTTTTAATAGTTATTTTTTCTTTAGTTATTTTGATAATATTCCCTTGTTTATAGAGTTGTCCTGTTGATTTTTTAACGAATAATAAACGATCATTAAGAAATAATGTTTCTAAATCCTCTACATATTCATAATTTGTTAATTTCTTGACTGTTTTATTTGGTAAATAATGTAATAAAACTTTATGTTTATCGTTATAAATTTTCAATAAATTTTGTAACGGTTCAATAGACATTTAAAATTATATAATTATATAGTTTTAAATTAACAATGATAAAAGATATTTCAATCATAAGAGAGCATTTAATAGGTTATGCTGAAGTAGAAATGCCTTATGAATTTCCTATTAATTGTCATGTAAAATATATTACTTTTCTAAATAATGAAGAATCATTTAATGCGGGTGGTAAATTTTGTGATAAAGTAAATGATTTTATAATTTTAAAAAATGAAGGATCTCCATGGAGAGTTCCAATATGCAATAGAAATAAAATAGGGGAAATTATTTATAAAACAAGATTTTTTGTCCCCGAAGATACAAATACTACAATGCAAAGTGGTGGAGGTAAAGAAGAATCAAAAGAATTCAAAGAATTAAAAAATACTATCCACTATCAACAATCGATTATAGAGAAATTAACCGAACGAGTCAAAGAAGTTGAAGTTCAAAAACATGAATTATCAGAAACAATAGGACAATATGAAGAATTGTTACAACAAAATAGATTCAATATGAAAGAATTAGCTATTCAGTTAAGAGAAAAAACAAATAAATTAGAACATTATGAAGAATTAATACCAAAAATTTATAATAGTCGTTAACTTATGATTGTAATATCACAACCTATTAAATCACGATAACCAATTGGATCAATTGAATCACGACCTAAATATGTTATTGGTGTTACATAATGATATAACATTTTATCATCTTGAAAAATTAATTCATCTTCTTGTAACAAAGCAGAATAAATATGATTTTTATGATTATCATAAACTGAACTATACCCTCCACTAACATTGAAACGATTAAGGACACATGCCGAAATAATATAATTCGCTCCATCTTGATGAATACCTTCTTCTGAATTATGAGAGTTTATCCCTGGATAAACAATTTGTCTAACTTGATGAAGATCGATACTTAATTCTTGAATCGGATGATTTTTATTTGTTAACTGAGCAGCCATCGTTAAAAAATTATGAATAAATAAATGATAAGGATCTTCGATTAATTCGAAGATACGTTCTTCTCCTCTAGAATCGCTAACATTTTGTTTGAATTTATTATTTTCTGTATGATAAATACTAAATTTTTGATGATCTAAATTAATTAATCTATAATTTCCATATCTTCTTTGTCTTGTTTGATTATGTATATATGGATCATAAGGTAAATTATCATATGATTTCTTAAATTTATCTTTAACAAACATAGGGAATTTTAATTCTTTTAAACTTGTTTTCATAAAGGGATAATACATAAATCGTGATACATTGAATGACATTATTTATAGTAATTCATTTCTTTTTTTTAAATTATGATAAGATAATTTTTAAGGATTATTTCCATATTGGGATTCAAAACCAGCTAAATGAGAATCATCTTCATGATGTAATGGTCTTTCAGATTTTATTTTAAGAAACATTTCTTTGATATCATTTTCATACAAGATTGTATTTTCAATAAATTTAGGATTCCCATAAAAATAATATGGATTTCTTAAATCATGAGAATCTTTTCTTTTTTCTTCTTCATAAATTACAGATATATCTTCTTCAGGGAATGCTCCAGGTATTAATCTGAATTGCGAATCAATATCAGTATCAAATGAAAATGAATTATTTTCTATAATATTTCCATCTTTATCTTTGACAATATTATCTTCACAAATAGGAGCATGATAAAAATGATCGTATGTTCTTATTTTATTAACATCCATAAATGCGGAAAAAGTCCCGTTTAATGGTTTTCTTACCTGATTTTGTTTCACTCTGTAATTACTATTTGGATATTGCATAAAAGGATAATCTTCATCCTCTGTAAAAACTTGTTGGCGACATGCATAAAATTGTTTATCATCAGGTTCATCTGGTAAAACTTCATTTTTTTCATAAATATTCTCATAATTTTCCTTATTGAAATTACATAGGAGAATAATAAAAATAAAAAATATAAATAATAATTGATAAGTTTTCATATAATATATACTACAAAAGAATTCTAAATGATATATTTAATCCCCCGTACTACCAAATCCACCAGAACCTCTATCCGTAACAGATAGTTCATTCACCAAATATAATTCAATCGCCTCTAAATATCTACCCGTAATCTGAAATAATCTCTGTCCTCGTTTAACTTCATAAGGTTCATCCGAAATATTATCCACAGCAGCCATAATATTACCACGATATCCTGAATCAATTATACCAACTGAATTAGCAAGTCTCAAAGGAGTCTTCGAAATAGATGAACGGCAATGAAGATAATAACATACATTTTTACCTGAATCAGAATCAGAAATAGCTTCACATTGGATACCCAAATCAATCATTTTCATCTTCCTTGGCTCAATAACCATATCTTCAGGACAATACAAATCTAATCCAGCATCCCCACGATCAATCCTGTTATTATTTGATGTCTCAAGAGCATCATCGTGATACATTGATTTAATATCATCGGTAAGTGGTTTCAAATATAATTTCATTTTAAAATACTTTACTTGTAATCTTTTAAATAAGAATCAAATTTTTAGTTTATCAAATTTTTAGTTTATCAAATTTTTAGTTTATCACACTGTCAGTATTAATTTACTCCGTTATCAATAAATTAATCTTCATTGGTGATTCAATTGACTCAATAAAAAAGATCGATAAGATTAACCATAACCTCACCCTCCACCTCTCGGACCTCTCTGAGCTACGGTGTTACCCCCTCCCCCCATCATTCATGATCCACCAGAAAATTTCTTTTTATTCTTTCTTTTTTTAGGGAGATGACGTTTCATAGTTTTACGAGTTCTTATTTTCTTCGCACGAGGATTTTTTTTAATCTTTCTAGATCTTTTTTTACGTTGAACCATAATTTTATAATAAATAGTAGATAATTAATTTAGATTATATTTTCACGACATAATGGACAACTATTATTTTTATTCAACCATAATTTTATACAATTCTCATGAAATTTATGATCGCATGATAAAATAATAACAGCATTTTGTTTGCGAAAAGGCTCTAAACAGATTGTACAATCATTTAATAAATTATTTTTTGATACAATTATTTTATTCTTAAATAATTTCTTTTTACGTCTTCTCTTTTTATAATCTTCTTTAATTACATCGAATACAGTACATGCTATTTTACATGAGGGTATAATTAAACATAATATAAATAAATATCCTATAGTTTCAGTGATATAAATATCTGTTATAGTTGTATTGTATAGATAATCATAATCAGAATGTTTTTCAATTGGTTCCATAGATATTATATACTAATCTTTTATTTAAGTTTCTATATTCGGAGATAAACATAATTTAATATGACCTAAATTAGCAACATCATATCTAATAACTAAAGGATAATCATTCTTAATATACATATGAATTAAATTACATAGATTTGTACATTTTGTAAATAAAAGGAGATATTTTAATGAAAAAATACCTTGAATTGGCATTTCTGGCCCAGAAGATTTAGAAAAACTTAACCCATTCTGAGTTTCAGATAAAATCGTTTCTTGATTCGCAAAATCTCCATCACAATTTAGAATTAATGTAGATCCTACACTCTTAATTTCAATATTTTCACCGATATTTGTCATATCTCTAATAATTTTCTGAAAATCTGAAGATGGTAAAGTTAATTCTGTCTCAAATTTAGCAGGTGGAATAGCAATTTCATCGTCAGAAATATCCAATAGATTTAACTGAAATGTTGTCTGAGAATTTTTCTCAACATTATTAATTCTTATTCCTAACCGATTCGGATTATCTTTAAGAATAAATAATGTTAATGTATCATTATTACTCATTGCCTTAATAAGTTTAAACATATTCATCATATTAATTCCGATAACCGTTTTCTTTTCACAAAAGAAAAATTCAAAGTTTTCAGCTGATAATTTCATGTGAATTAAAACAATTTGAGAATTATCAGTCGCAATTAACTTAATACCCGTTGGATCAATAATAATATTTGTATCCGTTAAAATTTCTTTTAAGGATTCAATTAAAACTCTGAAAGCACCTGATTGAACTGTTTTTACATTAAAAATATATTTAGAAGTATCTTCGCTCATATTTTATGATACATACTGAAAATATTCTTTAAATATAAACTAATGTTTCTTTTTCCTTTTCATTCTTTTTGATCTTCTTTTCTTTTTGCTTTTTGTTCCTCTTAATTTTCTTTTCTTTTTAAGAGATGCATTTTTAAGGGCGATATCAGACTGCAACTTGGATAGTGGCGGCGGCGTCCTTCGTGTAGGTGATGATACAGGGAGTAGTGTCGGGGGCGTCCTTCGTGTAGGTGATGATACAGGGGATACTGGTTCAGGAGAAGGGGATTTACCGCCCCTAGATTTAGATGAAGGGCGGGGGGTGCGGGCGGAAATTTTTCTAGATCGGACCGATCTCCTTTGGAGGGATTTATGAACTTGCTGACTTGCATGAATAATCTGTTTAATAATATCTTCTTTTAATCCTTTGTTTCGCCTGCTGGTACATTTAATATTACATTTAGCCCGTTTATCCTCATGTTTTTTTTCTATTTCAACGAGCCCCAAGCCTAATTCTTTTGCGAGTATTTTTAATTGCTTAATTGGTAATTGTTCTAACTCTTTCCATTTTTCGCGATGTTCTTCGAGAATTTCTAAACTGTCATCATCCCATTGATCCGAAATGACTTTCGTTTTCATTTTATATATATATATATATTTAAAAATTATTTATTGAATAATAAAAGAATTGAATGGAAGAAGCTTGTTATATTCTTAAGGAATATTTAAATTATCATAATGAAACAATTCAAAAATATGGTGAAAATTCCGTTGTATTAATGCAAGTCGGTGGATTTTATGAAATTTATGCGGTAATTAATGAAATTATTCATGTTGGTGCTGATTTACATACATTAGCTGATATTTTAGGAATTCAAATCGCACGACGAAATAAAAATATTACTGAAATAACTTATGATAATTTCCTAATGGCAGGATTTCCAGAACACGCTTTGCCTAAATTTCAAAAAATATTATTGAATCATAATTATACAATCGCTTTAGTAAATCAAGTTACTGAACCTCCTAATCCTGAAAGAAAAATTACAGACATAATTAGTCCTGGAACAGTAATTGAAAATTATAATAATGCGGATATGAATGTATTAGTATCAGTTTATATTAATGTATATCCTCAGCAATATGATAAAAAAATATATATTGTAGGATTATCTGCGATTGATGTTTCAACTGGTCAAAACTATGTTCATAGGATTCAATCTTCATTAACGGATGAATCTATGTGGTCAGATGAATTATTTCGTTTACTTCATTATTATTCTCCAAAAGAAACATTATTTCATTGTGATGAAGAGTTTGAATTACTAAAAGATGAAATTTGTAATCAATGGATAATTGATGATAAAACATTGCATATTCATTTATATAAGAATCCTCAATTTAAAAAACAATCTTTCCAGAATGAATTTTTGAAACAAATATTTACGGATGGAGGAATATTAACACCTATAGAATATTTAGGTTTTGAAAGAGATCCTGAGATTACTTTATCGTATATTTACATGTTACAATTTATTCATGAACATAAAATAGAAAATTTACATGGATTAAATAAGCCGATATTTAAGGGAGATGAAAAATATTTATTATTGAGTCATAATTGTATTTATCAGTTATATTTAATTGCGAATAAAGAACATTCTTCAGAAAAATATAATTCATTAATGAAAATTCTTAATAAATGTGATACAGCTATAGGTCGTAGATTATGTAAACAACGATTATTGTATCCTATTTTAGATTCAAATAAATTAAAACATCGTTATGAAATGATATCTAAATTTCAGAGTATTTATAATGAAGATGAAGAGACAGAATATATTTATGATTTATTGAAACCCAATCTTCGTAAGATATTGGATATTGAGAAACTTCATCGTAAGATGAATTTAAAATTATTAACTCCATATGAATTTTATACATTACATACTTCATATATTTATTTGAATAGAATAACAGATTTATTAAATCAGTCCTTACCTGAAGTTATATCTGAATATAAGGAAACAATTAATGAACTAGATAATTTTAAGAATGAATATACTACTATCTTTGATTTGAATGAATTAGAGAAATATTCTTTAGTAAATATGACAACGTCTATTTTTAATAAGGGGATTTATCCTGAAATCGATGAATTACATGAAAATATTATTACAGCAAAAGATAAAATAAAAATCCTTAGTGATAAATTAAGTATCTATGTGGATAAGAAAAAACAAAATGTGATTAAAATTGAATACAATGATAAATATGGTTATCATTTATACATTACAGAAAATAGAGCTAAAAATTTTAAGAAAGCGATTCAAAATTTAACGAATACTCTTATCAAGATAGATGAAATTAATTTTTCTTTTGATTTGAAAGATATTCAATTTATGAAGCGAGGTTCAAATGTGCATATAGAATTCCCTTATTTAAATCTATTGTCAAATAATTTAATTTCGTGGCAACAGAAAATAAAGAGTTATAATAATTCTAAATATTTAGAGGTCATTACAAATTTTCATAAACACTATCATCAATTATTTGATCGTTTAGTTCAATTGGTAGGTTTTATTGATTTAAATTGTACTTTAGCGAAATTATCAATTGAGAATATTTATACAAAACCCGAAATAATAGAATCTGAAACAAGTTTTTTTGATGCGAAAGATATACGTCATCCAATTGTTGAAAAAGTTCAAACAGAAATTGAATATATACCGAATGATATATCATTATCCGAAAAAGGTATCCTTTTATTCGGAACAAACGCATGCGGGAAATCAACTTTGATGAAATCAATCGGATTAACTATTATTATGGCTCAGGCAGGATTCTTTGTTCCATGTTCAGAATTTAAATTTTCACCTTATACACAAATATTTACAAGAATATTAAACAATGATAATATTTTCAAGAGACAATCCTCCTTTGCGGTTGAGATGAGTGAATTAAGAAGTATTCTTAAAAGATCGGATCATAAATCTTTAGTTTTAGGAGATGAATTATGTTCTGGAACAG
>MDTE01195927.1_pt1 | contig 42897 bp, 27 predicted proteins | sample 811231 | NCBI WGS metagenome assembly MDTE01 (sample SAMN05326651, study PRJNA326480) | marine metagenome | isolation source: seawater | place: Indian Ocean: Red Sea | collected 2010
CGCGGTAGTGTCGGCAGCGTCGATCATCGCTAGGATGGCAGCCCGGAGGGCGGTTGGCAGCGAGTCCCAGGCCTCGATCACGCTAGCAAGATCGGGGTCAATGGGGCCGTTTTCTGCACCAACTGGCCCGGATCCTGCCCCCCCCTGCCCTGAAAACACTGTATTCTTGCAAGAAGACGCGGCCTGTTCGAGTCCCCTCCGCTCCACTTCAAGACAGGTGCTGTATGACCAAGATCACTGGTTTTCGCGTCCGGGACGTCCGTTTTCCGACCTCGGAGAACCTCGACGGGTCGGATGCCATGAATCCCGACCCGGATTATTCGGCCGCCGTCGTGATTCTCGACACCGACCACCCGGATGGCCATTCCGGTCATGGCCTAGCGTTCACGATTGGCCGAGGCAATCAGCTGTGCTGCCTGGCGATCGAGGCCGTGGCTGAAAAAGTGATCGGGCTGACGCTCGACGAGATCACCTCGGACATGGCCGGCTACTGGCGGCTGCTAACCGGTGACAGCCAGCTGCGGTGGGTGGGTCCCGAAAAAGGGAGTGTCCACATGGCCACCGCGGCCGTGGTCAATGCCACGTGGGACCTGTGGGGCAAGACGCGGGGGCTGCCGGTCTGGCGACTGGTCAGCGAACTCACCCCCGAACAGCAGGTCGGCCTGATCGACTTCCGCTACATGACCGACGCGTTGACCCCGGCCGAGGCACTCGAGATTCTCGAGCGGAACGAACCGACTCGCCAGGAGCGGATCGACGAGATGATCCGGGACGGATTCCCGTCCTATACGACCTCAGCCGGATGGCTCGGATATCCCGACGACAAGCTCAGGCGGTTGTGTCGCGAGATGACCGATCGCGGTTGGTCTCACTTCAAGATCAAGGTGGGCCGGTCGCTCGAGGACGATATCCGCCGCTGCCGGATCGTCCGCGAGGAAATCGGTCCGGATCGCCGCCTGATGCTCGATGCCAACCAGGTCTGGGACGTGCCGGACGCGATCGAGTGGATGAAGCCGCTGATGGAGTTTGACCCGTGGTTCATCGAGGAGCCGACGAGCCCCGATGACATCCTCGGCTACGCCGCGATTGCTCGGGCGGTGGCGCCGGTCCAGGTTGCTGGCGGTGAGGCGTGCCAGAACCGGGTCACATTCAAGCAACTGATGCAGGCTGGCGGGTTGGGCGTGTGCCAGATCGACAGCTGCCGGCTGGGCGGCGTCAACGAGGTGATGGCCGTGCAGTTGCTGGCCGCGAAATTCGGCATTCCCGTTTGTCCACACGCCGGTGGAGTCGGGCTATGCGAGCACGTGCAGCACCTGGCCCTGATCGACTACATCAATATCAGCGGTACGCTCGAGAATCGCCTCGCCGAGTATTCCGATCACCTGCACGAGCATTTCGTCTACCCGCTCGAAATGCGTGACGGCTGCTACGTACCTCCCGAGTCGCCCGGCTACAGCACCGAGATGAAGCCGGAGTCTCTGGATGAATTCGAATTCCCCAACGGCCCGGCCTGGGCGTGATGGCGGCGGTTGCGTTGCGTGAAACCCAGGGGCGCGATGCGCACCCTGGGTTTTTTGCGTGTCACCCATCACTCACCAACCACGCCGCATGTCACAAACGAATTCGCTAAGGTGTGAGACCGGGGTGAATTCCGTGCAGGAGAGACCTGATGATCCGTCGTACGAAATGGCTGGCCTGTCTCCTGATCACGCAGGTGGCCGTGGCACAGAACAATGCTGTCCCCCCAGAGCCTTTGCGTTCAGCCGGTGACCGTCCGGTCGATGTCACGCACTTGAAGCTCGACCTCGATGTTGATCTCAAGGGCAAACGCATTTCCGGCACTGCGACGCTCGAGCTCGTCGTCCTGCGCTCCTTGAGCACGATTCGACTGGATGCGGTTGATCACACCGTGACATCGGTGACAGGGCGAAGTGGCGGTAAGAAGGCTGGCAAGCTGGAATTTGACAACACCGGCCAGGAGCTCCTGGTGCATCTGCCCGACCGGGCCACATCCGGGGCGGAGTGGCAGCTCGAGATCGCCTATTCGGTGAGTGATCCGGCGACCGGGTTGCACTTTTTTGGCCCTTCGAAGCTCGCTCCCAAACAACCCCTGATGATGTGGAGTCACGGTGAGCCGATTTCCAACCGGCATTGGTTTCCCTCCCAGGACCATCCCTCCGAGCGGCAGTCCTCGGAGATCATCGCGCGGGTTCCGGCTGGAATGGAGTGCCTGTCGAATGGCCGTCTGGTGTCGCGTGAGCAGATCGACGACGGCAAGCGTCTCCGCTTCCACTGGAAGCAGGACAAGTCGCACGTCAGTTACCTGACGACGCTTGTGGTGGGGCACTTCGAGGTGACCCGGGAGGACTGGCGCGGTCGCCCGGTGCTTTACTACGTCCCGCCCGAGCAGAACGCGGACACGGCGAGGACATTTGGCCGGACGGTCGAGATGCTGGACTACTTCAGCGAGGTCTTTGGGATCGAGTATCCGTGGGAGAAGTATGCACAGGTCGTGGTCGAGCAGTTCACTGCCGGGGGCATGGAGAACACCAGCGCCACGACGCTGTATCGCGGCGTAATGCACGACGAACGTGCCATGCTCGACAGCACTCCCGATCGCCTGATCGCCCACGAACTGGGCCATCAGTGGTGGGGTGACCTGGTGACCTGTCGCAACTGGAGTCACCTGTGGCTCAACGAGGGTTTCGCCACCTACAGCGAGGTGCTGTGGTATGAACACAAGCTGGGACGTGACGAGGCCGACTACCTGTTGTATTCCAAGAGTCGTTCGGGACGGTCTGGCGGCACCCTGGCCCGGCCGATCGTCGATCGCAGGTATCCGTCGCCTCGAAGCATGTTCGACGCCCGGGCCTACCCCAAGGCCGGTTGGGTCCTGCATATGCTCAGGCACCGGATCGGGGACGATGCGTTCTTCCGCGCGCTCAAGCGATACGGCACGGTTTACTCTTATCAGGTGGCCGAGACGGCTGACCTGAGGCGGACGTTCGAGCGGCTGACCGGGCACTCCCTGGAGCGGTTTTTCTACGACTGGACCGAGCGGCCCGGCCACCCGGTGGTCACCGTCGCCAGCAGTTACGATGCCGACAAAAAGCAGATTCGCATCCAGGTGACGCAGGAGCAGAAGGGTGAGCCATTCGAGTTTCCGCTCCGGGTGTCGCTGGCGATCCCTGGCCGGTCCGAACCGACCCACATCGATATGGCGATCACCGGAAAAAAGCAGACGGTCTACTTGCCCGTGTCAGCCCGTCCCACCGCGGTGCGGGTTGATCCCGATCACTCGCTGCTGGCGGAATTGAAGGAGAACAAGGCGAGGAGATGGTGGGTCGAGCAGCTCAAAAACGGACCTCGGGTTCCCGAGCGATTGCGGGCAGTGGCTCATTTTGCTGGAAGCCGCAGCGCCGCGGATCGGAAGTTGTTGGTCGAGGTGCTGGGCGGCGACCCGTTCTACGGCGTTCGCGTCGCCGCGGCGAACGCCCTGGGGCGGCTGGCCGACGATCTGTCGCGATCGGCACTCCTGGCTGCTCTCAAGCAGGACAACCCCTTTGTCCGCGGAGCCGCCGCCTCGGCACTGGGGAAGTTCAAGAACGACAAGCTGGTCCGGGCCGCGCTGGTGGACACCTGGAAAGCGGGGGACCGGAGCTACAAGGTTGAGGCCAACGTACTGAGGTCACTGGGACGACTGCAGCCCCTGGAACTGGTCGTCGTGAAGCAGGCTCTCAAAAGGGACTCGCATCGCGAGGTCATTCGACAGGCGGCCCTCGGAGTCCTGGCCAGGCATCCCAGCGGAGAGGCTGTTGAGCTGATCACCGACTGGGTCACGCCCGATCGACCGCGGCGTTGCCGCATGGCGGCCATCTCAGCCCTGGGAGAACGGGTCGTACGACCCGGGGTCTCCGACGAGTCCAGAAAGAAAGTGATCGAGGTGCTGACGACCTTGCTCTCCGAGTCCGGACCCCGCATCCGCACATCGGCGCTCGGCGCCCTCCGTCGGTTGGGCTCGGAAGCCGGTGCGGCTGAAGAGGTGATCGCCAGCCTGGCTGAAAACGACCCCGAGGGCCGTGTCCGGGTGGCCGCTCGAGATGCGCTCAAAGCACTTAAGACGGCCAAGACGGCGACCGGGGAACTGGATCGACTTCGTGGTGAACTCGAGACGCTTCGGAAACGCAACCAGGATCTGGCCGACCGACTGAAGAAGCTCGAGGCCAAATAGCCCGGCAGCACCCCGGGTGTGGCGTGTATGCGGATGCGTTGCGTGAAACCCAGGGTGGCGGCCGCGTTGTGGTGTGATCCTGGGCTGTGATGTGTAACCCCTTCGGGGTTTTTGGGTAAGCGCGGATGCAGGCTCGGGTGGTGTGTGTTTTGGAGAATGGGCGGCCGATATAATGGTCTTGTCATGAAACACCATCTCTCATGCTGGGCACTGGTTGTTGGTCTGTGTATTGGCCCTGTCAGCAATTCGTCGTTGGCAGCCGGCAAGGAGAAGTTGAAGCAACCGACCGCCGCACAGGTTGAGCACTTCGAGAAGGCGATCCGACCTCTGCTGGCCCGCCGCTGCTTTGGGTGCCACAGTCAGAAGGCCAAGTCGCTGAAGGCTGGCCTGAGACTCGATTCCAGGGCCCGTGCACTCCAGGGAGGTGATACCGGTCCCGCACTCGTGCCTGGTGAACCCGACAAGAGCCTGCTCGTTCAGGCCATCAGGTACGACGGGGACTACAAGATGCCCCCGTCGGGGAAGTTGCCGCCGGAGGAGATCAAGACGATCGTCGACTGGGTCCGGGACGGGGCTGTGTGGCCGCGCGGTGGCGAGGATCCCGACACGATGGTGAATCCGGCTGAGGCCTTCGATCTTGAGGCGCGTCGCAAGTCGCACTGGGCGTGGCAGCCGCTTGCGGCGACCTCACCTCCCTCTCTACCTGACGGCACCCCCGAGGCTCTTGTTAACTGGAGCCAGTCCCCCGTCGACCGCTACGTGGTCTCGATGCTGTTGCGACAGAAGCTCGCTCCCGCTTCCGAGGCCGATCGGCAGACGTGGCTCCGGCGCGTCACCTATGACCTGACCGGAATGCCACCGACGCCCACCGAGGTTGATGCGTTTCTTGGGGACCGTTCAAAAGACGCGCACGAGAAGGTCGTGGACCGGCTGCTTGCGAGCACGCGATTCGGTGAGCACTGGGCGCGTCATTGGCTCGATCTCGTCCGTTACGCGGAGTCGCGTGGTCACGAGTCGGACTACGTCACGCCCAATGCCTGGGAGTATCGCGACTACGTGATCCGGGCACTCAACCGGGACGTGCCCTACGACCTGTTTCTGGTCGAGCACATTGCCGGCGACCTCTTGCCTCGCCCCCGCCTGCACCCCGAGCGAGGGTTCAACGAATCGGTGCTGGCGACCGGGTTCTGGCATCTCGGAGACTGGTGTCACTCGCCGGTGGACTTGCGCCAGGACGAGGCCGACCGGCACGACAACATGATTGACGTCTTCAGCAAGACCTTCCTGGGGCTCACCGTGGGATGTGCGAGATGTCACGACCACAAGTTCGACGCCATCTCTCAACAGGACTATTACGCCCTGGCCGGGTTTCTCAAGAGCAGCAGTTTCCGCCTGGTGCGATACGAGTCGATGCAACACAACCGCGACGTCGCCCGGCGGCTGTCGGTGGCTCGTCATGCAGCCAGGAAGAGGTTGTATGCGGCTCTGTCTGATACCGTTCGGCCAGGCATCGGGGATTTGCCGGCCTACCTGCTGTCGGCTCGCGACGTGATTTCGAAGAAGGCCACCAAAGACGATGCGGCACTGGTGGCTGCTGCTGACGCCAGAAAACTCGGCGTCGAACGACTTAAGCGTATCGTCGGCCACCTGGTGTCCGTCACCAACTCGCCGGGTGACCCGCTGTATGCCTGGGCGCGAGCCTGCCAGCTCGAGGGCGAGGTGACAGAGCAGGCACTGGCCGATGCGCTGTCTGCCGTCCGAAAGGGGTGGCAGGCCAAGCAGGCCCAGGCGAAAGGGTCGCTCAAGTCATCGCGACTCCTGGTCGACTTCGGCCAGCTTGGCAGGCGCAACTGGCGACAGGATGGTTCGTCGTTCCGCACCGGCCCGGTCGAACCCGGAGACTTCATTCTCGGAGGGGAGCCGACCGAGCCGTTTGGGCAGGTCTTCACCAGGGCGTCTGCCACCTGGGATGCGGCCTTTGCCGGACTGGTGGTCGACAAGCAGAGCGAAAACGAAAATGGACGGCTGTCCGGATGGATGCAGGCCGGACGAACGATTCGAACTCCCACCTTTGTGCCCAAGTCCGGGATCGTGTGGTACCTGGCGGCGGGAGCTGGCCATGCGTTCGCATCGGTCAATTCCCATCGGCTGCTTCACGGTCCACTGCATGGGCAGACGGTTCTGTCCTGGGACGCCGATGCCAAGAACCCCACCCGTCGGCGCTGGATCCGGCATGACCTGAGTGCGTTTGCGGGTCATCGGGTCCACATTGAGTTTTCCACGCGCGGCGACAAGCCGTTGCAGTTGTTCCTGGTGGCCGAGGGTCAGCAGTCGCCCGGTGATCCCTTTGCGTCAGACGGTGTTGCGGCCTGGGCGACAGGCCTGGCGCCCGAGAAGACCAGGACCCTCGAGGCGACCGCCAGCGCCTCGGCCCGCGTGCTCGAGGCTGCGGTGGACTGGTCGATTCGGCCGACCACAGAGCAGGCGTCATCCCAGGCGACGGTGCTCGACTGGATCGTCCATCACCTGCCGTTGCTGGTGGCGAGTCCCGATGTCAGTCGTGATCGGCTGGCGGCGGTGGCACGCCCGGTGCAGGAGAACGAGCGGCGGCTGGCTCGCGAGGTCCGGAAAACGTCGAAACTGGCGATTGCCATGTGGGACGGATCCTCGGTCAATCAGAACCTGTTCATCCGGGGCAATCCTCACAAGCGAGGAGACGCTGTGCCGCGACGAATGCTGACAGCGTTGGGGGGGCACCGCGTCAAGAATTCCGATCCCGGCAGCGGACGGCTGTCGTTGGCCGTTGCATTGGTGCAGGGGCGCAATCCCCTGGTTCGGCGCGTGATCGTCAATCGGATCTGGCACCATCTCTTTGGACGCGGCCTGGTTCCGACGGTCGACAACTTTGGCGTGCAGGGTCAGAAACCGTCGCATCCGGAGTTGCTCGACTGGCTTGCCGGCCAATTCCATCGCGAGCGGTGGTCGATCAAGACCATGATCCGACGGTTGGTCCTGTCGAGGACCTATCGGATGTCGAGTCGCGCTGCGGCCGAGTCTCTGGCCGCCGACCCGAGCAACCGCTGGTTGCACAGCATGCGGGTGCGGCGGTTGCCGGGCGAGGCGATTCGAGACGCGATGTTGAGCGTATCGGGTCGGCTGGACCGCACGTATCTCGGCAAGAGTGTCCCGGTGTACCTGTCGCCGCACATGATCGGACGTGGCCGACCTCGAAGTGGGCCGATGGACGGCAATGGTCGTCGCACGATCTACATCGGCGTTCGCCGCAATTTTCTCTCGTCCATGATGCTCGCCTTCGACACGCCGCAACCCTTTTCGACGGTCGGTCGCAGGACGCGGTCCAACGTCCCCGCGCAGGCGCTGATCCTGATGAATGACCCGTTCGTGCTGTCGCAGGCCGAGCTCTGGGCGAAGCGGCTGGTTGCGAGCAAGCAGCTCGATGTGGCCGGCCGCATCACTCGGATGTACCGCGAGGCCCTCGGTCGTCGCCCCAGTGATGACGAGCGGCGGGCGGCGGAGACGTTCCTGGTCGAGCAAGGGCGACGCTATGGACTGACCGAGCAGCAGGGACAGTCCGACCCGCGGACATGGAGCGATCTGTGCCACGTGATCTTCAACGCCAAGGAATTCATCTTCATCAACTGAAGTCGCCTGCCGACATGCGGCGTCGACCGGAACCAATTGCCATGTCCTCACGTCATTCCTGCCAAGGCCGACTGCCGCTCCCGACGACGCGGCGCGAGATGTTGATGCAGGCGGCACATGGCTTCGGTGGTGTGGCCGCAGCGACCCTGTTGGGCGGGCAACTGCTGGGGGAATCGACCCCGACAGCCGTGGCCGCCCGCTCGACCGGTCTGATGGGTCCGCTGGACCCGCGGTCGACGCACCACGTTCCGCGTGCCAAGCGGGTGATCTTTCTCTACATGGACGGCGGCCCGTCGCAGGTTGACACGTTTGACCCCAAGCCGGCGCTGACCAAGCACAATGGCAAGAACCCGAGGGACGTGCTGAAGGTCGAGCCGACTCAATTCAACAACATCGGCAAGGTGCTGAAGTCCCCGTGGCGGTTCAAGCGATACGGTGAGAGCGGTCTCCCGGTCAGCGACCTGTTCCCGACGATCGGCGAGCATTGCGCCGACGACCTGTGCGTCGTCCGTTCGATGGTGGCGCCGTTTTCCGAGCACACCAACGCCAACTTTTTTCTTCATACCGGGACAGGATTGCAGGGCCGGCCGGCTCATGGAGCCTGGGTGGCCTACGGGCTGGGAAGTGAATGCCGCGACCTGCCCGCCTACGTGGTGCTCAACGGTGGGCTGATCCCCTCGGGCGGCCTCGACTGTTTTGGAAGCGGATTTCTTCCGGCCGCCTACCAGGGGTCGGTGTTTCAACCAGGTGGCAGCCCGGTGGCCAACATCACGCCCCGCGAGAAAAAGCCGGGCTTGCAGGCGGCCAAGCTGGCGCTGATGAAGCGGCTCGACAAGAACCTGCTGGGACGCCTGGGCCGAGAGGACCAGGTGGAGAGCGCGATTGCCAACTACGAATTGGCCGCCCGGATGCAGCTGGCGGTTCCCGACCTGATGGACCTCGGGGACGAGACCAAGGCGACGCAGAGCCTGTACGGAATGGACGACTCGTTTGCCAACACGCGGAAGTACGGTCAGTTGTGCCTGGTGGCGCGGCGGATGGTCGAGCGAGGTGTTCGGTTCATCGAGCTCACCTGCACCGGTGGCAACGGCGATCGCTGGGACCAGCACGCTGGACTGGTTGACGGCCACACGAAAAACTCGCGATCCATTGACCGACCGGTGGCGGGGCTGATTCGAGACCTGAAACAACGGGGCCTGCTCGACGAGACGCTGATCGTCTGGTGCGGAGAATTCGGACGCACCCCGTTTGCACAGGGGAGCAATGGTCGTGATCACAACCCGTTCGGGTTCACGATCTGGATGGCCGGAGGTGGATCACGAGCGGGATATGTGCACGGAGCCACCGACGAATTCGGCTACCACGCGATCGAGAACAAGGTCGAGGTTTACGACCTGCACGCGACGATGCTCCACCTGCTCGGGATGGACCACAAGCAGCTTACCTACCGGTTCTCCAGCCGCGACATGCGGCTGACCGACGTGCACGGGCGGGTGGTGCGGGAACTGCTTGGTTAGCCGTCAGGCGAGACGATCTTTCAGGCGATCAGCGCGTCGATCACGTCGCCGGCGACGTCGGTGAGCCGGAAGTCGCGACCGTTGAAGCGGTAGGTGAGCTTCTTGTGGTCAAAGCCCATCAGCTTCAGGATCGTGGCGTGGAGGTCGTGGGCGCTCACACGGTTTTCGACCGACTTGTAGCCAAACGTGTCGGTCGATCCGTATTGCGTGCCGCCCTTGATGCCGCCTCCGGCCATCCAGGTCGTGAAGGCATTCGGGTTGTGATCTCGGCCCTTGGAGCCCTGGGAGTCGGATGTGCGTCCGAATTCGCCGCCGTAGATGATCAGCGTGTCGTCGAGCAGGCCGCGCTGCTTGAGGTCGTCAAGCAGGGCCCCGGTCGGCTGGTCCACCGAATTCGCGCACATGCCGTGGTTGACGCTGATGTCCGAGTGGGCGTCCCAGGGCACGTCGTTGACGCCGCCGCCAGGAGTCTTGGCGACGTCGGCAAAGACCTGCACGAATCGGACACCACGCTCGATCAGCCGACGTGCAATCAGGCACTGCCGGCCGTAATCCTTGGATTCCTGGCGGTTCAGGCCATAGGCTTCCTGCGTCGCCTTGGTCTCGCGGCCGATGTCAAATGCCTCGGGAGCGGCCACCTGCATCCGGTAGGCGAGTTCGAAGGACTCGAGCCTCGCCGCGAGATCGCGATCAAACGGGCGTGATTCTGCGTGCTTGTTGTTGGTCCTGCGCAAGACATCCAGGAGGTTTCGCTGCTGCTTGTCGGTCAACTCACCAGATCGCTGCAGGTTGTTGATCGGCTTGGCCTGCCTCGGGTCCAGTGCCGTGGCCTGGAACACGCTGGGAAGGAAACCCGAACTCCAGACCGGGTCGCCGCCGCGTGGCTTCTTGCCATGCATCACGACATAGGCCGGCAGGTTCGTGTTTTCGCTGCCGAGCCCATAAGTCAGCCAGCTGCCAAGACTGGGGAAGCCCTGGCGGATGAAGCCCGAGTTGAGTTCGAGCATCGCCGGCGTGTGGTTGTTGGAACGCGAGTAGCAGGACCGGATGAAGGCGATGTCGTCGGCGTGGCGCGAGATGTTCGGGAAGATCTCGGAAATCCACGCTCCACTCTCACCGTGCTGCTTGAATCGGAAGGGGGACTTCAGGCACTTGCCGCTGGTGGTGAAGAAACCGGTCTTGGGGTCGGCCCCATCCAGGGATTGTCCGTTCCGCTTTTGCAGCTCCGGCTTGTAGTCAAACGTGTCGACCTGCGAGGGGCTGCCGGTCTGGAACAGCCATATCACTGCCTTGGCTCGTGGTTCGAAGTGCGAGTATGTCGGGGCGAGCGGATTGGTTGCGCCGCTCTCGGCTCCCAGCAGGCCTTCCTGGTGAAGCAGGCCGGCGAGGGCGACCGAGCCGAAACCGAGCCCGGCCGATTCGAGGAAGTGACGGCGAGACGCCAGGTTGAATCCGGGAATCTGTTGCATGATGTGTCTGCCTTGTGTGCGCCCCGATGTGTTGCGGGGGCCATGTGATTTGAAACGGACGACGTGTCGGTCGGCCGCTGGAATGTCAATCGACGTAAACAAACTCGTTGCTGCAGAACAGGAGCTGGCAAAAGTCGCGAATTGCCAGCTCCTCGGCATTGGCCTGTCCCTTGCGCGAAGCGATCTGGGCGTTGATGAACGCGAGCATCGACTCACGCTCGGTCGAATCGGGTCTTCGTGACAGGGCCAGCCGGTAGGCCATGTCGATCGCGTCCTTGAGAGAGGTCTTGCCATCCGGTTTCACTCGCTTCGCGAATTCTCCAGACAGCTGCCGGATGAAGGGCGAATTGAGCATGGCCAGGGCCTGCGGGGCCACCGTGCTTTCGTTTCTCTTGCCGACCCCCTGCATGGCGTCGGGGGCGTCAAACAGTTGGAGTATCGGGATCAACTGGCCTCGCTTGACCGTCAGGTAGACGCTGCGGCGGTTGGACTTCTGGTCGAGCGTTCCCTTGCCATAGTGGTTCCGCTGCAACCGTCCACTGACATCCAGCAGCGAATCCCGGATCAACTCGGCCTCGAGACGCCTGGCGCCTCGACGCCACCACAGCCGGTTGTCAGGGTCCTTGTTCTCAGCATCCGCCATACGTCCGTTGGCCTGCATCCAGGTGTGGCTGGAGAGGATCAAGGCGTGAACGTGTTTCAGTCTCCAGCCGCCGCGAATCAGCTCGCCGGCCAGCCAGTCGAGCAATTCCGGGTGCGTCGGGCGGTCACCTCGCGTTCCGAAATCACTGGGCGTGCCGACGAGTCCCCGGCCGAAGTGGTACTGCCAGATCCGGTTGACGATGACCCGGGCGAGCAGGTGGCCAGCGCCGTGCTTGACGTCGGTCAGCCAGCGGGCGGCTGCCACGCGAGGCTTGACGGGGGATTTCTTCTCGCCCTCTGCGAGCCAGTTCTTCTCCTGGGCATCGGCGTTGACGAGCACTCGGAGAAAGCCTGCAGGGGCCTCGCCCTGCTTGTTGTCCGCGTTGCCGCGAGCCAGGAAGTACACCTTGTATGTGTCGGCGCCGAACTGGTAGGTCGTGCCGCGGACCCGGGCCGAATAGACGGGAGTCATGGCCGGTTTCGGCTCGGTTTTCTGATGGGCGATAACGGCGTCATTCAGGGCCACCCACTCCTCGTCGGTCGACCGGTACCAGTTGCGAACGGCGGTCTTCTGCTTGGCATTCCACTTGTCCGACGGGAGCTTCCAGGCTGCGATGACATCGGCAGGGGGCTGGCCTCCGATGACCCGGAAAAAGAATCCCGACGGTCCGCTGTTGTTGACCACCTTGACGAGCAACTCGTTGCGGCCGGGAGCGAGAGTGACCTTGACCTTGTGCTGATCCGCCTTGGCCGCGCCCATGGTCTTCTTATTCAGGATCATCTGGCCGTTGAGGTACGCCTTGATGGCATCGTCGCCGCCGAAGGCAAGCTCGACAGGAAGAGCCGAGGGGGATTCGATGACGCGGACCAGGAAGTTGGCGGAGTTGTCGCCGGTGAGCGTGTTGTGGACCTTGCCATCCACCCAGTCCGGTTGCACTTGCCAGCCGATCCCGTTCTTGCCGTAGACCTGCCCCAGATTCGCTCGCTTCCCTGACGCGGTTTCAGGACCCAAGGCGGTGTCGTACGCCTTGTTGAAGTCCGCCGAGCTGAACGGGCCGGCGTGATGCCAGTGACCCAGCGTCGGGACCGGTGGTTCGGTCGGCCGGCGTGACAGGAAGGCGGCAAAGCGAGTTGGCAGGCGATCGCGATCCCACTTGGCGACGGCGTCGGTGAGCGGCTTGTGGGCTGCGTCGTACTTGGCCTTCGCCGACTGATGGGCCTCAGGGGTGAGATTCAGACCGGTGTCACCAAAGCCGACCTCCTTGAAACAGCTGACGAAGCGGTAGTAGTCGCTCTGTGGCAGCGGGTCGTACTTGTGGCTGTGGCACCGGGCACAGCCGACGGTGAGACCGAGCAGGCTGGTGCCGAGCGTCTGGACGATGTCGTCGAGTTGTTCGTAGCGGCTGCGCTCGCGCTCCTTCTGGGTCTGCTGAGTCGTGAAAGGGCCGGCCACGAGAAAACCGGTGGCGGCGACCGCGTCGAGGGCCCTGCGGGCCTCGGGGTCGGTCTTGGCCTGGGTATTCGTCATCAGGTCGCCAGCCACCTGCAGCCTGACAAACTCGTCGTACGGCATGTCGGCATTCAGAGCCCGGATCACAAAATCACGGAACTGGTAAGCGTTGGCCCGGTCCTTGTCGAAGGCGTAGCCGTTGCTTTCCGCAAATCGCACGAGATCCAGCCAGTGTCGGCCCCAGCGTTCTCCGTAGTGACCGCTGGCCAGAAGCCGTTTCACCTCGCCCGCCCACGCGGCCTCGAAGTCCTGCTCCACCTCCGCCAGGAACCTCTCCTGGTCCGCCGGGCTCGGGGGCAGTCCCACCAGGTCAAAGTGCAGTCTGCGAAGGAGAGTGATCGGCTGTGCCTGGCGGTTGGGCGTGATGCCCTGGGCTACCTGGGCGCGGCGGATGAACCGGTCGATGTCGTTGCGGACCAGCGGTCCATCAGCGATGCCCGGGGGCTTCGGGTTGTCCAGCGGCTGGAAAGACCAGTGTTTTTTGCCGGCCTCCAAGTCGATCGCCTGGCTCGTCACCGCCTTGCCGTCCCGGGGGTCGGGTGCACCGATCCGGATCCACTTTTCGAAATCAGCAACGATCGATGCCGGCAGCTTTGACTTCGGAGGCATCTCGAGACCGTCGTGCTTGAGTGCCGATACCAGGAGGCTCTGCCCGGGCTTGCCCACGACAATGGAGGGCCCCGTTTCTCCGCCCTTGAGGATCCCGTCCCGCGTGTCGAGCTGCAGGCCGCCCTTGAGCATCTTGGTGGCCGCGGCCTTGGCGGAATGACACTGGTAGCAATGGCGAATGAGTACCGGGCGTATCTTGGACTCGAAGAAATCGAGCCCCTTGCGATCGGGCGTCTTGTCGGCAGCCGAGGCCACTTGGAGGCCAAGAAGCAGGACCATCGCGATGCGGATGGGGATCATCCAAGTGTTCCTTGGAGAGAGGGGGCGAGGTGAGAACCATCAGGCGAGATAACCATCATAGACAATGATCTCATGCACAAACCACGATCGGCCGCACTTGAGCGGTTACGCTGGGCAGGGACTGTCAAACGGTCCGCGACTTCGATGGCACAGCGCGCTGAACGACACGGCACTCTGGTGGCGAAAGCTTCCGCGTTTAGAGTTGGTGCTTTCGGGAATGCCGGGCGATCGCCTCGCTCTTGCGGGTGACGCGCTTGAACAGTTGTCGGTCAGCGTCGTGGGGCCGTCGGCCGAGGTATTCCAACGCGCAGCGCATGCGATCCGCCGCTGTCAAATGACGAGCCGAGTAAAGCAGCTGCGCAAGGTCTTTGACGATCCAGCGCAGTCCGAGTCGTCTCAGTTGGCGAGCGCGACCCAGGTCGAGCACGAAGACAGGCTGTTGCGGCTGGTCGACACGGCACATCAGGTGGCCGAGATAGAAGTCCTGGTGGTGCATTCCAGCCGCGTGCATGCGACGAGTCAGTGTGCCCACTGCCTTGACGAGTTCTCGTCGACGTCGCGTGTCAAAGATCGTCTCGTCCGACAATGCCGTGAGCTTCTGGCCTGGTTCCAGCGATTCGGTGAGTACAAACGACCCCTGCTGTGATTCTCCAAAGGCCACGGGTGTCATGGTGGGCAATCCCGCCTCGTGGAATTGCCAGAGCGCTTCCCATTCGCCGCGGGCACCGTGGATCGGTCGTGTCAGGCGAACCCACGCTTTCAGAGATTCGCTCCATCTGGGCGGCCGGTGGCGCTTCAGGAATCCGGACCAGTCCTCGCCATCCGACGTCAAGCAAATCCGATCAGTCCGCCGGTCCGTGACGGCCGACTTGACAGTCTCGGCATGCGAAAAGTCCATGAACGCAGACACCGTCACCAAGCCGGATGCTTCAAGCAGCGGAACAAACTCCGCGTTGACAGCCAACCGGCCGTCGTCCCAGGTGACTATGTTCTGGCCTGTCATGCCGCTCGGTTGCTCCTGGCCGCTTGTGCTTCGAGATGTACCTCCTCAAGCATCAACTCCGTCGCGGTGACGGTTGCTGAAAATGGTCGCTCTGCTGCTCTCTGGAGGCAAGCCATGTTCATCGCCTGCCGTTCTGCTTCGGTCAGGTCCTGGAAGTGTGAGAGGCAAGTGGCGAGCGCTCGACTGTCTGACGGGTCATCAACCAGGTATCCGGTTTGTCCCGGCTTAACGAGATCCACGCCACCGGCGGTCGTTGAGGTCACGACGGGCAATCCACACGCCATGGATTCGAGGGTCACGTTCGGAAACGGCTCGTAGACCGTCGGCAGTACAAACATGTCGCCCGCTCCGTAGAACCGGGGCATGTCATCACGACGCCCCAGGAAGTGGGTCGCTTGCCCCAGGCCGAGCTTCCGAGCGAACCGCTGGAATGGTCGTCGATGACCATTCCCGAGCACCACCAGTTGCCACCGCGCCGCCTGCGACTTGTGCTCCTTGAGAAAGGCCATTGCTTCCAGCACCGTTCCCAGACCCTTGCCCGCGAAGTCCATCGAGGCAAAAACCAGGAGGAGATCAGATTCAGTGATACCGAGTTGATGACGCAACTCGCGACGGTCTCGGGTGCTGGTTGGATGAAAGAGCGAGAGATCGACCCCGTTAGGGATCAGGATCTGTTTGTCTGTTGAGACGCCATACAGGTCGCTCAGGAGCCTCGCATCCACACTCGATTGTACGGCCACGCGTCGAATCCGTTCGTCGGCAAGGATCGACCGCTCCAGGTCGATCAGCGTGGCATGCCGTGGATTCCATTTCTGGCAGCGGCCCAGGACGCCTGGGTAATTCACGCGGATCCAGTGAGCCTGGAGACGCTCGGTCACGCGTACGGCGTCGAGCCCGAAGCTCCGCCCCAGCCCATAGACGACGTCAAATGTCCCGGCCCGTGCCGCCGCTCCACAGCGTTCTGCAAATCGACGATTCCGAGTCCAGGAAGGGCCGCGCGGGACATGGACCTGGACAAAGCTCAGCTGTTCCTGCAGTGCGAGATCCATCGTGCGGCCGATCACAGTCACATCGTGACCACGCTTTACCAGCCCGAGAGCCAGGTTGGCGCAGTAACGCTCGGACCCTCCCCGCCCCAGCGAACAGTGGTTCTTGACCAGTGCAATTCTCAACAGCCTCTCCCCGGGAGCACCGCACGATGGAGCGGCATTCAAGAGAGATGGTCGTGATTTGTCCAGATCGACTTCAGGACCCGTGTGCCAGTTCCGTGTGCCTGTTCGGCGATCAGCAGAATGGGATCACTCCACCCAGGGCCGATCGTTCGAGGCAGGTCGTCTGGACGGGAGGTCGTGACCCGGCATCCCACCAGGTCATAGATCCGCAGCAGATCTGTGGAGACCTGCCCGATTCCCAGGAGTCGAGCCACGTCCTGGCCTGACAGTGTCGTTCGGGGAATCAATACGGACACATGCCCGGCCTGGCCCACGAGGGCGAGATCCGACGAGGTCCAGGACAGGGGGCCCATTCCAGCTGCGGGTGACGATGTGTCGCCAGAGAACAGAGAGTTGAGACATCTCAGCGCTGTGAAAATCGGCCTGGGGTTGCATAGGGGATCCAGGAGTCCGTGACAGAGGTCCATGGTCCGATCCAGGTCCTGGAGCGGGCCCACAAAGAGCCTCGCGTCGTCCTGTGTGGCCACCGTCATGAAAGCCGCCACGACTCTCTCGAGCATCTCCTTGTCCTGTGTGCCGGACAGCTCGCAGTACCAGTCCAGGGCTCGAATGGCATGCGGCTTCTCAACACGCTCCATCAAGCGGAGTGCCGCGGTTGAGGTCGTCAGTGGATCCAGCCGACAGAGGACACGGTCCAGCGAGACATCTGCGGATCTGAGCACCGCGTCGAGGTTTCCGAGAGCTTCCGGGGGAAAACCGATCGTTGTGCGTGGGTGTTGCTTGTTCGGGACCGGAGTGCCTGGCCGAATGGTCGACAGGGATTGTGAAATCCCCTTGCTGTGCATCTGGGACATGATCTCCAGTTGCGATGTGCTGGGAGACAGCACGCCTGCCAGTTGCCATTCCCAGGCATCGACGTGATCTCTGTGTTGATCGACAAGATGGTGCAGATCGACGTCAGGGCTCCAGAGCTGGCAGGCCAAAATCTGGACCTTCTCCTTCCTCAGGATCTCGATTCTCCTCGACAGGAACGGGTCCTCCAGGTCCCTGGCAGGGACTTTGACCGTGTTGCTTCCCAGTTGCAGGGCGGCGAGAACCGGGTAGTCGTTTCTGACAGACTGCCTGATGGACGAAGGCCACGCTCGCGGAATCTCAGTCAGCACAGAAATGGGATGGGCGGGATCGAGTCCCAGGATCGACTGGGGCAGGCTGATTGAGGTTCTGGTGACCAGGTTGTTCCAGGCCCTTTCCTCCGGACCATGCGTTGGGAGCCAGTGCAGTTCGATGTCATGGTCGAGAACACGAGCCAGCATCATGCCCAGCTTGGGAGTGTCGTCCCTGCCCTGGTCGGGAGGCGGAGCAGAAGTGAAGGCGTGACAGAAACCCGGTCGGGTGAATGTCGTGGAGTTGAGGATCCGGTAGCGCGTCGGACCGATTCGATCCAGGAAGCTGCAGTGCACGTGTGCGGCGAGCAGAGATTCGACGTTGTGTTCGGCGAGCAGTCCCAGCATCCAGCCTCGGTCGGGATCGGCGATGTTGTCGTAGTGACCGAGGCTGGGCTCATCGGGCTCATGTAGAAACGGTGGCAGGTGGAGCATCACCACGAGACGACGTCCCGTGTGAGCGTCGAGTTCTGCCTCGAACCACTCTCGTTGAAGCGCCGCGTCCGGCAGGTCGGTGTTCATGATCTGCGAGTTGAGCACGATCACGTGAATGGGACCGACGTCGACCGAGAACCAGGATCGACCGAATCGGCGATGGAAATCGCCAAGAGACGTTGCGGACACCGGCCGGGTCGGCATGGTGGGGTCCGGCTTGTCTCCGATGTCGTGGTTGCCGGCGGCGATGTGGGGCGCGATGCCAAGGTCCTGAAATCGACCGGTCGCGCGAGTCATCGCGTCAGCGAATCCGTCGGTTTCAGGGAAGTCCTGGACCAGGTCGCCGAGGTGAAAGACGTGTTGGCAGCCGAGGTCGGCGACCATTTGCCAGGCGTCGTGGGCGCGCTGTGACTGAAGCCGTCGGGAAGAGAACTCAACCTGCGCGTCACCGGGGTCCAGCATGTCGTGCGTGTCGGTCAACACGACAAATTCTGCGAGCGCCTCGGGAAGCAGGCTCCGATCCCAGGTCGACTGTCGGTCACTCATCTGGCGGTCTCCGACAGGCCAGATGGCCCGGCACGTTTGTGATGCTCTTTAACACCGTGATACGATCGCATCGCCCTGTACGACTCACAACTCAACTGGTGCCGGTCTCCACCTGCCAGCCATATCCGTTCAATCTCCTCAACCACGGTGCCCCATGTCTCAAGTAAGTCTCCAACCGGTCCGCTACCTGGTCACCTGTCTCCTTCTGACCGGGTTCGCTTCTCCCGCCTGGTCCGATAAGCCGGAACGCACACGGACAAATCGGCGAGACGGGGCCAAGATGGTCCTGGTCCCCTCGGGCACTTTCCTGATGGGTTCGACGCGCGAAGACGTAGATCCACAGTTTTCCGAGACCGGATTGCCCGATGACTGGAAGAAGTACACCGACGACGAGGCTCCCCGGCATCCCCGGCACATGGACGCGTTCTACATGTACCGGTACGAGGTGACCAACAAACAATACAAGAAGTTCATGGATGCCACCGGCCACCGTGCCCCCCCTCACTGGAAGGGCCGAGAGTATCGCAGGGGCCGAGCCGATCATCCGGTGGTTGAGGTGAACTGGAACGACGCGATGGCCTATTGCCGCTGGGCGGGGACGAGCCTGCCCAGCGAGGCACAATGGGAATACGCGGCGCGGGGCGCGTCGAAACAGGGAGCCGATGGCCAGTGGCAGTCCGGCCGGGCGTTCCCGTGGGGCGATCGCTGGGACCGGACTCTCTGCAACAACTCGTCGTTTCACGCGGGGAGTGATATCACCAGCGCCAAGACGTGGACGGTCTGGTACGAGGGAAAGCAGAAGGCAAACTACCCACTCACGACCCCGGTCGGGCGGTTCTGGCGGTCCCGCAGCCCATTCGGAATCGACGACATGGCCGGAAATGCCTGGGAGTGGTGCCTGGATTACCAGATGCCCTACCAGGGTGACACGCCGCCCAAGACGTCCACGCTGCGGGCGCGGCGAGGCGGATCATGGGCCAACGTGGCATTGCACCTGAGGAGCGCCGACCGGCAAGGTGCCCCGGCCAGCGATCTGAATCTCTACACGGGCTTCCGCTGCGTGATACCCGCCGCCAGGCCGCGGACATCTGGCCCGGTCGACGTGGAGCAGGCGGGCGACCGCTTTGTCAATTTCGTTCTGAAGGAGATCGAGCTGGCCGAGTCGCGAATCGAGACGATCACCGCGGCTGCGAATCGAGCCGCTGATCGGATTGTCCACCGGGATGGTGAGTTGCTGTCGGCCGGTGATACCAGTTTTTCACTCGAGCCGGTCTGGCGGGCCGGCGGCATCGCATTTTCGAGACAGTATACGCCTCCCGGCACGGTGGCAGGATTCAAGAAGCTCGATACCCCTGAGGACAAGGTTCCCTACTACCGCACCAAGGGCTTTGTGGACCACTTCACCGTCAAGAAGGCCCAACCCAAGGACGTCGTCCTGCTCGGTTTTGAAAACGAGAAAGAAGAGCAGGAACATGCCGTGCCACTCGCGAAACAACTCCTCGAGGCGGGATCGCTGGTCGTCTATTTTGGTTCGGTTGCGGCTGCGGAGACGCTCAGCAAGGCAGTCGGGTCTCATGACAACCTCGTGGCGATCACTCACACCGTTCCGGACGGAGGGGTGTTGTCGATCGAGGGTCACAAGGAGAAAGTCTGCTCGGGTCGGAGCATCGCCAACCGGCTGTACCTGTGGACATTTGAGGCCGAGTTGATTGGCGCATTCCTGCGGCGAGGCAAGATGCCGGGCATCCTGCTGTCGGTGACCTACGAGAGTCCGCAGGTGTTCAATGATCCGCTCTTGAACAAGTACAAGTTCGTTCCGGCTTTCAACGTACCCTCGGTGCCTGGCGGACAACTGGGACGGACCTATCTCGGGCACATCGACCGGATCGTCGGGAGGATCCTCGACGGCCAAAGGCACAAGTTCCGCCAGGCGGCAACGTGGCTCGCTGAGGCGGCACGGAAGAAGCAGGCGAGCTATGCCCTGCTGATCCACGGGTTGGATCCCGAGAATCTGCCGGGAGATCCCGGGTTGTTCAAGGTCTTCAGCGAGGGCAACGCCTACTACCCTCAACTCGACGGTATGATCAAGAAAGACGATGTGGCTCTGTTCGTGGGCTACAACTGGTATCCGAGACGTCTGGCTCGAACTGTCGACAAGGCCGGTGCCCGTCAGATTCTCTGTTTCACGCTGGTCGACGAGGCCCCGCCGAAGCCGGCGCTGTATGGAGAAGTCGGCGAACTCTATCACCCAACCTCATTCGACCAGTTGCCCCAGGGCGAGAACCGGATCTACATCGACCTGCGGTTTGCCCAGTACAACGCGGTGCTCAGAATTCCCGGGTATCCGGTCCCCGCACTCGAGACGTCGTCGTTTGCCGAGGACGTCGTCTACTGGCACCTGGTGGCCGACACGGTCGAACTTCTCAGTCGATCGGGCAGCTCAAGGTGAGCCGTCCATCCGTATGACCGTGCCGTTGGTCGAGGAATCGAGCATGCCCTCGATCGCTGCCACGGCGACTCGGCCGTCGATTTCGGTGCCGCAACCCGACTCGAGACCATGGATCCGATCGACAAAGGCCTGGACCTGGTCGGTGTAGGCCTGCATGCGACCATCGGACACGAACGCGGCATCGGCGTCGTCGAGTGGGACGTGGGGCTGCTCGTAGGCCAGGGTCCATTCGCCGTCTCGTCCGACCCGGATCTTTCCAAACGGGTTGGCGTCGATGATCCCCTCGTCGCCCATCAGCCGAAAGCGAAAATCCTCGCCGTCGAAACCCGGTGACGGGCAGACGCTTGACGACCAGAAGCTGGCCATCGCCCCGCCGGCGAATTGCCAGATCGCCATCGTCGTGTTTTCGTTGGGGTTGTCGGCTTCGCGAAACGTCCCACAACTGGCGACGACCGAGACGATGTCGTCTCCAAGCCACCACCGGCAGAGGTCAATGTTGTGCGGCCCACTGTTCATGATGTGGGCGCGGCTGCGAGGATCTGTCCACCAACCCCAGTTCCCCCCAAATCCCTCGTCGGACCTGAGCGCCTCGATGTCGAACAGTGCGGCCATCTGCACGCAGCGCACCGTTCCGATGGTTCCCGAGGCGACGAGCTTGCGGACCGTTCGGTTGGATTCCCGAAATCGCTGGTGGTAACCGACAGCCAGCACCAGGCCTCGTTCGACACAGGCCGCGATCATCCGATCACAATCGGCGACCGAGGTGGCCATCGGCTTTTCGACCAGTACGTGCTTCCCACACTCGGCCGCCAGGAGGGTTTCATCCACGTGGCAGTGATGTGGTGTGCTGCTGATGATTGCATCGATGTCGTCTCGGCGGATCAGCTCCTCGATCGACGCGACACAGTCGATGCCGTAATCGTCAGCCAGGCCAGGAGCGCGTCGGCCTCCAGCCACCGCCACAATCTCTGCACCTGGTGCCCTTTTGCTCGCCTCGACATGAGTCCGGCCCATGAACCCGGAACCGGTCACGCCGATTCGAATCATGCTGTCTGTCATCCGTTCTGATTCCCGTACGATGGAGGATCGAGGTCTCAGGATTCGTCATTGCGGATCTTGAGCTTGGAAAACCACAGTCGCTTGGCCGTCTCACCCAGCACGTTCTTGCGGTCCTTGTCGGACAGGGGAAGGACCTCGGTGAAAATCCTGAGGTGCTGGCCGTAGGTCATCTTCGGTGTCCAAAGCACGTTGGGGAAATTGCTGCCCCAGACACACCGCTCGGACCCATACGTGTCGATGATCTTGAGCGCCGCGTCGTGCAATTCCGTGCCAGGAAACCCCTTCGTGGTGCCCGTGCTGATGAAGTCGACCTTCGGATAGAGGTTCTTGTGCTTTGAGAGCCGCAGGACCTCTTTCAGTGACCTCTCGTAGAGGGGGCCGGGTTTCAGATCCATGCAATGGCAGAAGCCGACGATCAGCTTGGGGAATTCCGCCAGGAGTTTTTCGGCGCTGGGGACCAGGTCGGGGTGCATCAGGAAGATGTCAACGGTCGCTCCCAGTTCTGCGCAGACCTTCCACAGTGCGCGGACTCCGTCGTGATCAAACGTCCTTCGGTTGTTGCCGGCGGTGCTGCGCAACGTGCGGACGCCGTGTTCCTTGATGTGCTGTTCCAACAGGCCGGGACTGTGGGGATCGTCGGGGTTGAGAGTGCAGACGCCCGAGACCCAGTCGGGGTGAGCCTTGGTGACGTCACAGAGATAGCGATTGTCGTAGCCATAAAATGACACGGTCTGAACGGCTCGAACGGCCGAGACACCCTTGCCGCGGCTGATCTGGCGGAGGTCGTTGATCGAGCCCTTGCCGCCTGGCACGCGCAGCGGCTTGGCGATCGGCGGGTATTTTGTTTCGTCAGGCGAATAGACGTGTGCGTGGCAATCGATGATGAGCGGGGGCTTGGCCATGCGGGACGCCTGGAGTGTGGGACGGACGGGCAGAGGAATCGGGACGCGGTCTGCGGCTCATCATACGCCCCGGTGGACTCGCCAACCACGCGGTGCGGCTGCAACAATCGCCGCTTCGCCGCTTCTTCCGTCCCGCCTCACCTTCCACCTCCATCTCAACGATCGTGTCTGCCGAACGACTTTACGACCGCAACTTCAACTTCGCGTTCCTGAGCCAGGTTGGGTTTGCGCTGGTCAACACGGCGTTGCTGGCCCATTACCCTCGCTGGATCGCTCACCATGGCGGCGCGGTGGATGCGGCGGGGTGGATCACGGGGACGGCGTCGATCGCCGGGTTGTTGCTGAGGCCCGTGATCGGGCAGTGGGTGGATCGATTTGGAGCTCGCACGATCTGGCTGTCGGGCTATGCCTTTTTCAGCGTCGGATCACTCAGCAACCTGTTGGTTCATGACCTGGGTTGGAGCATCTACGTCTGCCGTGCCTTGCTGGTTGTCGGCGCCGCGGTGATCTTCTCGAGCAGCCTGACCTACGTGACGCACCTCGCTCCATCTGACCGTCGGGCCGAGGCGATTGGGACGCTCGGTGCGGCGGCCTTTCTCGGGATCGTCTTCGGTCCCCTGCTGGGGGATCTCGTTCTCAGTGCCGAGCGAACTCGAGCGGAATTCGAGTCGCTGTTTGTCGGTGGTGTCGCGCTGCTGGTGATTCCGGTGGGGCTGGTGACGATGCTGCGTCCGGCCGAGTCCGAGCCCGGGCGGGGATCGGTCCGGATCGTCGAGTTCTTTCGCACATCGCGGCGTCACTGGCCGGGAACGGTTGTGCTGCTGCAGATCACTTTTGGTGTCTGCACCACCGTTCCGTTTGTGTTCCTGACCAAGTTCGTCGATGACTCGGCAATCATCGGAGACGGGTTTTCCACCGTCAGCCTGTTTTTCATGGTCTACGCCGGTTGGGGCATGACGCTGCGGGTGATCTTCCGTCGCACGCCGGATCGATGGGGGCGACGCAAGGTGCTGTTGCTGGGGGCGACGGTGATGGCCTCGGGAATGCTCAGCTTTCTGCTGGTCGATGCGGAACACGCTGGTTGGATCGTGATGCCTGCCCTGTTGTGTGGGACTGGTCACTCACTGATGTATCACACCTGCACGTCGCTGTTCCTGGATACGTTTCCGCCGGATGTCCGTGGTGCCGGTTCCGGTTTGTCGATGGTGGCACTCGACCTGGGTGCCGTGGGCGGCGCCCAGGTCCTGGGCGAGGTTGCGTTTCGGCTGGGGTATGACCTGCTTTTTGTCATTGTTGCTGGAATCACCGTGCTCGCGGCAGTCGTTTACGCGATGTCGAGTGTGCCGGTGTGGCGAGAACGACGTCGGGACGCGTCTAAGAACGAGCTACGCGACCAGGGCGCATAAGAAGAACCCCGGGTCTGAGCGACCCGGGGTTCCGGTGAAGGCAGGATGCAATTGTCAGGCCTGTGCCTCCAGATCAACCAGCTTCCGCGCTGGCAGCTGGGGGACCCTGGTACTGGGCTGAGCCGAAGCCGAGGATCAGCAGGAAGATTGGTCCCAGTAAGATCAGCCCGGCTGCAAAACCGTTGCTCTTTCCGAAGGACTTGGCCAAGTCAATGGCCAAGATGATTCCCATGATGGCTGCGGCGGGGGGGCACAGGAGGAATCCGGCAACCCACCAGGTCGGTCGTCCAACGATTTCCAGGAGGACAATAATGTTGTAGACGGGGATCAGGGCTGCCCAGCCGGGCTGGCCCGCTTTGCTGAAGACCTTCCACTGGGCGATGATCAGCAACAGAATGAGCGCGATGTAGAGGAACAGGAACGCACCCATGGCGGCAACGATGCCGCCACCCGCCGCTGCTGATCCCAGATCGATTTCCGGTTGACCGCCCGCCTGGCCCAAGAGAAACACGGCCATCCTCCCCTAGCATGAGTAACAGTAAATTCCGGGCCACATTTTCTCGCGACCCTCCATGGCCTGAGGCTCACCGGCCTCGAGCACCAAGAAAGTAACGCAAATCGAGTCGGGTTGTTTTCCGTTTTTCGGCTTTTCGCCAAAAAAACCAGATGTCGGTCGGCAGCGGTGGTTGCCGAGTCGACTCGCCGGAGCTCAGACAGCGGCCCCGGTGAACAGCGGCTCGATCACGGAGCCCCGGTTCAGGTGCACGGGGCGGTTGAGCCGGTCGCGGACGACCGAGTGCGGGTCGATGCCGAGCACGCTGTAGACGGTGGCTCCGACGTCGTTGGGCGAAAACGCCCTCGTGACCGGATAGGCCGCGATCTCGTCCGACTTCCCGATGACCTGCCCCGGCAACACGCCGGCTCCGGCGAACAGGGCGAAGAAACAAGGCCCCCAGTGGTCGCGGCCCTTGTTCTTGTTGATCTTGGGCGTCCGACCGAACTCACCCAGCATCATCACCAGCGTTTCGTCGATTCGGCCCGAATCGTGAAGATCGTCGATGAGTGCCGCGACGCCCTGGTCGAGCGGTGGCAGCAACGTGTTTTTCAGCCGTGGGAAGATGTTCGAGTGGCTGTCCCAGTTCTGGACTCGACCGATGTTGCACTGCACGACCGGCACACCCACCTCGAGCAGGCGTCGCCCGAGCAGCAGTGACTGTCCCGTCGTGTTGCGACCATACCGGTCTCGCGTCTCGTCTTTTTCGCGTTTCAATTCGAAGGCTCGTGCGAGCGAGCTCGAGGTGAGAATCGAAAAGGCCAGTTTCTGGTCGTCACTCATGCGACGTGCCTGTGCGTTGGCCTCAAGCCGTCGCTGCTGGCTGTTCAGCTCGCCCAGCAGGTTCTGGCGATCGTTCAATCTGGAGACGCTCAGACCGTCCCGCAGTGTTAGAGCGTCGACCTGGAACTTCTTGCTGTTCGGATCACCGGTGATCTGCCACGGGTCGTACTTGGGGCCCAGGAATCCGGCGTGCTGGCCCGGCCAGGTCAGCGGTGGTTGCATCAGGAAGGTCGGCAAGTTGACCCCGGTGGGAATCCCGTCGGCCCGGGGTCGCAGGAACGCGCAACCGGCCGCGTAATCCGGCCAGTCGTCTCGAGACGCCACCTTGTCGAAAAACCCCCCCGGTTGCATTTCGCCGGTCAACACATGGTGCGTCGACATCAGGTGGTTGTTGTCCTTGTGAGACAGCGTTCTGATGATCGAGTACTTGTCGGAGCGAGCCGCGAGGTGCGGCAGATGCTCGCAGATCTGATAGCCGGAGGTCCTGGTGGCGATCGCGGCAAAGTCGCCACGGATCGCGGCGGTCGCTTCCGGCTTCATGTCGAACGTGTCGTGGTGGCTGGCGGCACCGGTCAGGAAGACGATGATCACCTGCTTGGGCTTCTTGGCCACAAACGGCTTGACGTCATCGGCCTGGGCTCGGCCGCCGGAGACCGCCTGTGAGAGCCCGAGTCCGAGGAGACCCGAGCATCCGACCTGCAGCAGTTCGCGCCTGGTGGCGTTGGGATGATCGAGTTTCATGCGTCGTGCAACCGTGATGGAAAAGCCGAGGGGTCAGTCGTCTCTATCGTCATCGGGCGTTGGACATGTTGCAAGTTCCGGTCAAATCGGGCAATTGCAATGTGCCGAGGCAAGCCTACTCGTTCTCATCGCCGCTGGCGGCATAGCCCTTGCCCCCGAAGATCGCCCGGATCTCGGCGGCCGACTTGGCATTCTGAAGCTGCCCGATCCGGTCGCCTTCTTCCTCGAGCAGTTTGATCACGTTTTCGAGCACCTGCTCGGCGCAATCGGCCGGGAACTTGCAGGCCCCGTTTTCATCCATGTGGATGATCTCGCCGGGAGCCACGTCCATTCCTGCGATATGGACAGGTGCATTGACCGAATGAACGGCCTGGGCGCCGTGACCGGGAGTGATTCCGCTGATGTGGTACTGGAATCCCATCGGGCGGATTTCATCGATGTCACGGGACGGTCCGTTGGAGATGCAACCAACACAGTCCAGTGCCTGCATGGCCGCGGTCATGTTGCCGCCGGCCAGCCCGACCTTGCCAGCGATCTCGGGCGGGAACTTCTGCTCGAGCGCCAGGATGGTCGGCTTCGGCGACGCGTCCAGCGCGTCGCAGATCTCCATGAACGTCAGCCGCTTGAAGGTCGGGTCGGGCAGTCCGAAGACACAGGTCACCGCGTATCCGCACAACGCACCCAGTTCCGGGTACATGCACTTGATAGTCTGGTCGGTATACCAGTTCTCGGACCATGGGTTGTACAGGCCGAGACACAACGGGTGCTCGGGATAGGTCGCCACGACGTTGGTGATCGAGGGCGTATCGTATTTCTTGAGTTCTTCGAGAACCTGGGGGTCGACCATGATTTCCTGCCGTTATTGAGAGAATCCAAGCGTTTGGTTGTAGAATCTCGAGCCAACTGTCGGCTCGGGGCACCGCGCCACGGGCCATCATGGCCGATCGGTGGCACGGGGTCGAGCGTTCACAGGAGGACAAGAGGCACTGTCGACGCGCAGACGGAGAGTAATTTGTAATTGGACCGTTGGAAATGTCGTAGATCTACGCCCAGCTCTTCGTCTCGAGATTCATATCGAATCGCATTCCAAGCGGAGAGTCTGCTGTGACAAACTCCAGTTACATCACGGCTTCGGGTATCCATTTGCCGGGAGATCCGGTCGGCAATGACGAGATGGAGGATGTGCTGGGGCGGATTGCCGGCAAGGATTCCAGAGCCCGCGAGCGGGTCCTGAATCAGAACGGTATCCAGTCTCGTCACTACGCTATCGACCGGAACGGTCGCACGACGATTTCCAATGCAGGCATGGCGGCCGAGGCCGTCAGGAATGCCGTGTCACGCAGTTCACTCGTGCTTGACGATCTCGAAGTCCTGGTGGCTGCGTCCTCACAAGGCGACATCCCACTTCCCGGATTTGCCAGCATGGTGCATGGTGAACTCGAGATGCCGCCCTGTGAGATCGCGTCGTTGCATGGAATCTGTGCCAGTGGCGTGGTGGCTCTGCGTCATTCCGCAGCCCTGATCGAATCGGGGGCCGCATCGCGAATTGCCTGCGTCGCCAGCGAACTGCCCAGCCGGCTGCTGAAGGCGAGCCGCTATGAGGCCCAGGGTTATGGAACCGAGAAGAAGCTTCCGTTTGAGACCGAGTTCTTGCGATGGATGCTCTCTGACGGAGCGGGCGCGTTTGTCTTGCAGGACCGACCCGCCGATCGTGGCCTCTCCCTCAAAGTCGATTGGATCAGGCTGAATTCTCATGCCAGCAGGTTCCCGCCCTGCATGTACGTTGGTGACAAGGACGAGGTCGCCGGCTCGCCCGTGGTCGGCTGGTTGGACTATTCCGACTACCAGGCGGCCACCGACGCGGGTGCCATCAACCTCCGCCAGAACATCGGCATGCTTGAGGATGTTGTGAAACTGGCCGTCGACGGGGCGTTCGAGCTGATCGACGATGGGTGGCTGGATCCCAAGCAGATCGACTGGTGGGTGACGCACTATTCGTCGCACATTTTCAAGGAACAGGCCTACGAGCTGTTTTGCCGTGGCGGGCTCCGGGTGCCGCTCGATCGCGTCTTTACGAATCTCTACACCAAGGGCAACGTGGGATCAGCCTCTCCGTACATCATGCTCGAGGAATTGTTCTACAGCGGCCAACTCGAGCCCGGTCAGAAGATCTTTTCGATTGTCCCCGAGAGCGGTCGATTCCTGTTCGGCTACATGCAATTCACCGTCTGTGGAACGCAGGAGCCTCGGCCACAGGTTGCGGTGGCTGCCTCGACGGACGGAGACATCGATCCTCCAGACATCAAGACCAGCGGCGCCGAGATTGAGGAAGGATTGGTCCGACAGCTGGCACGTGTCTGGATCGACTTCGAATCGCAGCTCAACAACGTGCCGATCGTCAAGAAGATACGTGAGCGGCGATTGACAGTGGCGGACTACCGCGAGCTGCTCTTCAACCTGCGCCAGCAGGTGATCGATGGTTCGCGGTGGATTTCTCGTGCTGCATCAAACCTGACAACCGAGAATTTCCCGATCCGTTCGGCCTTCATCGGTCATTCCAGCGATGAACATCGTGACTTCGAAATGCTCGAACGCGACTACGAGTCGGTCGGCGGAGCCGTGGAGGACATACGGGGAGGGACCAAGAACATCGGTTCGACGGCACTCTCGGAATTCATCCTCGGACGTGCGAGCCGTGAGAACCCATTTGACCTCATTGGGGCGATGTTCATCATCGAGGGCCTGGGGCGACGTGTGGCCAGCCGCTGGGCTGGCATGATCCAGGAACAACTCGATCTGGATGAGAGCCAGGTCTCGTTCCTGATGTACCACTCGGAAAGTGACGATGTGCACTTTGAGAGACTGGACCAGGCGGTGCAATCAGGGATACTCACTCCCGAGGTTGTCGAATCGGTTGTCAAGACGGCCAAGGTGACAGCACGGCTGTACCGCTTGCAGCTCGAAGAGCTCGGCAATTTTTGAGCGTCCTACTCCGAGAACGGAAATCCGACCATGGGTCGAAGCCAGGCGATCCAGAACCTGACAAAACAGCAGCACGATCCACGAGATCCCGATCCGTGGTACGCCCTCTATGTCGACACGAGCATCCCATTGGATGAAGGCGCCAAGGCGGCGTTCTTGCAGGACGTCGCGTCTCGCTCTCGTCAATTCCTGCTGCCGTTTGTTCGACCACTCTCTCGCCTCGCCATGATCCTGCTGACCATCCCCAAGACCATCGCGCCGCGAAGTGCCGCCTGCGGCCTGCTGCACAAGATGATCTACTGGGGCATGCGGGGGTTCGTTTCACCTCCGGCCAACTGGCTCATCATGCGGCACTTTCATATTGCGACCGAAGTGCTCGCATTCGTGGCTGCGAACACCAAGGGCGTGGAGATCGAAGTGGATGAGCTCAGGCCCGAGAAGCTCGCCGAACTCCAGGACAACGTATTCCTGCAGCACGATTTGAATGTCTACAACTTCATCATCGACATCAACCGACAGCTCAATGAACAGGGACTGGAATTCGAGCCGGTCGATGATCTCGACTTCAGCTGCATCACCGACGGGGATTTTCCGATCGAGGACATGCCCTCAGGGTGGTTCAACTTCATCGACCTCGAGTCGGCCATTGAGATTTACACGCCGATGTACCAGCTGCTCCTGACGGACAGCGATTTCTGGAGAGCGTGCAATTCACTGCAACTCGACGAGACCATCTCGATCTATGCCACGCAGCTGATCGGTGAGCACAAGTTTCTCGGACTCGTCAACAACAGACACCCGATTGTCCCCGAATCCGTTTTGGGAGCAGCACATCGGCTGATGCTGCATGGGTTGGCTGTCGAGTCGCTGCATGCGTACCTGGTCGAGTTGAAGCGCCGAACCGCGTCGGCCCAGGCGACCGAGCCGAGCGGCATGGAGCCGTTTACGTCGTGAGCTGAGCCTGGCGACGCTGAACTCTCCAACAGCGAATGAGTTCCTCGGTGTAAGGGATGACCGCGACAACGAGCATCAGCGTGGCGTACCACCAGGCGTAGGCAGCCGTTCCCAACGGCTCAGGACGCCAGACGAGCCTCAAGTCTTCGGACCACTGAAACGTGATGGTCCGAATGAACTGCTCCCAGTTGCGGCAGGCAATCAACGTCAGCAGGTAGAATGGTATGGTGGCCATATAGGTGTGCAGGTGCTGCTCCCAGATCGTCACTTCTCGAGATTCTCCGGCGAGCACGACATCGTTGTGTGCGGTCCACTCGTGCGTCACAAAACAGACGAAACTGATCAGAAGCACCAGCACGTTCATCTCGAAGAAAATCCCCAGCCACAGGGGGATGCCAACCTGAAAGCCCATCACGGCGTGATGCAGCGATTCCTTGAATCCGGACGTCTCTTCGATTTTCGTGAGACGATGGCAGACGTAGTCAAGTGAGCCACAGATGACCCACATGGGGAGCAGGACGAACTGGATCAGGCCCAGCGTGAGGGTGTCGACGGTGGGTTCGGTCATGATCGGCTTTCCGGAAAGCAAACGGATGTCCTGCCCGGACCATGATTCCACGCGGTTTGGACGGAGTATGCAACTCGTTGTCTGAGTCGGTTGTTAATCCGCTGACACCGCGACCTTCGCGTGCGCGATATGTGGTTGTGAGTGCCATTTGCCTGGCGGCATTTGTGGCCTACATGGGCCGCAACTGTCTTGGCGTGGCCTCTGAAGATGTACAACGCGACCTGGGGATTGATGAGGCCCAGATGGGCTGGGTGATGAGTGCTTTCTTCTGGGCCTACGCGCTGGCTCAGGTGCCCGCCGGCTGGCTGGCTCATCGGTTCGGGGCTCGGATGGCGCTGACCGGATATGCCGCCGCGTGGAGCTCACTCAGCGTGTTGTTCTATTTCGTGGGCGACCTTCCGGCGCTGATTGCCGTTCAGGCCGGATTCGGCGTGGCCCAGGCCGGGATTTTTCCCAGTTCGGCCGGCATGATTCGAAACTGGTTGCCAGCGGCCAATTGGGGGCTGGCCGTCGGATTGATGGGTGGGTTCATGTCCATCGGGGCCGCGGCGGGCTCGGCCATCACCGGGTATGCGATCGAAGGATTCCAGTGGGGGGACTGGGCAGTGGCGGCAGTCGGTTGGCGCGAGGTGCTGGTGGGATTTGCAGTGCCGGGATTCCTGTTTGCGCTGTGGTTTGGCTGGTGGTATCGCGATCAGCCCGAGCAGCATTCTCGTGCGAATGACGCCGAGTGCCTGCTGATCCGAGATGGCACGTCGGCTGATGACACGAGTTCGTCGTCCGCCGGCTGGATCCATGCAGCTGTACAACCCTCCATGTGGTTGCTGTACGGTCAGCAATTCTGCCGCGCGGCAGGGTACATCTTTTTCCCAACCTGGTTTCCCCAGTACCTGAAGGAGACCCGCGGGGTGTCGACGTCCGAGAGTGGTCTGCTGGCCGCTCTGCCGCTGATCGCGGTGGTTTTGGCGATCTTCGTGGGGGGAGCACTGATCGACTGGCTCTTGAAGAGGACGGGCAGCCTGAGAATCAGCCGGCAAGGAACGGCAGTGGTGGCCATGGCGAGCTGCGCTGCCTGCATTGCGGGCGCCTACTTCATCGCCGATGTCCATGCCGCCGTGGCCCTGATCTCCTTTGGGACTTTCTGTGGCACGCTGGCAGGACCGCCTTCCAGCGCGACGACGATCCAGAAAGGAGGCAACCATACCGAGCAGATTTATGGCGTCATGAACATGACCGGCAACCTGGGTGCCGCAGCCTGCCCACTGGCGATCGGCTTCCTCGTCAAGATGACCAACAACTGGAACCTCGTTCTGCTCGTCTTTGTCGCCATCTACGCCGTCGGCGCCGTCTGTTGGCTCTTCCTCAATCCCCACGCCTCCGCAGAAACAGAATAAGAACGGGCAGACCCCGCCATGAACAACTGTGTCGTCATACTGGTGGCTGGTTTGGCTACGTGCCCCCTGGGCGGTGTTCGAGCCGGCGACGAAGTCGACGCCTGTGAGCAAGCTGCGGCATGCCTCGGCTGTCCTGGCCGGATACCTTGATAACAACCAGGATGGCCGGGTGGACAACCCGGTTGTGATCCGTGCGATGATGCGACGCCAAGCGACCCTGGTGATGTTCGGATCCTCGATACCGCTTCCCAACTCGCCTCCCCGACGGCAAGTACTGGGGTCAGAGCCTGAATAGTGAATAGTGGCGTTGCTCAGACCTCGTTGTTTGCCAAATCGGTGGCCACTATTCACTATTCAGGTTCTGACTCCATGTCGTCGATTGGTCTGGGAGCGTGATGAAATGCGGAAGATTCTGGTGATCGCAGGTTGCCTGTTGCTCCTGGCCGCCGTGATGGAAGCCGGTGAGTTCAATCCGGTGCGTGAGATTGGAGATGCCGCGCCGGCCTGGTCCAAGTTGCCAGGAACTGACGGTCAGTTGCACTCGCTTGCCGATCTTAAGGACAAGGACGTCGTGGTGGTCGTCTTCACCTGTAACAGTTGTCCGTACGCGGTCGACTACGAGGACCGCCTGATTGCGTTTCAGAAGAAGTATGCATCTCACAACGTGGCTCTTGTGGCGATCAACGTGAACAAGGTGCCCGAGGACGCGTTGCCGGCGATGAAGAAGAAGGCCAGGGCCAAGGCGTTTCCGTTTGCCTACCTGTTCGACGAGTCCCAGAAGATCGCCAAGGACTACGGTGCCCTGTTCACGCCGGAATTCTTCGTTCTGAACAAGCAGCGCAAGATCGTCTACATGGGGTCGATGGACGACAACCCGGAATTGAAGAAGGTTAAGTCACACTATCTCGAAACCGCTGTCGAGCGTGTGCTGGCCGGCAAGAAGGTGACAAAGGCCGAGACGATTGCCTTTGGTTGCCAGATTCGCTTTGACAAGAAGCGTCGCAAGAGACGCAAGCGCAAGAAGAAGAGCGCGAGCTGAGCAGCGGCTCGCAGCCGAGATCGGTCACGAGGTGTGTTGTTTGACCCAGGCCAGTGCGGAGCGGTAGGCGTCATCGATGGAACGCGGGTCGCCACCTCCCAGACCGTGTTCCCCGCCTTCGATCGCGATCAATTGATGCTTCACCCCGTGCGACCGAAACTCCCGCTGCATCAGCACTGATTGCTCAAACGGCACATCTGTGTCTGCGGTTCCATGGATCAACAGGGTTGGCGGGTACTTCTTGTCGACGTTCTTGACAGGCATGAAGGGATAGAACTTCTCGGGTTCCTTGTGTGGATCCCAGCCACTGACTTCCAACGGCCACCGACCCGTCTGGCGGCACCAGTTATAGAAGATCCCGCCCTTCCCCTTGCGGAGCCGTGAGTCGGAGACGGGTGGGCCGGCGACCTGCTTGCGTGCGGCGGCCTCGGTGTACTTCACCCGGTTGTGTCTCTTGTGCGGACTCGGCTTGGAATACCAGTCTCCGACCAGGTCTCCATAACCCCAGAATGGAACCAGGCAGGCGGGTCGAGGCTTGACGAGATATCCGGTGGCGAGGGTCAAGTAACCACCGGCCGATCCGCCGAGGACTGCGATCTTCGAGAGGTCCACGTCGAGCATCTCGGCATGCTCACGAAGCCACGCGAAGGCGTCGACGACATCCGAGATGATCTCGGGCATCTGTGTCTCAGGCGCGAGGCGATAATCAATGGATACCAGGGCGAAGCCGGCGGACAGGAGATCTTTCTTGACGCGACTACTGATGCCGGCGCGATGACCGTTGATCAGGGCCCCCCCGTGAATCCAGACCGCCAACGGGGGTGACTTGATGCCACGTGGGCGATGCAGGTCGAGCCTGATGGGGAGTCGCTTGACCGTCTTGTAAATGTGAGTGGTCACGTGGACATTTCCTTGCCAGGCGGCCTGACCCACAGGGCCGCTCATGGCCGGACCGACTGAGATCGCCGCGGCGGAGCCCAGGAACGCTCGTCGGCTGAGACCGGCGGGTGGCATGCGGTCATTTCCCGATGCAATAGAGGAACTTGTCGGACCGGAGATACATTCGGTTTCCGACAATGGCTGGGCTGCCGCTGAAGTCGCTGCTGTCGGAGAGGCGATTCCGGCCGACGGTCGCCAGGGAGGTGTCGGCATTCAGGATATGGGTTCCCCCGAATCGGCTGACGGCGATGAGGCGATTTCCCACGAGCAGCGCTGAGGCATAGAACTGGCCGCCGATGCGCTTGCGAGTCACCTCCTCGCCGGTCTTGGCATCGACACAGAAGCCGACACCACGATCGTTGAACCAGTAGAGGTGGCCGTTGTGAAAAACTGGAGACGAAACATAGGAACCGCCAGTCTTAGACCACAAAACGTGTGTCGATGTGACATCGTCGGTGCCCCCCAGCTTGATGGCCGCCCGCCCACCGGGAGATCTCCCGCCGATCACGTACGCGATGCCGTCATTCACAACGACCGTCGGACAGGCATTCGTGTCGACCTCGGTCGCGGCGTACCAATTCAATGCCCCGGTGCTGGGGTTGAGTCCCCAGGTTTCAAACGTCACCGACAGCACAAGTTCATCGACGCCCTTGGCCGTCTTGGCGATCACCGGTGTGGAATACGTGCGACTGAGTGACGATGCCTCGGTCTTCCAGGCCGGTTTTCCAGTCTTGGCATCAAACGCTCGAATCGACTCGCTCTCGGCGCCCGCGGTCACGATCAGCAGGTTCTTGTAGAGGATCGGGCTCGAGGCTGATCCGAACTGCGAGGCGCTTTCGGCACCGACGTCTTGTTGCCAGACGGACTTTCCGTCCATGTCAAATGCCATCACTCCCGAATTGCCCAGCAGGACAAAAACGCGTTCACCGTCGCTGGTGGGTGTGTGTGAAGCGAACCCGTGCGCTCCGCCAAAGGACGGAATTGGTCGCTCGGGAGCCCGCGTCGCGATCGCCTTCTTCCAGAGCAACTTGCCGGTGTTTCGATCGGCACAGACAAGGTGACGGGTGAGCCCGGCGAGGTTGCCGGTGGCGCCGGAGTAGCAGGTGACGAGAACCTTGTCACCGACGACAATGGGACTCGAGAATCCCTTGCCCGGCAGTGCGAGTTTCCAGGCGACGTTGCTGGAATCGCTCCAGGTCAATGGTACGCCGGCCTTGCCGGCCAAACCGTTTGATCCCGGGCCGCGAAATCCGGCCCAGTCTGCGGCCGGCAGGGAGGTGACTACGAGCAGGATGATGGCGGCCCCGAGGGCCGGAGTGAATCGAGCCGGGTTGGTCATCAGGATGGTCCTTGAAGCAGGTGTACCCGCTGTTCAACACCGACGCCGCCGTTCGGTTTCGATGAAAACGCGGATGGCCTGGTCGAGACGTGCTCGGCTAGAGCACAAAGGGCTCGGGAGTCCGCAGCGTGAAGGCCTTGCGGACGTAACTTGGAACATGCCAGTGGGTGACCAGCCCGATGGGGAAATGGGCCGTGTCGCCGGGGCCGAGCTGGTGAACCGCGCCGCCCTCCTCGGTGATGGTCACCTCGCCCTCGAGCACGTGCACAAATTCATCCCAGCCAAACTCCCAACGGAACTTGCCAGCCGTGCAGCTCCAGAGTCCGCTGGAAATCAGCTTGTCGGAGGACTGCACGAGCACCGTTCCACGGGCCGTGGGAGTGCCTTCCTCGATCCACGAGGGTTCGATCGGCATGTCGGGAAGCTCGCCGGGGATGGCGTCTGCGGACTGAATGAGTGCGTCGGTCATGGAGTGTTCCGTAATCAGGGGGAAGGTTGAGAGGACCAGTCAGAAGGTAGAACGGTGAGAGAGGGTCAGGCTCTCCGCGCTCCTGGTTGCCCATTGGGAACGACGAAGGAGTGACGGGTGGAGATCTTGCCGCCGGGTTTGGTGATGTCGCTGAGCACCCGAAAGTCGGCCGACCAGGACTCCGGGGTCACGTGGCACATGACGTAGCCCCGCTCGGCGTTCTGCAGCTTGACCCACGGATTCTCGGCGATCATCGCATCCGTGTAGTCGAGCTTCTCGCTGCCGTTGCCGCCTGAGCTGAGAGAGGTGCAGACGAATTCCGTGCCGATCACGGTCTTGTCCGGCTTGTTGTAGTCCAGCGGCAGATCACAGGCCCAGTTGGAGTGGATGTCACCGGTGAGGACGATCGGGTTGGGTAGCCTGAGATCGGCGAGGGTCTGCATGACGCGCTGGCGGCAGACCTCATAACCGGCCCACTTGTCCATCGGGAAACCCTCGACCGGCCCTGGCAGCCGATCGACGCGGGCCATCAGGACCTGTTGGGCCATCACGTTCCACCGGGCCTTGGATTCGAGCCAGGTCCGCTTGAGCCAGGCCTCCTGGCGTGGGCCGAGGATCGTGGCTTTGGGATTGATCGCTTCGCCAACCTGGGGTTTCAGCCCATTGCCGTTGGCCTGGGGCGTGCGGTACTGGCGCGTGTCGAGGATGGCGAAATCCGCCAGCCGCCCGAAGGGGACGCGGCGGAACAACTGCATGAACGGGCCAGTCGGAATCGATGTCCGACGTAACGGCATGTGTTCGTAGTAGGCCTGGTACGCGTTGGCCCGGCGCTTCATGAACTCGGCGGCCACGACATTGGGCTGCTCGGAATGAAACGTCGCATAGTCGTTGTCGAATTCGTGATCATCCCAGGTCACCAACCACGGACAATGTGCATGGGCCGCCTGGAGATGCGGGTCCGATTGGTATTGGCCATACCGGTTGCGGTAGTGGTCGAGCGTGGTGATCTCGGGTCCCGAGTGCTTCCGTACGCGGCCGTCGATCCCGGCGTACTCGTAGATGTAATCCCCCAGGTGAATCACCAGGTCGATTGTCTCGCGCGACATGTGATCAAAGCCGGTGAACAACCCGTGCTCGAAGTGGTTGCAACTGACGCAAGCGAAATCGAGCCTGGCGGGCTTGGAGCCGACCGGGGGAGTCGTGCGAGCGCGGCCGACTCGGCTACGAGCCTCACCGGCTGCGAAGCGATACCAGTACCAACGATCGGGTGGGAGTCCGTGCAGTTCGACATGCACGCTGTGCCCGAGTTGCGGTGTGGCGACGGTGACCCCGCGTCTGACAACCTGTTTCATGGTCTCATCGGTCGCCACCTCGAAGCCGACTTCCACGTTGATCGGCGGCATGCCGCCGCCTTCTTCCGGTTGAGGAGCCAGACGGGTGTGGATGACAAATCCGTCCGGCGATGGGTCGCCGCTGCTGACGCCCAAGGAGAATGGGTCGTCGGCGAATGTCGCGCGCCGACGCACCGTGCCCTCGACCTGCGAACCCAGCAGGGGCAAGGCCGTGATCGCTGCGGCCGACCTGAGAAAGTCGCGCCGGTGGGCATCCGCTTCCGCAAACGTATGTCGCCGCATGGTGGCCGTCCTGCTGCCGGTTGAGTGAGTTTGGTGCATCGTACCCGGTGAGCGGCCTGTCCGCATTGTGACCAACGCGGCTACGTAGCCAATCTGGTAACAGATTGGACGGGCGATCAGCGGCTCTGAGAATTCACCCGTCACCCTCCGCGTTGTGGACCAACGTGGCTACGTTGTGGATGACACGAAGCGGTCAATCACGTTCCGGGTGATCTTCGAGATGTTCTCATCGACCGGCAGGGCGCATGGGTAGCTGATCGAGCCAACACTGAAGACTTCTCCCCCGCTTTCGGTCTGGTGGTAGACCATGTCGGCCCCGCCGTCATCCGGGTTGAGTCCCTTGGCCAGGTGGACAATTCCCTCGGGGGAACTGGCCGAGATCTTGTCGGTCTCGTGACCCGACGCTCCGCCCGGGCATCTCATGTGCAGACACCGCTCGCCAAAAATGTCTCCGTCGGCGAGACCGGTTCCATCAAACACCCAGTGTGACGAGTCGAGAGCCCGGTAAGGGGCACCGGTCATGATGCCCTCCTCGGTGCACCGCACTCCCAGCAGACAGGCTTCGGATTCGTAATAGACGTCAAATCGGCTCTCCTTGCCGATCTTGGCCATGTCGCTGGAGCTGCCCCCCTCGGACGTGTTGCGGACAGTGATCGTGGATTCATCGAGGAATTCGACCGCGCAGTTCAGACCATTGCCGCCGAGGTAAAGCAGCTTGCCTCCCTTCTCGAACACCCATTCCTTGAGCCGGAAATACATCTCCTGAGACCAGTACTCGGGGTGAGCACTGATGATCAGGACGCGGTAATCGTCGAGGTTGAGCTGGCCAAAGTGGAACTGGGTTTCAGCGTAGAGGTCGAAACCGAGGCCCTCGCGTTCGAGCCAGCCAAACAGCCGCCACTCGGCCGGCAGCGTGTGGCATTCTGACCGCCCCTCAAGTGGGTCGTCGATCTCGGTGGCTTCCGGAACGTGGTTGAACAACTCGGGGCGATCAAATGACAACGGCGCATAGTCTTCGAAGGCGAATTGCATGTGCAGGTCGCTGGTGTAGCGATGCAGGTCCTGCCGTGCGTTGACCGTGGGCTCAGGTGGCATCGAGTGGGGATGGATGTAATTGCTGCGGCCACCGAAATTGTTGTAGCAGTTCCAGTTGATGTTGGCCGCGAGGACGGCGATGTCGTTTTGAGGCTCGGCCGGCGCGACGATCCATGGAAAGGAGAAGAATTCTCCCGAGACTGTCTTGGCGTGCAGGTAATAGAGACCGGCACGTTCAGGACCGACCAGGTATTGCCTGTGGTGGGGGTTGTTGCTGTAGCCCTGTTCGTTGAACCGGATGCCGCACTGAGTGTAGTCGCCGTCAGGGGTGATCTGTGAGGTGGCGAGCGGTCCGTGCTCGTCGTACCAACCGACGGTCCGAACGTGCTCTTTGCTCCAGCCATACCGGTAGAGATCGAGGCGATAGGACTCGTTGGCGTGCACCCGGTACTCAGATTTTTCTCCCGAGCTGATGCACTTGGGCCACATGTAACCCACCAGCGAGTTGCTCAGCAGCCGGAACTGGACCGGGTCGTCAACTGGCAGGGTGACCGAGGTCCGCTTGGCTGAGAACCCATCACGACGAAACGTCACGCGATAGTCCCCGGCAGGCAGATCCGCTCGCACTGAACCGTCGGCCAACGACCGAACCTGCACGGGATCTGCATCGGCCGTTTCGAACAGGACCGCGACATCGTGCAACGCAATGAAGCGTTCATCACTGACAAAACCAATCAACATCTCGGGCATCCTTATTCGCGGTTCGTCCTCGTCCGGGTACCACTCATCGCACCCTCTGGCCCGATGCGTGTCAACCGTCTGCGACCAGCTCATTCCCCATGGGTCGCCACAGAAGTTACAATCAGGGACCGCTGTTGTGTTCAAGAACTGAACGATCGTCACCGAACCAGGCCCACGCGGAGCTTCACGTGTCACTTCGTTCTCTCCGGCTCAACCGCCGCACCTTTTTGCGTGGCACCGGTGTCACGATCGGCCTGCCGCTTCTCGAGGCAATGTCCTTTGCCGCACCGGCTTCACAACGCAACAGGACGTCGGACCCGAAACGGCTGGTCTGTGTGGGAACCGAGTACGGGATGCACGCGCCGGCATTCTTCCCACAATCGGCAGGACGCGATTTCGAGATGCCCGAATTGCTGGGCCCCCTGGAGAAGCACCGGCAACGGTGGACGATCATCGAGGGCCTGGACCACCGGGTCGGTGGCGGCCACAAGGGCGTCCAGGCATTCCTGACCGGCGTGCGATTCAGCTTCAACCGCGGTGGCATGTACTCCCTGGACCAGTACGCCGCGGACCGGATCGGCTCGGAAACCCGCTTCGCCTCACTGCCGCTGGATATCGGTGGCGGAAACAGCTGGTCCTGGAACCGGTACGGCGTGAAACTCCAGGGGATCGGCAATCCCCAGTTGCTGTTCGACCGTCTCTTTCGCCAGACATCGGCGGCCGAGCAAAAACAGCGCCGCCGCGAACTGGACACCCGCAACAGCATTCTCGACGCCGTCCTGGCGAGTGCCCGTCGCATCGACCGCGAGCTGGGTTCGGCCGATCGTCACCGTTTCCGCGAGTACCTCAATGCAATCGACGAAACCGAGCAACGTCTGAAACGGGCCGGCCACTGGTTGACCCAGCCCAAGCCATCTCCCGGCAAGGACGTCGTAGCTGGAACCCGCAAGGGGAAGAAGAAGAAAAGCAACGACAACGGCGGGGGTGGCGACAAGCGGCTGGACGGCATGCGGATCACGTTTGACCTGTTGGCCCTGGCACTGCAGACCGATTCGACACGCATCGCCACGGTGCACATTCCCGGTGGCAACGGCCGGTTCCAGATCGATGGTGTCAACGACGGGTACCATTCGCTGAGCCATCACGGCCAGGACCCCGAGAAGATCTCGCAGTTGAAACTGATCGAGATCGAGTATTCGCGAGCCCTGGCCCGGTTCCTGGATCGACTGGCTGCAACCAACGACGGCCAGGCCACGCTACTGGACAACACGACGGTGTTCTTTGGCAGTGGCATGGGAAATGCCAGCAGCCACTCCAACCGCAATCTCCCGGTGCTGGTGGCCGGTGGTGGATTCCAGCACGGTCGCTCACTGAAGTTCGAGCCGGGCAAAACACCGCTGTGCAACCTGTACGTGACAATGCTCCAGAAGCTGGGAATCGAAACCGATTCCTTCGGCAACGCCACAGGGACTCTGAACGACTTTGCCTGAGAATCCTCGATGACGTCATCACGAATCATCCAGCAACTGGTCGTGGCCACGACGCTCCTGCTCACGCCGGCCGTGTCTGCCGCCGACAAACAGGACCTGGCAACTGTCCGGCAGTTCCTTTCGAAAAACTGCCTCACGTGCCACGGCAAAAACAAGCAGGAAGACAAGCGACGCTTTGACACGCTGCGGCCCGATTTTTCGTCACCGGCCACGGCGGGAACCTGGCATGAGATCCTGGACCAACTCCGATCCGGACGCATGCCGCCCCGCGATCGACCGCGCCCCGACACGGCGGCAACCCGCACCACGATCAACTGGATCACCGGCCAGCTCAAAAAACACGGGCGGCTCAGGACACGGCCCAACGATGCTGTACGACGACTCAACCGCCGCGAATACAACAACACGCTCCGTGACCTGCTGCTGATCGACACCAGTTACAACCCGGCCAACGCCTTCCCGGACGACGACCGGACCGACGGGTTTGACACGGTTGGCGGATCGCTGGTGTTTTCTCCCGCACTGATGCGCGAATCCATGCTGGCGGCCGCCGACGCCATCAACCGTGGCGTCAAGTTCGGTGCCCGTCCCGAGGTCCGGGTGCACCGGATCCTGCCCCGCACGGCCACCCGGCCGGTCTTTCGAACCGATGAGTACGTCAAGATCGTGACCGGCACCGGCGACGGGTTCCAGCAATTCCGTCCCGACGGAAAGAATGCCCCGAGCCTGGAACAGGGCGAGTACATCATCCGTGTCCACGCCACCGCGCTGAACACGTCATTCCAGGGAGTCGGCCAGATCGACGGCCCCGTGAGGATGAAGATCCGTGTCGGCCCACCGGGCAAAACAGCCGAGGCCGGTTCGCGACGCACCATCCGGATCGTCGACGTCCCCGACAACCAACCCCGGACATTCACCGTGCGAGCCCGGTTCGAGTCCGGCCAGGTACCGATCGTGTCCTTCGAAAACGGTCACTCCGGTTCGTTCAAGAACCTGGTCAGGAAACGCTATGGCCCGGAAGCCCGTCAGAACCGGGCACCGATCATGAAATCCTACGACGGCCCCCAACTCCGCGTGTTCTGGATGGAAGTCGAGGGCCCGCTGTACGACAGCTGGCCACTGGCCGGACACGAGCGGATCTTTGGCAGCGAGATCCGCCCCGAGGACCCCGGCTACATCCGTGGCATCCTGATGAAATTCACGGCCCGCGCGTTCCGCCGTCCGGTCACCGGCGAGGACATCGAACCGTTCCTGGCGCTTTACGACAAACTGCGGACACGCGGCGACTCGTTCCAACCGGCCATTCGTTCCACCCTGCAGGCCGTTCTCTGCTCACCGGGTTTCCTCTATGTCCGTACCAGCCAGGCTCCGCTGGACGATTTCGGCATCGCCAATCGGCTCTCGTATTTCCTCTGGAGCAGCATGCCCGACGATCGGCTGATCGATCTGGCCAAGCGAGGACTGCTTCGCCGCCGTGAAGTCCGCACGGCAGAGACGACCCGCATGCTCGCCGACCCGCGCAGCCGCGCGTTCGTGGATGGCTTCACCGGCCAGTGGCTGGAATTGGACCAGTTGGGTGAAATGCCACCCGACCCCAAGCGGTTCCGGCACTACTACCAGGGTGACCTGGAATCGGCGATGCGCGAGGAGTCGCGCCTTTTCTTCGCTCACCTGCTCGACAACAACCTCGATGTCGCCCGGTTCCTCGATGCGGATTTCACCTTCCTGAACCAGCGACTGGCCGAACACTACGGCATCACGGGGATCGAGGGTTCCACGTTTCGCCGTGTTCGACTGGACCCGGACATTCCTCGAGGTGGGCTGCTTGGCCAGGCCAGCATCCTGACGCTCACCTCAAACGGCACGGTCACCTCACCGGTGGTTCGTGGTGTCTGGGTGCTGAGCAACCTGTTGGGCGACACCCCCGACCCGCCCCCGGCCGGCGTCGCCGAACTCGAACCCGACACACGAGGTGCCACGACAATCCGTGAACAACTCGAGCGGCATCGATCCAACAAGCGGTGTGCGGTGTGCCATCGTCATATCGACCCGCTGGGATTCGCCCTCGAGCACTTCGATCCAACCGGCCAGTGGCGAACCCGCTACGACAAGCGGCAACCCGTAGACACCTCCGGTGTTCTCCACGACGGTCGCAAGCTC
>MDTE01196864.1_pt1 | contig 42892 bp, 42 predicted proteins | sample 811231 | NCBI WGS metagenome assembly MDTE01 (sample SAMN05326651, study PRJNA326480) | marine metagenome | isolation source: seawater | place: Indian Ocean: Red Sea | collected 2010
AGTAGAGGGTTCTTCTGATGTGCAAACAAGAATAATGACCCCAAAGGAGGCAGTTAATATGGGTGCTCTTGCATTATTTGGTGAGAAGTATGGGGACGAAGTAAGAGTGGTTTTTATGGGAAAGGAAAATAATGGTTTCTTCTCAACAGAATTATGTGGAGGAACTCATGTTAAAAACACTAAAGAAGTTGGTAGGTTTAAAGTAATAAGTCAGTCGTCAATTGCATCAGGAGTTAGAAGGGTTGAGGCATTAAGGGGCAAACAATTAGAAGAATACGAAAAAACACAAAAAAAAAATAAATCTCAGAAAGAATCTAATCTAAAAAAAGATATAAAATTTATCAAAAATGAACTGCAAAAATTGAAAATTGAACCTGATTTTAAAGAAGATTTAGCTTTGTCTGAAAATCTCAAAAATTTGAACAAACAGCTTAATAAGGTAAAAATTGAAGGAATTAAGAAAGATTCAAGTAAAAATATAATAAAGGATAAAAAAATTAGGAACATATTAATTCGAGAACAAATTTTAAAAGATTTTCCCCCAAAAGAACTAAGAAGTATAATTGATCAAGGAAAAAAAGAAATTAAATCCGGAATTATAATTAGTATTTCGACGTTTGAAGATAAGGTGGGTTTAGCTGTAGGTATTTCTCAAGATTTGACCTCAAAATATGATGCCGTAGATTTAGTAAAAGTTGCGTCAACAATTCTTGGAGGCAAGGGAGGAGGTGGTAGAAAAGACTTTGCTCAAGCAGGGGGTGTAGATAAAAATAAAATTGAAGAAGCCTTTAAAGAAATTTCTAAAAAAATTAGTTAAGTTTTTTCTTTAAATTTTTATTTATAGCTTCAAGAAATTGATTTGTTGTTAAATATTTGGTGGACTTACCAATTAAAATTGCCAAATCCTTAGTCATTGAGCCGCTCTCAACAGTTTTAATACATACCTCTTCAATATTAGCTGAGAATTTAATTAATTCATCATTTCCATCAATTTTTCCTCTGTGACTCAAACCTCTTGTCCATGCAAAAATGGATGCTATAGGGTTTGTTGATGTTTCTTTTCCTTGTTGGTGCATTCTATAATGTCTAGTTACGGTTCCATGCGCAGCTTCAGACTCTACAGTTTTGCCATCTGGAGTCATTAATACGCTTGTCATCAATCCTAAAGATCCAAAACCTTGTGCAACAGTATCAGATTGCACATCACCATCATAATTCTTACACGCCCACACGTAACCACCGCTCCATTTCATAGCACATGCAACCATGTCATCAATTAATCGATGTTCATAAGTAATATTCGCTTTTTTGAATTTATCAGAAAATTCTTTTTCATATACTTCTTGAAAAAGATCTTTAAATCTCCCGTCATAGGCTTTAAGTATTGTATTTTTAGTTGATAGATAAACTGGCCATTTTCTTCCAAGACCGTAATTCATACATGCTCTAGCAAAATTTTTAATAGAGTCATCCAGATTGTACATTGTTAAAGCAGTTCCAGACCCTGGAAAATCAAATACCTTAAATTCCTTTTTTTGTTTTCCATCTTTAGAAGTCCACTTCACTTCAAGATTACCTTCGCTAGGTATTAAAAAGTCTGTAGCTCTATATTGATCTCCAAAAGCATGTCTTCCAATTACAATAGGTTGTGTCCAACCTGGTACATATTTTGGAACATTTTTACAAATGATTGGTTCTCTAAAAACTGTTCCACCTAGAATATTTCTTATAGTCCCATTCGGAGATTTCCACATTTTTTTCAATTTAAACTCTTCTACGCGAGCTTCATCTGGGGTTATTGTGGCACATTTAACACCTACACCATATTTTTTGATTGCATTTGCCGCATCCACAGTGATTTGATCGTCTGTTTTATCACGGCTTTCCATACCTAGATCGTAATATTTGAGATCTATTTCAAGATAAGGTTTAATTAGCTTTTCTTTTATGAAAGACCATATAATTCTCGTCATTTCATCACCATCAAGCTCTACAATAGGATTTTTAACTTTAATTTTTGCCATAAAAAATTGATTGATAAACTTTAATTTTTATACATATTAAGAAAAATTTAGCAAACTTAAAATTATGTTTAACACAATATTTCCCAAGATACATAGAGAAGGCTATAAATTCTTAGCCATTTCAATATTAATTACTTTTTTGGCACTATTTTTTTCTACTTTTTTAGGTTCAATTTTTATATTGATTACTGCATGGGTTTACTATTTTTTTAGAGATCCAGAGCGTTTTTCAATAAATGATGAAAACTATTTAGTAAGTCCAGCAGACGGTTTAATTACTGATATATCAGAAAGATCGGGTCCAGAGGAACTTAGGTTAGAGAATATATCTTATACAAGAGTCAGTGTTTTTATGAACGTTTTTAATTGTCATGTGAATAGATTACCATGCTCAGGAAGAGTAGAAGAAATTTATTATAAACCTGGAAAATTTTTAAATGCATCTTTAGACAAAGCAAGCGAAGAGAATGAGAGAAATTATTTCAAAATTAAATCAATATCAGATAACGAGGAAATAATTATAGTGCAAATCGCAGGTCTTATAGCTAGGAGAATTGTTTGCGATGTAGAACAAGGACAAGAACTAAAGCAAGGTGACAGAATAGGAATGATTAGATTTGGCAGCAGAGTTGATGTTTATTTCAAGAATAAAAAAGTTCTAGCAAAACCTGGACAAAATGTTGTTGCTGGAGAAAGTTTGTTAGCGTTTAAATAATGCAAGAAAATAAAAAATTTAAGTTAGTATCATCAAAAAAAACAAGATATTTATTGCCAAATATTCTCACACTTTGTGGCGTGTGTCTTGGAATAAGCTCAATAAAATTCTCAATAGACGGCAATTTTAATCTTGCGGTGATACTAATATTATTCGCAGCAATTTTAGACGCGTTGGATGGTAGAATAGCAAGATTATTAAAAGGGACTTCAGACTTCGGAAAAGAACTAGACACACTCACTGATTTTGTAAGTTTTGGTATAGCACCAGTATTTATTTTGTATTTTTGGGAACTTAACAACTACGGTAAATTAGGTTGGACTATTGCATTAATGTATTCTGTTTGTTGCGTTTTGAGATTAGCGAGATTTAATTTAACAAAAATTAATATCCAGGAAGAGTGGAAATATAATTTTTTCGAGGGAGTCCCGTCTCCTGCTGGAGGAATTCTCATATTAATGCCGCTAGTTTATGAGTTAAGTGATTACAATTTAAAGATTGATGTAAGAAGCTTATCTCCTTATCTTACAATTTTAGTTGCTCTTTTACTGGTGAGCAAAATCCCAACGCTTTCACTTAAAAAAATATCAATTTCATCAAAAGCAACAATTTTTCTTCTTCTAGCCATTGGTGCAATTTTCATAGCGCTATTATTCTACACTTTTGAAACTTTATTACTTTTAAGCATTATTTATTTAACTTCCATCCCGATTAGTATATTTATGTTCAAAAAACAGAAAGACACTCACTCTACTAAAATATCTGATGAAGACCATGAAGATATTTTATAATGAAGAAATCTAAAAAAATTAAAAAAAGTAATTTTTGGAAAGTAAGACAAAAAAGAGACCAATATTTTAAAAAATCTAAAATTCTAGGGTACAGATCAAGAGCTTCATTTAAATTGATAGAGCTTAATAACAAATTTAAATTTATGAAAAAAAACACTCATCTTTTAGATTTAGGTTCTAGCCCAGGAGGATGGTCTCAAGTAGCAAGTAAATTAATAACATCTGGAAAGATTTTATCAATAGATATTAAAGAAATGGATCAAATAAAAAATGTAAAATTTTTGAAATCTAATATATTTGATCAAAGTACAAAAGAGTTTATTAAAACCTTCTTCAAACAAAAAATTGATGTAATTATATCAGACATGGCTGCTGATACTACTGGAAGCAAGTCTCTGGACTCAATTAGAACTAATCAATTATGTGCCGAAGTTATATTAATGTCATCAAAAATATTAAAACCTAAAGGTGTATTTGTCTCTAAACTGTTTATGGGTGAGGACTTCATTGAGGTTAAGAATTTAGCTAAAACATTATTTAAAGAGGTAAATTTTTTTAAACCAGACTCAAGCAAACCTGAGTCAAAAGAGACTTATTTACACAGCAAAATTCTAAAGACTTTCTAAAATTTATAAATTGTATATAAGTTAATATGGATACAATAAAAGAATCTTTAACCTTTGATGACGTTTTACTTGTTCCTCAATATTCAAACGTTTTGCCATCAGAAACAGATATATCTCTAAGTTTAACAAATAAAATTTTATTAAAAGCCCCTTTTTTATCCTCAGCTATGGATACAGTTACAGAATCTAATATGGCCATAGCAATGGCAAAAGCTGGAGGGATAGGCATCATACATCGCAACTTAAATACTAAAAAACAAGCAAAAGAAATTTATAAAGTGAAGAAAAAAAAATTATTAGTAGGCGCAGCCATAGGAACAAGTCAAAGAGAGGACCTGGATAGGGCTAAAGAACTAATAAATAATGGATGTGATTTAATAGTAATCGATACTGCACATGGTCATAGTGAAAAAGTTTTGCGAATATTGTCAAAATTAAAAAAAATAAGTAAAAATATTCCGACATGCGTAGGCAATGTGGCTACAGGACAAGCTGCAAAAAAATTATATAATTCTGGTGCAGACATAATTAAAGTAGGTATAGGACCAGGCTCAATTTGCACAACGAGAATGGTAGCTGGCATTGGTGTACCTCAAATTTCTGCGATTATGGATATAAAACAATCTTTAAAAAATAAAAAAATAAAAATTATTTCAGATGGAGGAATAAAGTTTTCCGGGGATATTGCAAAAGCACTGGCAGCTGGAGCTGACGCGATAATGATGGGCTCAATTTTTGCTGGGACGAATGAGAGTCCGGGAAGAAAATTTAAAGCAAAAGGTAAATTTTACAAGATTTACAGAGGAATGGGTTCTATTGGAGCAATGTCTTCTGGATCTGCTAACAGATACTTTCAAAAAAATTATAAAGATAGATCAAAATTTGTGCCAGAAGGTGTTGAAGGAAGGGTAGAGTATAAAGGAAATGTTTCAAAAATTATATTTCAGCTTAAAGGCGGATTACGTTCTTCTATGGGGTATATTGGTGCAAGAAATTTAAAACAAATATCTAAAAATGCTAAATTTATCAAAATTACGAAAGCAGGTTTTTATGAAAGCATGGTACATAGTGTTGAAATGACTCAAAAAAACATAAACTATAAGTTATGATTTCAAGATTATTTATAAAAACTTTAATATTAACTTTTTATTTGAGCACGCTGTCGGCAAATACAAAATATTTTGAAGAAGGATTAAACCTCTTTAAAAATAAAAAATTTCAAGAAGCAAAGTTTAAGTTCGAACAGGATATTGTGTTTAATCCAAAGAGCGAAAAATCGTATTTATATTTATCAAAAATATTCAAAAATTTAGATAAAAAAAATTTAGAGGAACAAAATCTTAAAACAGTGATTTTGCTTAATCCACAGAATGAAGAAGCAATTTATAATTTAGCGAAATTAAAATTAGACACTTCAGATTATAAAAAAAGTCGAGAATTAAATAATAAATTAATAATTTTGTGCAAAAAACTTTGTAAACAAAGTCAAAAACTAAAAATAGAAATTGATAATTTATCAAAAAAATAAATGCAATTTCAAAATGATAAGGAAAAAATATTAATTATCGACTTTGGATCACAAGTCACTAAATTAATTGCAAGGAGAATTCGTGATTTAGGTATTTATTCTGAAGTTATCACTCCAGAAGAATTAAAAAAATATAAACATTATGATTTTGTTAAAGGTATAATACTATCTGGAGGGCCATCTACAGTCACAAAAAAAAATTTTCAAAGTATTCCAAAAGATATCTTAAAAAAAAAAATACCAATACTAGGAATATGTTACGGATTACAGCTTATCGCTAAGTTGTTTGGTGGAAAAATAAAATCTTCAAAAAAAAGAAGGGAATTTGGTAGAACTTTAATTTTAGATAAAAAAAAATCTCTCTTAACAAAAAATTTTTTTAAGGCTAAACAATATGTGTGGATGAGCCATGAGGATGCAGTAATAAAATTACCAAAAAAATTCAAAAACATTGCATGTACTAAAGAGTCAAAATTAACAATAATTGAAAATTCAAAAGAAAAAATTTACGGTGTTCAATTTCATCCTGAAGTGACACATACAGATAATGGTATTCAAATTTTTAAAAATTTTCTATTTTCAATATGTAAAATTAAGAGTAGGTGGAGTGTTAAAAGCCAAAAAACAAAGCTTATAAATGAAGTAAGGCAAATAGTAAAAAAAGATAAAGTGATTTGTGCTTTGTCTGGAGGAGTAGATAGTAGCGTAGTAGCACTTTTAATTAACAAAGCAATAAATAAAAACTTAATTTGTATTATGGTGGATACCGGTTTAATGAGAAAAAATGAATTTAAGTATACTTACAAAATTTTTAAAAAAAAATTCAAATTAAATGTAAAGTTAATAAATGCATCTAAAATTTTTTTAAAAAAACTTCAAAATATTTCAAATCCAGAAAAAAAACGTAAAATAATTGGAAATACATTTGTAAATATTTTTGAGAGAGAGTCAAAAAAATTTAAAAATGTTAAGTTTCTTGCACAGGGTACATTATATCCTGATGTTATCGAAAGTAAATCATCAACTGGAAGTAAGACATCAAAGATCAAGTCGCATCACAATGTAGGTGGATTACCAAAAAAAATGAATTTAACTCTGATAGAGCCATTAAAAGAGTTTTTTAAGGACGAAGTGAGAAAATTAGGTGAAGTTTTAGGTTTATCAAAAAATATATCAAATAGACACCCGTTTCCAGGACCAGGTTTAGCTATTAGGATAATTGGCAAAATAAATTCTGAAAAAATTGAAATACTTCAAAATGCCGATAAGATTTTTATAGACGAATTAAATAGAAGCAATTTATATAATAAAATTTGGCAAGCTTATGCAGCTCTTTTACCATTTAAAACAGTTGGAGTCATGGGAGATTCCAGAACTTATGAATATACTTGTTTATTAAGGGCCGTAATATCAGAAGATGGAATGACAGCTGATTACTATAATTTCCCTAAAGATTTTTTAGATAATATTTCAAACAAGATAGTGAATAATGTAAAAGGTATTAACAGAGTTGTTTATGATATAAGTTCAAAACCACCAAGCACTATAGAATTAGAATAAAATTTTTAAATGATTTTCAAGATAAAAAAAATAATTGATAAAAAAGGTAAATCTAAAATTGTTAGTTTAACCGCTTATTCAAAAAATATTGCTGGAATTTTAGATAAATATGTCGATATTATTTTAGTGGGTGACTCAATGGCTAATGTTCTTTATGGTTTGAAAAATACCCATAAAATTACATTAGACAATATAATTCAACACACAATAAGTGTAAAAAGAGGTGTAAAAAAATCACTTCTAGTGGTTGATATGCCTAAAGGAACTTACAAAAATAAAATTGAGGCAAAAAAAAATGCGAAATTAATTTTAAATTCGACCAATTGTGATGCGGTAAAATTGGAGAGTAATTCTAAAAATTTCGATATAATTAAGGAACTTGTAAATTCAAAAATACCTGTGATGGGACATATAGGATATACTCCACAGTTTAAAAAAAAGTTTAAAATTGAGGGAAAAAGTAAAAAAAGTTCTAACAAACTTTTAAAAGAAGCATTATTAATCGAAAAAGCAGGTGCATTTGCGATCGTGTTGGAGTGTGTAGCCTCAAAAACCTCAAAACTGATAACTGATACTCTTAAGATACCTACAATTGGCATAGGTTCCTCAAATTACTGTGATGGACAAATTTTGGTAACGGATGATATGTTAGGCCTAAGCGGGTTTTATCCAAGATTTGTAAAAAAATATGTTTCTTTAAACAGATTAATCGATAAAGCTGTTAAAAAATATACTAGGGATGTAAAATTAGATAAATTTCCTACAAAAAAAAATTTTTTAGATGGATCAAAATTTGGAAAATAATAAATCTTTTAAGAATAAAGCAATTTTATTTTTTAATGAGAATAAACTTAAAATCATTTTTCTTATTTTTTCTTTACTTACAGTTATAATATTTTTTTTATTTTTAAGTATAAACAATGAAAAGAAAAATAATCTTATTGCAGAACAATATATTCAAGCAGGAATTCACTTATCTTCAGGACAGAGAAATAAATCAATAAAAATTTATGAAAATATAATATTAAGTAAAAATCGGTTTTATTCTATTTTAGCTTTAAATACAATACTAGAAAAAAAACTTGTATCTGATGAAAAAAAGATTTTAGATTATTTTGATGTCATTGAAGGTTTAGATATTTCCACAGATAGGAAAGATTTAATTTTATTGAAAAAATCTTTATATCTTATGAAAAACTCACAGCAAGAAAAAGCAAAAAAAATTCTGAAGGAACTTGTTAAAAAAAAATCACAATTTAAAAACTTAGCAAATGAAATTCTATCCGAATAAAAATAAATGAAATTATTCTCTAGTTTGATATTAACTTTATTTGTTTTAGGCTGTTCATTTGACAACAAATCTGGTATTTGGAATAATGAAAATAATCCAAGACAAAATTTAAAAAAAAATCTTTTTGCAGATTTTAAATCATTATCATCAAAAAATAGATCTTTTAATAAAACTATTCCTATAAAAGATGGAGAAATTGTAAATTTTTCTCCTCAGATAAAAAACAATAGCTGGAACGACATTTTTTATGATCAAACAAACAACACTTTAAATTTTCAATACAATAATTCTAATAAGCTTATTTATAAATCTAAAAAGTTAACAAGCGGTAACACAGGAAATTATCTTTTATTGAATAATGACAATGTAATTTTGAATACTGAAAAGGGTGATATTATTTTTTATTCATTAAATAATAATAAAATCATAAATAAGTTTAATTTTTATAAAAAGAAATTTAAAAAAATTCCAAAAAAATTAAATTTTATTGTTGAAAATAATATAGTATATATTTCAGATAATTTAGGTTATCTGTATTCATTTGACTATATTTCAAATAAAGTACTCTGGGCTAAAAACTATAAAATTCCTTTTAGATCAAATCTAAAATTATCCAAAAATAAATTAATAGCTGCTAATCAAAATAATATTTTGTATTTTTTTGATAAAAATAATGGCGATATATTAAAATTAATTCCAACAGAGGAGACAAGTGTTAAAAATCAATTTAGAAATAATATCTCAACAAGTTTAAACCAAACTTTTTTTCTAAACACATATGGCTCTTTATACGCCGTGAACAATCAAACAATGAAAATTTCTTGGTTTATTAATTTAAATCAGTCAAATAACTTAAACCCAAGTAATCTTTTTTTAGGCAATCATCTTGTTAATTATATGGATAAAATTATTGTTTCATCAAATAATTTTTCATATGTGTTAAATAAAAATAATGGTCAAATCATTTCAAAAAAAAATTTTTCTTCTTTTATAAAGCCGACTGTTAATAACTATAACATTTTTTGGATTACAAAAAATAATTTACTCATAGCATATAATTTAAAAAGCAAAAAAATTATCTACTCTTACGATCTTGATAAGATGATTTCTGATTTCCTTAAAATCAAAAAAAAAAAGCTGAATTTATGTCAATTATTATTGCTGGAAATAAAATAAATATTTTTTTAAATAATTCTTATGTTTTAAAATTGAATTCTAATGGTGAACTTATAGATGTAATTAAACTTCCCACTAAGATAAAAACATACCCAACATTTTATAAAAATAAACTAATTTATTTAAATAAAAAAAATAAAATTTTCATTATTAACTAATTATTAGATTTACCACTCAATAGAGATAATTGTTTAACTTTAAGTCCTCTCAATTTATCCGAAGGCTTAACAGGATATTCTCCTGTGAAATAATGATCACTGAATTGTGGGTAATTTGAATTTCTTTTCGTTCCTGTTAAAGCTTTGTACATTCCATTTAAACTTAGAAACTTTAGACTTTTTGCTTTAATATAATTACACATTTCGTCCGTGCTTTTTTCGTTTGCTAAAAGTTCCTCCCTAGTAGGCATATCTACTCCGTAGAAGTCTGGATATCTAATCTCAGGGCATGCAATTCTTACATGTACCTCTTTTGCTCCACTTTCATAAAGCATTTTAACAATCTTATTACAAGTTGTTCCCCTCACCAAAGAGTCGTCTATTAATATAATTGATTTATTTTTAACAATTGTTCTTGTTGAGCTTAGTTTGAGTTTTACACCTAAACTTCTAATATTTTGAGAAGGTTCGATAAACGTTCTACCTACGTAATGATTTCTTATAAGACCAAGATCAAATGGTTTTCTTGATTTTTCAGCAAACCCTATTGCAGCTGGCACACCAGAGTCAGGAACAGGTACAACTAAATCTGCATTTAAATCAGTCTCATTAGCTAACTCCAATCCTAAATTTTTTCTATATTCATAAGCACATTTTCCATTAATTAAACTGTCAGGCCTTGCAAAATAAATGTACTCGAAAATACATGGTCTGGATTTTTGTTTCGGGAAAGGTTTTATACTTTTAAGTGTACTGTTTTCGATTATTACTATTTCACCATTTTCTACATCTCTTACGTATGATGCACCTACAATATCTAAGGCGCAAGTTTCTGAGGCAAAAATATAGGAATTTTTTAATTTTCCTATGACTAAAGGTCTTATTCCAAAAGGGTCACGCACACCAACCAGTTTTTTGTTTGTCATAAGAATTAAAGAGTACCCCCCTTGAATTTGGAAAAGTACATCAATTAATTTTTCTAAAAACTTCTCTCTTTTTGATTTAGCAATTAATTGCACTATTGTTTCCGTGTCACTAGTTGTCCTAAAAATTGCACCCTCCTTGACTAAATCCTCTCTTAGTAATAATGCGTTAGTTAAATTTCCATTATGGGCTAAACTTAAACCACCCATGTGTAAATCAGCGAAAAAAGGCTGTATATTCCTTAATGAAGTTTCACCAGTAGTCGAATATCTATTGTGTCCAATAGCAAAAAATCCTGGTAATTTTTTTAAAGTTTCTTGATCAGTAAAATGATCACCTACTAAACCGTGCCTTTTTTCTGAATGATAATTTTTTCCATCAAAAGAAACTATACCACATCCTTCTTGTCCTCTGTGTTGTAAGGCATGTAAACCCAAAGCTACTAAAGCAGACGCGTCCTCATGGTTTGATATACCAAATATTCCACACTCCTCCTTTAATTTATCAAAATTAAATTTTTTCAATTTTTTCTTTCGTATCAATGAATTCCTCGCCTGAGGGAAATTCTTCAATTAGGATTTCACTTCCTTTACTAATAATATAAAATGAAATAGCCTTCTCAGCAGATATATCCCAATTTTTATAGGGATAAAACCAATTTAATATAGAGAATACACAAACACTCACAACATAACCTTTAAAAATACCAAATAATAAGCCAAAAGTTCTATCTATAGAACCAACCCCAGTCCATGTGACTGCCCTGCTAAAAGCTTTTCCAATTAAAATCGTTAAAAATAAAGTGAGAAAAAAAATTACCACTCCTAGTCCAACATTATTTATAAAATCAGACTCGATATATTCTCTTACTGTAGGTTGAAATTTTGGAACCAAAATTATCGTAATAACAGTTGAAAAAACCCACTTCATGAAAGAAATTAAACTCAAAGTGAAACCTTTTAAAAAACATTGAATTGTAAAATAAATTAAAATCACAGAGGCTGCAACATCAAACAAATTAAAGTTATTAATAAAATTTTCCAAAATATTATAATTCGTTGTTAGACTGAGTATCTTTACCAAAGGGTTTGTAGATCAATAATAATCTAGGAAGCAGAGTCAATACTGAAATCATTGCCAATAACATTGCTATCCCAGTAAAAATACCGAAATAGATAGTTGGAATAAAATTTGATAATATAAGAATTGAGAAACCAAATACTATTGTGATGGAAGTGTTCAATATAGCTATACCAACAGTGCTATGACACCTATCTAAAGTTTTATCATAGCTTTTAATTTTTTTAAATTCTTCTTTGAACCTGTAAATATAATGAATACTATTATCTACAGCTATACCAATCGTGATAGCAGCAATAGTAATTGTCATCATATCTAGAGGAATATTCATGAGACCAATTATTCCGAGAATAAAAAAAGCAGCAAGAAAATTTGGAACAACACCTATAATTGACAGCGCAGTATTTCTAAAAAGAATTAAAAACATTATAAATATACCTAACATAACTATTCCAAGTGTCAGTATTTGTGATTTAAAAAGACTTTGTAACAAATTATTAAATATTATTAATACGCCAGCAAGTTTGTATTCTTTGTTGTTCAATCCGAGAGTATTTATTTCAGAGTTTATTTTATTTATAAGGTCGTTTCTCCTTAAATCTTTTAATGAGTCTTTAATCCTAACAGAAATTCTAGCCTCGTTATTTTCAACTGAAATGTAAGGCGATATTATTTCTTGTTTAATTTCTTCTGGAATCTTGCTGTATAAAACTGCTATTTCTAAACTTTGTAATTCTTTTTTATTTAAATCTTCAGCAACCCTCAAAATCGAGCCAAATGATAGAACTTTTCCTATTTCTGGCAAAGAGTCTAAGTAATCATGAACTTTTAATATCTTATCCATTTTATCTCTAGTAAACCAATATTTTGATCTATCTTCATTCTCATCGATATCTTCCTCCCACTCTGAAAATTGATCATCTTTCTCAATTTTTTGTTTTGTAGGAAATTTCAAAATAATATCTAACGGTGTTGTGCCCCCTAAATCATCATCAATTTTTTTCATACCTTTGTAAATTTCCGTCTCTTTATCAAAATAGTTAATAAAACTATTCTCTACTTGAAGTTTAGCTATACCAACTATGCTTAATCCAATTATAAAAATTGTAGATCCAAATAAAAAAATCCGACTTTTTTTCGCTATAGATCCAAGTAAAGAGGTAATTAAAGATTTTTCAGTATCTTTAAGGTTAATTTCTTGATCTGTTGAAAAAATATTTAATAACGAAGGTAAAAGCAAAAAGGTTACTATTAAGGAAACTATTAATCCTAAAGTCATCATCAATCCAAAATCCATAATAGGTTTAATACCACTAAAAATTAAAGATAAAAAAGCACATATTGTAGTTAGAACAGTGTAGAGAATTGGAAGCATCATTTTTTTACTAGCTTGAAATACAGCTTCATTTTTTGACATTGAAGGAAATTCCTTTTTTAATTGTAAGAACCTTACAGTTAAATGAATATTCATGGCCATATTTAATATCAACATTAGGGCAATAAAATTTGAAGAAATTACAGTTACCTTCCAACCAAGCAATCCTAATAAGCCAATCATTATAATCACAGATGTTGCACAACCTATTAATGGCATTGCTACCCATTTTAAATTTTTAAAGATAAGCCAAAGAGTTAAAATAATAAAAATAAAAACACCTATACCGAAAACTATAATATCGCTTTTGATAAAACTCATCATATCATCTGCTATCATTGGAATTCCACCCAAGTGAATTTTAGCATTTTCACCATATTTGTTAATTACGTCTCTTATTTCGTTTATATTTTGATGATTTCTAATATTGTATAAATTTTTATAATCTTCGTATTCTTCCAAAAACTTTTTATAATTTACACGCTCTTCTTTACTCAAACCCGTATCTTTGATTTGATTAAAATATTTATCTTTAATTTTTAAATATTCAGCTAATCTTTCATCTTTTTTTAAATAAACAACAATTCCTGAAGTTTTACCGTCTTCACTTATTACATAATTCTTATATATTGGGCTATTCAAAATTTCTTCAAAACCCCTTTTTCTATCTATCTCGGGATACGACAGCGTTTTGTAGTTATTAAGTCTATCCATTAAATTCTCATCAGTGCTTTTCAAAAGGGGAACGTCTATGACAGTTATTACATTATCCACCCAGGTTAATTTTTCTATTTTTGACTTTAAAAGTTGTAAATTAAGAATTGTTTCCTTCTCAATAAAACTAGATACTGGAGTATACGTGAGCACTAGAAATTCCTTAGATCCATATCTCTCATTTATCTCTCTTAAATATTTAAGATCTTCATCGCCCTCTAAAAGCAAAGCATCCGAGGAAGCATCTAAATTAAAATTTTTTGCTTGGTAAAGGGAAAAAATAATTATTCCAATTAATAAAAGAATGGTGAACTTTGAAAAATCTACTATAAATTTTTTATAAATATAAGACCACATTGAGATATTTCAGATATATCTGAATTTAATTATAACTAAAGAAAAAATTAAGCCTAATTTTTGGTCAAATCTTTGAATTTTGTATAAATACCTTCAAACTCAACTTTAATTGTACCTGTAGGCCCATGCCTTTGTTTACCTAAAATTATATCTGCAAGTCCATTTACATCATTCATCTTAGATTGCCACTCTGCGTGTTCAATTGAGCCTAATTTTGGTTGTTTTCTCTCTAAATAGTATGACTCTCGATAAACAAACATAACTACATCTGCATCTTGTTCAATAGAGCCAGATTCTCTAAGATCCGCTAATTGAGGTTGTTTATCATCACGCTGTTCTACAGCTCTTGAAAGTTGAGATAAAGCCAAAACCGGCACAGATAATTCTTTAGCCAAAGCTTTTAATCCTTGAGTAATTTCAGATATTTCTTGAACTCTTCCCTCATTTTTATTTAAGTTGGATCTCATTAGTTGAATATAATCAACTACTATAAGATCTAATCCAAACAATCTCTTTATACGTCTTGCTCTGTTACATAAAGTGGCAATGGTGATTGCAGGAGTTTCATCTATAAATAAAGGTAAATTATAAATATTTCTTGATGTTTCAATGTATCTATTAATTTCCTCTTCTGAAACTTTACCTCGTCTTATATCATCAGATTTAATTTTTGCTTGTTCAGATAAGATTCTTGTTGATAGTTGCTCTGATGACATCTCTAAAGAAAAAAATGCCACAGATGATTTTTCTTGTCGTTTTAGAATATTTTGAGCTGCATTATATGCTATATTAGTTGCTAGAGCTGTTTTCCCCATCGAAGGTCTTCCAGCAATTATTATTAAGTCAGATTTATGTAAACCTCCTAATTTTTCATCTAGGTCGGTTAGGCCAGTTGGGACACCAACTATACCCTGATCGTTTTGCATAGCCTGTGTTGCCATCTGGATAGTTTGATCTAAAGCTTGGTTAAATTTTAAAAAAGATCTTGAAAAACTTCCTCTTTCAGCTAAGTCAAATAAAGATTTTTCTGTGTCTTCAATTATATTTTCAGCATTTTGTTCTTCTGTGCTTGCATTAATTGTATCAGAAGAAAGTTTATTTGAAATTAATACTAGTTCTCTACGTAAATACATTTCGTGAATGATTTTTGCGTAGTCTACAGCCTGTTTTGTTGAACCTGAAAATCTTGTCAGCTTTACCAAATATTCTGTACCTCCTACTTCATTCAACATATTGTCTTTCTCAAAATAATTTTTTAATGTTATAGGATTAGCTATCATTCCTTTATTATTAAGATTTTGAATTACCTCGTAGATTTTAATGTGTCCAGGGTCGTAAAAAACTGATGGTGTTACAATTGATGAAATTTCATCAATTATGTCATTATTAACCAATATTGAGCCCAGTAATGCTTGCTCAGCTTCAAGATTTGCTGGTTGTTCGTTTTTAATTTCGCTTTGAATTAAATGAGTTTCTTTCACGAAATAATAGTAAGTTAATCTAAATTTTCTTAAAGTAAAAAGTTACTCACGGTTTTACGGATCTGTGGAAAAGTTACTTAGACTGAGCCTTGTCGATTTTGATTGTAATGTTTGCTTTTACTTCTGAGTGAAAATTTATACTTGCTTTGAATGACCCAATTTTATTTAGATCATCTTTTAAGATAATTTGCGATGGACTCACATCTGCATTTACCTTTTCTTTTATCAAATTTGTAATTTCTTTTGGCTTAATTGATCCATAAAGATCTCCGTTATCTTTGCTTTCTCTTTTAAAAAGAAATGATTTATTGTTTACTAATTTTGATATTTCTTTATATTTATTTTTAATTTCAATGTTTTTTTTATTTAGCTCGTCTTTTTTTCTCTCTACGTAATTCTGATTTTCTTTATTAAATCTTAATGCTTTTCCTTGTTTCAAGAGAAAATTTCTTCCATACCCACTTTTTACTTTCACTTTATCTCCGATATTTCCAAGATTTAGAATATTTTCAAGAAGAATAAGTTCCATATTATATAAGTCCTAAAATCTTAGCCTTTTTAATTTCCTTTGTTAGTTTTTTTTGTTTATTGAAGGAAACAGAGCTTATTTTTGAGGAAACTATTTTACCATTATCTGTAAGATACTTCTTCAGAAGACTGACATTTTTATAGTCTATTAAAGGAGCATTTTTAGTGGATAGTGGGCATTTTTTTTGAAATTTGTTATCAATTTTTTGAAAAAGACTTAGTTTATTTAAAGAGTTCGAGTTTCTTTTTTGAAATTTTTTATTTTTTCTTTTCATTTATTTTTTTTCTTTCTTAAAAAACTCATTTTTCGTGTCAAGCTTTTTATATCTGACCGTTAGATATCTTATAATTGATCCATCTACTTTTATTTTCTTTTCGATTTCACTGAGTGTTTTGTTATCTCCCTCAAATTTATAGTGAATGTAAAAACCTTTTTTATAATTTTTTATTTTATTTGAAAGACTCATTAATCCCCATTCTTCAATCTTGATTACTTTTCCTGATGATTTATTGATTAATTCGTTGTATTTCTCTTTAAGAGATTTTATTTCATTATCTGCTAAGTCTTGTTTAGCTATAATAGTATTCTCGTAAAATGCCATAATTTACAGTAAATTAACTTATTATTATTATTTTCAAAAATTGGTTTATACTATAATTAATGCTTTTATCAACACAAATAATGATTAATTAAATAAGATAAAATGAGTGCTTTATTATTTCCAGGTCAGGGATCGCAAGTTGTTGGCATGGGATTAGAATTATATAAAAATTTTAAAATAGTTAAAAAAATTTTTAGCGAGGCGGATCAAAAACTAAATTTTTCACTTTCAAAAATTATACTTGAAGGCCCAGAAGATGAATTAAAGCTCACAAAATATACTCAACCAGCTATTTTGACAGTAAGTTATTCAATTTTTAAAGTGATGAAAGATGAATTTAATATTGACTTTAAAAATTTTAAATATTTTTCTGGTCACTCATTGGGAGAATACAGTGCGTTGGTATGTTCTGAGTCTTTAATTTTTGAAGATGCAATTTATTTAGTTTATGAGAGAGGTAAAGCAATGCAAAATGCAGTACCAGTTGGTAAGGGAAGTATGATTGCAATTCTAGGAAGCAAAATTAACGAAATAAATAAATTTTTTATCGATAATAAAAGTGAAAATAGCGTGTGTGAAATCGCAAATGATAATGCAGATGGGCAAGTAATTGTTAGTGGCGATCAGGAGAGAATAAGCTCACTGCAAAATGAGCTAAGAGAAAATAAAATAAAAACTATCCCTTTAAAAGTAAGCGCACCGTTTCATTGCTCATTGATGAAGCCGGCAGCAATGATAATGAAAAATAAAATTGATGAAACAATCTTTAAAACACCTAAGTTTGAAATTGTAAGTAATGTAAATGCTTTGCCCGAAAACAATCCATCAGAAATTAAAAAATTATTATACAAACAAATTTTTTCGACTGTTCGATGGCGTGAAAGTTTGATAAATATGTCTAAAAATGGCATAACGAATTTTGTTGAAATAGGTCCAGGAAAAGTTTTATCAGGAATGGTAAAAAGGACTCTTAAAGGCGTAAATTGCTTTTCAATTAACTCAATAGCTGATATTAAAACTTTTATAAATGAACTTAAAAAATAGAAAGATATTAATCACAGGTGCTACTGGTGGAATTGGAAATTGTTTAGTAGAAAAGTTTGATCAATTAGGTAGCAAAATATTTGCAACAGGTACGAATGAAGAAAAGTTAAACAATCTCAAAAAAAAATTCCCAAATATCGAAATCGGAAGATTTAAGCTAAATGAACATAATAAAATTGAGGAATTTATTGAAAATGTTCATAGTAAACTAGATGGTATTGATGTTCTCATAAATAATGCTGGAATAAATTTGGATAATTTATCTATTAGATTGACTGAGGAAAATTGGAAAAAAGTAATAGATATTAATTTAACTTCCACTTTTTTAATGTGTAAACATGTAATTAAAAAAATGTTAAAAAAAAAATATGGAAAGATAATTAATATAACTTCAATAGTTGGCCATACAGGCAATCTAGGACAGGCAAATTACTCTGCTTCTAAGTCTGGCATAGTAGCTTTTTCAAAAAGCTTAGCGATCGAGTATGCAAAAAAAAATATAAATATAAATTGTGTTTCTCCAGGCTTCATTCAAACTGAAATGACAGACAAAATTAATGAAGAATTTAAAAAAACTTTAATTAATAAAATTCCCTCAGGAAATCTTGGCACTGGTCAAGATGTTTCAAATTGTGTAGCTTTTTTGGCCTCTGATATGGCTAGTTATATTAACGGCGAAACTGTGCATGTAAACGGTGGAATGTATATGGCTTGACAATTCTGCCTAATAATCTATTAAGAAATAAATACTTAAGAAAGGAATTCATGTCAGACGAAGTAAAAAACAAGATCAAAAAAATAGTTGCAGATCATTTAGGTATAGAAGAAGAAAAAGTTACTGAGGAAGCCAGTTTTATAGACGATCTTGGTGCAGATAGTTTAGATACAGTAGAGCTGGTTATGGCTTTTGAAGAAGAATTTGGATCAGAAATATCTGATAGTGAGGCTGAGAAAATTCTTACGGTAGGTGATGCAATTAAATTTATCGAAAGCAAAACAAGTTAATAAGATACAAATTTTTTATTAATATGACCACTGATAATAATATCATGGTTATATTATCATCTCCTTCAGGCGTAGGAAAAACAACTCTTACAAAAAAAATACAACAAAAGTATCAATCTTTTAAAATTTCTGTCTCTTATACAACTCGACCACCAAGATCGAATGAGGTGGATGGAGTAGATTATAAATTCGTAAAAAAAGAGAAATTTGAGCAATTAATCAAAGAAAATCAATTTTATGAATATGCCAAAATTTTTGAAAATTATTATGGAACATTAAAAAAAAATGTTGATGAAACATTACAAAAAAACGACATTATTTTTGATATCGATTGGCAAGGAACTAAACAATTATCCAAATTTAAGAATTTGAATTTAATTAAAATTTTCTTAATTACGGAAAATAAGGAAGAATTGAAAAAAAGATTGATGACAAGGGGTCAAAATACATCAGAAGAATTAGAGAAGAGGTTCAATTCATTTGATGAGGATATCAAATATTGGAATGATTACGATTATATTCTAATTAATAAAAATTTAGATGTATGTTTCAAACAAATTGAAAATATAATATTAATGAACAAGATTAAAGCGGTTAATTTTCCTCATAAAGCTGAGTGATATGATAATAAATTTCAGGTTTTAAATCAGATGGTCTTAAATTTAATTTAATTCCATTAATTTTTTTAATCTGTTTTTCATTTAAAATACTTTGAATTTTCTTTTTTATTATTTTTCTTTTACTTGAAAAAAATATTTGGGTTATTTTCTCTAAATTAGTCAGATTTTTTATCGAAAATGTAAATTTTTTTTTTGGCTGAAAATGGACAACCATGGAAGTTACTTTTGGAATTGGACGGAAACAGTTTTTAGATACTATAAATTTATTAACCAATTTTAGTCTGTAATTAGCCAATATTGAAATCCTTCCATAATTTTTTGAAGGAAACCTGCCAATAATTTTTTCAGCTAATTCTTTCTGAAACATTAGAATTAGCCCGCAATATTTAGGTGGCCAGTTTTTGAATTTTAATAATTTGACCAGTATCTGAGAGGAAATATTATAAGGCAAATTGCCAAAAATAAATGAATTATTAGAAATTTCTTTTTCTAAATTATAATTCAAAATATCAGATGTTATTACTTTTATAAATTTATCTTTTTGATATTTTTTTTTAAGCTCCCTTGCTAATTTTTCATCTTTTTCAATTATTAGTAATGTTTTAGGTTTTTGCTTTATAATCTCACCAGTTAAAGCACCTTTGCCAGGACCTATTTCAACAATGTTTTTATTCTTTACCTTAACTAAACTTATTATCTTTTTTACAATATTTTTATCATTAAGAAAGTTTTGGCCAAGAGATCTCTTTGGAAAACTCATTTTCCGAACTTGTTAACAAATTTTATTGACTCGATTAAGCTTAAAGGATTTGCTTTATTTTGTGCAATTAAATATTTCGCAGTTCCGTGATCAGGTGAAACTCTTAAGTATTTTAATCCAAGAGTTACGTTTATTGCATTAAATTTAAATATACTTTTAAAAGGTGCAAGAACTTGGTCATGATACATGCCTACTAAAATATCATAATTTCTATAATCTTTAATAAAAACAGTATCTGAAATTAGGGGCCCTTTTACCTTAATCCCTTTTTTCTTTAATGCTTTAATTGAGGGAATAATTATTTTCTTTTCTTCTGAGTTTTTTCTAAACTCTGCGTTATGAGGATTTAAACCCAAGACTCCTATCAAAGGTTTTTTATTAAATAAATTTTTATAATTTTGATTAAGGCTTTTAATTTTTCTTATTATAAATTTTTTATTTAATTTTTTTGATACATCTTGTATATCAATATGCGTTGTAATCGGCGAAACACTTAATATTTTATTTCTAATAAGCATTACCTCAGAGTCATTTTTAATTCCACATTTTGAAGCTAAATATTCCGTTACTCCAATTTTACTTTTTTTTAGAAGATTTTTATCTATTGCACAATTTATAATCCCTTTAATATTATTATTAGAAGCAAGCTTATGTGCAGTATTTAATGACTCGATAACAAACTTCGAAGCCGCTTTTTGATTTACCTCAAAGGGATTTTTGAAAGCCAAGTTTATATTTAAAATATTCAATTTTTCATTTTTTTCATGTTGATTGATATTTTTAATTTTCTTCATTTTTAAATTGTAATTTAATTTTTTAAACTGTTTTTGAAGTAAGCTATAATTTGAAATAAATATAATTTTTTTTCTTATCGATTTTGTTAGTTTTTTCCAACTCTTAAAAATTATTTCTGAATTGATACTATTTGGATCCCCGCTTAAAATTATGATCTTTTTATTCATTAATTATATTCTATTAAACTATTATTTTTTAATTTTGACAAAAGACTTCTTGAGTATAAATTAAATAATTCATTTTTCTTACGATTAATAAGATTTATTTTCAGCTCATTTATGTTTATATTCTCTACTTTCGAAATTTTTTTATCATTTAATTTCAAAAATAAAGCACTATTAGATGTAATAAGGGGTTCAGTAACTTCCCCAACTTTAATTTTAGTAACTAGATTAAATATTTTCTTATTTAATGATTTAGCATTAAGCCAACCCAAGTCTCCTTTATTAGATGCTGTAGATGATATACTGTATTTAACTGCTGTAGTTTCAAATCCATATTTATTAATTTGTTCTTGAATATTAATAATTTTCTTTTGGTCGTTTAAGTCATTGTTAAGGGAAATTTCAATTTCAGATATTCTAAATTGCTCAATATCAGTTTGACTTTTTAACAAATTTTCTAGTTCCTGATTTATATTTTTTTCATCAATCTCAATTTTTTTTGAGTAAACTTGATAAATATATTTTTGCCATAAAAAATCAATTTCTAATTCTTCATAAAATAATTGAAAATCTATTCCGCTATTTGAAAATTTTTCTTTAAGGCCATTTATATTGTTTAAGGATATACTGTTTAGATAACTAGTAATTTTTTTTTGATCAACTTTTAAATTATATTTTGATAATTCAATTTTTTTTAGTTTTTGTTTGACTAAATAATCTAAGGCTTGCTTTTTTAATTTATTTATATTCGATTGATTAATTTCTTGATTAGCTAAAATTAAGGTAGCAATTATTTTATTTTTAATTTCAAAATTTGTAATTATTTCATTTTCAACTTTTAATACAATATTATTTTCTACTTTAGCAAAAATATTTTGAAAATTTAATAATATTGATATTAAAAAAAAGAATAAGATTTTTTTAGTCATTGATTAAAAGTTGATGAAACTCTTCCAAATGGTGATAATGTAATTTTAAACATTAAAGAATTTTCCGGCTCTAATTCTGAATCATTATAAAACTCTCTACGATATACAAGCCCTGCTCTTAAACAATCGTTTATATATTCATAACTTAAATTATAAAATTCAGATGAGTCAGTAACTAAATTACGCTTTGTTTCAAAAGAAAAAAGACCTTTACTCTCATTTTCCAAATTAATTTTAGTTTTAAAGTAGTCTTGATCTCCTATGTGTTTATTTTCATTTAAGTATTTAAAATCAAAATTTAACGGTCCAAAATCCGTATTCATTCCAAGTTCATTGTAGTTTAAATCACTATAATTCTGATCTACAGCAAACTTATAATTTAAGCTAAATTTTCCCCTATTAAGAGTCGCATAACCAACCACGTCAGACATTTTTTCGTCTAAACTCGATGAACTGCTCATCTTTTTATTTTCTTGCTCATTAATTACTTGAGCAACTGAAAAGTCAAAAACATTAGTATTATTTTTAATTTTATAATCAAATCCAACTGTGCTTGATAAACCAGTCTCAAAATTATTAATATCGTCTAATCGATTTAAACTGAAAGCTCTTGATGGGTTTAATCTAGAGTTATTATCTTCTTTCCTCATACTGCCAGGAGCGTATCGTAGAAGAAATTTTGGAGTCAGTAAGTGTCTAGAGCTCCCTAAATTTTTTTCATAATTTATTTCAGATAATAATCCTAAGGCTCCAAATAATTCATTTGTTGTATTCCTTTTATATATCTCAATATTTTTTGTTTCATAATTTATATTTTTTAAATTTGCTTTAAATATACTCTTAATAAAGTTAGTTGAGAAAATACTTTTTGAGGTCCAATTAATATCATTAACAAAAAAAGTTGAAGATTTATTGGTGTCATAGTTATGCACTTTTAAATTTGAAACTAATTCGAAATTACCTAAGTTTTCGTCACTATATAAATTTTTATTTAAAGTTAGTTCAGGTAATATATACTCATGTTTATCTTCATACTTAGACTTCAAAGTTTCATAAACGTTTGCATTAATGCCTAAAAACAAATCTTCTTTTTCGTGGGTGAAATTAATTCCACTTTCTAGCGTATCTTCTTTGTAATCTACCAGATTTGATTGAATTCTATATAATTTGAGATATTTATCATTTGAAACATCTTGAACTGACAGATTTAATGTATTATCTGAGTTATTTTTCCCTTTAAATGATCTCGTGAATTGCGAGAAAAAATGTGATTTTTCTCCAGCACTTTTAGTTTTTGAGGTGTTTTTGTAACCTTTGGTATAGCCAAAATCCATTAAGAAATTAGAATTTTTAAAGGCTTGATTGTACTCAGCAAAGAACAAAGGATTTTCATCAAAATAAAGTTTGTTGTTCAAAGTAAAATTTTTATCAAGACCTAGATCCCAGAAATATGGCACTGTTAATACAGATCCAAGATTTTTTGAATTTGAAAAAGAGGGAACTAGTAATCCCGTTCTTCTATCAACAGTTGGATCAGGATGAGAAAGTTTTGGAAAATAAAAAATAGGAACATCATAAACTTTTACAACCGCATTATCATAATAAACTGTTTTCTTTTTTTTATCATGAAGAAGTTGAGAAGCCTGTATTGTCCAAGGAGGACATTTATCTTCTTCCCTGTAGTCACATAAAGTAAAATTGCCTTTTTTAAATTTACCGAATTCATCATTTATTTGAATAGTATTTGCAAATATTCTAGGTTTATTATCCTTGTGAATTTTAAATGCGTCATCATTAAGGAAAGCTTTGATGTCTGTGCCTAATATCTCTTTTTGCTTGGTATCGATATAGATTTGAGAAAATTTATAATTATTCCCCATTTTATCATTGAGTTCAATTAAACCTATTGATTTAAAAATATTTTTATTTGATAAATATTCAAAATTATTAAGAAAAATTTTATTATTTTCTAAATCGGTAATTATTGCATTATCTTCAGATTTAATAATGGAATTTTTATTATCAAATATTACATTTTTACCTTCAATTTTGTAATTTTTAGTAGTGATTACTTCGGTTGTTCCAATGCTTTTAAAAACCTTTGTATTATCATTGTACTCCGCATAATTAGTTTTAATAATATTTTTTTTATTATCAATAGCAGTTATGTTTCCCTCTAATTTAACAAAATTATTCTTTCTATCATAAATTGCACTATCGCTTTGAATATTTTTATTGTCATTAGTTTTAATTTTGACTTCATTTTTAAAAATAGTAGTTTCTTTATTCTTGTCTATAGTTATGTCTTTAGCTTGAATAAAAAGACTTTCAGCAAATAAATTGCTCTTAAAAAGTAAAAAAAATAAAAAAAATAAAATTTTATTTTTCATTTATTTGTAATACTCCAATAAAAATGAACAGACTCAATGCCAAAACAGGGGCCCAGATAGCTAAAATTAGAGGTATTCTCTCTGTCTGCCCAAGTGCAATAGAAAGATCTTTAAAGTAAAAAATTAGTACACTTATTAATAAACCTATTACTATAAATTTCAAATTATCAGACTTTTTTAAAGTATTTAGTGTAAGTATTGCAGCTAGAGCTGTCATCATAAATAGAAAAAATGGCAAGGAAAGCATTGAATGTAAGTTCTGTTTTAAAAAAGTTTCATTATAACCTTTCTTTAAAAAATCTTTGTAGTTAAGAACTAGTTCTAAAAAAGACATAGTATCAAAATTTTTAAACAAACTATTAATTTTTTCGTAGTTGTAATTAGAACTTAACTCAAGTGTATCAAATTTTTTCTCTTTTAAGACGCCATTTTCGTATTTAAAAAAAGATACGTTTTCTAAATTCCACTTATTACTTTTTATATTAGCTTTCGTAGATACTATCTTATTTATTAAATTCGACTGTTTATCCAAATGAAAAATTTTAAGGTCAATTAAGTACACTCCATCAGGCTTTGCAGCAGAAATAATTCTCTGACCCTCTTGCACATTTTCCTTAATCCAAAGACCGTTTCTATTAAAAGTAACTAGATGATCTATGTCTCTCGAATAATTTGATTTGGTTTTCTCATAATATTTGGACATAGACGATGTTATTGGATTAGCTAGTATGAGCACCAACCAACCTAAAATGAAAGACGTAATTGCTAAAATAAAAAAAATTTTAAAATTTGAGTAGCCAAAAACTTTTAAAGTAAGGAGATCTTTATTATTTCTAATTCTTAACATAAACCACATACTTGATAAAAAGATTATAAAGGGTAAAATTTTAATTATCATACTTGGAATAAAAATACTTGTTAGTAATAGTGGTGTTAAAATATTTACATCCATGTTCTTGAAAAATTCTATTTCTTCAAACAAATTAAGTATTACACCAAAACAATAAAAAACTAATATAAAAATTGTAAAAGTCTTCAAAAAATTTTTAAGTAAATAATTTAAAAAAATATTATTCATAAAATTTATTTTCTCTTGAAAATTGAAAAACTAAAAAAAAATATAATATTAAAAATGATAAAAAAGGTAGAATTGTATAAATTGTTAAAATCATAAAATTTATCCCAGTGTATCTAATAGCTAATTCAGTAAATAATAAAAGTGAAAAACCGTATAAAAATATACTTATCTTATTTAAATAAAATTTTTTTGTTTTAATTAGTAATAAGGCACAGATTAAGGAAATAACTGGAATATAAAATGGTATAATCATACGTCTATTTAAAACTGGCAATATCTCCTTTTTAAATTCTTCATTACAAAGTCTTGTTTTTTTATTTGAATCTTTGAAAATGCATCCTAAAAGTTTAAGCGTTGAAGTTTCTTGCACTTTTGGTTTTTTAATTGTTGTAGTAACTAAATTACTTAGGTCTATGGTCAATTGTTCAAATTTAATTATCTCATTTTCAGTATTTTTTTTACTTGAAATAATTTGACCATTAAATAAAAACATCTTTTTCTCTTCCAATATTCCATTTTCAGCAGTTATTGTCGTTTCGCTTATTTCAGAAATATTGGATGATAGATTTTTTAAATTATCACCTTTATCGTGTAGAAATATATTTTGTAATTTATTGTCTTGTTTTTTTTCAACAATGAAAGTGAAACCTTTGAAAGAATCGCTGAATTGTTGAGTTCTAATTGTAGGTAAGAAAGAGTTGAAATCACTGTTGCTTAACAGTTGTCTTGACTTGTTTAAAGCAAGAGGAGTAACGTAAGTTGAAAAAATTAAGTAAAAAACTGAAACTATTAAAGAGGTTAGAAAAAGAATATTAACAAGTTGTATTTTTTTTACCCCGGAAGTCCACAGAATAACAAATTCACTGTCATCTTTATGTCTATGTATAAAAATCAAAAGAGCTAGAAGAAATGATAAAGGAATAAATTTTGGAGCTAATCCAAATATATTTAAAAAAGAGTACTTAAAATAGGTTGAGACATTATATCCATTTTCAACTATTAGATCTAAAAAATTCACGGCTCTTACAGTAAGCGCTATTAAGGACAATCCGAATAAAATGATCAATAAAGTTCTTATGATTTCTACTACGAAGTTTTGATAAATTTTGTTTTGAAGCATTTAAATATATTATATAATTAATGCATCCATAAACTAAATTCAACTAATGGTTTAGCAGCGATTAAATTTTCATTGAAAACTAATATATTTGGACTTATATCAGTGTCACTATTAGGTTTTTTTAAAAATTATGTCTATCAAAATTAATTACTCTAAAAAAAGTAAAAAAACTTCAAATAATTTAGTTTTATTTACCGACGAAAATTTCAAGGTAAATAATTTAAAGAAATATCTTTCCACATCAGAATTTTTGTACATTAACGATCTTTTAAAAAACAATGATACGAAAAAAAGATTGCTTATTTTTGAAATAAATTCAAAAAAAAAAATTATATTAATATCAGTAAAAAAAAACCCTAAAATATCTGAAGTAGAAAATTTAGGAGCAGAATTTTATGGGAAAATTAATTATGGTAAAAATTCTGAATATTACTTAATTTCCGAAAGCTTAGAAACAAGTTTTAGTAATTTCTTAGGATATTTTTTGCATGGTTTAAAATTGAAGTCTTACGAGTTTAAAAAATATAAATCAAAAAAGAAAATTAGATCCATCTCTTTAAACATAGTTGGTGTTAAAAATATATCGTCAATCCAAAATCAGAAAAGATTTAGAGCCATAGAAGAAGGAACATTCTTTGCAAGGGATTTAGTTTCCGAACCCGGTAACATTTTGCATCCTGATGAATATGCTAAAAGATTAAATTCACTTAAAAAATTTGGTTTAAAAGTAAATATTTATAATGAAAAAAAATTAAAAAAACTAGGGATGAACGCGCTACTTGGTGTTGGCCAAGGAAGTATAAGAGGTTCATATTTAGTAACATTGGAATGGAAGGGTCTTAAAAACAATGATAAACCTTTAGCTTTTGTTGGTAAAGGTGTATGTTTTGATACTGGCGGCTACTCCTTAAAACCTGCAAAATTCATGGAAGATATGACTTACGATATGGCTGGTTCAGCTACAGTTGTAGGTCTTATGAAAAATTTTGCCTTAAGAAAAGCTAGAATTAATGTTGTAGGCGTAGTTGGATTAGTTGAAAATATGGTAAGCGGTAATGCTCAAAGACCAGGCGATATAGTTAAGTCTTATAGCGGAAAAACAATTGAAATATTAAACACCGATGCAGAAGGAAGATTGGTTTTAGCTGATGCTCTAACGTTTACTGAAAAAAAATTTAAGCCAAAATTTATTGTAGACTTAGCTACATTGACTGGTGCAATTATAGTTTGCTTGGGATCTGAATATGCAGGTCTATTTTCGAATAACGACAAGCTATCTAAAGAAATTTTTGATGCTGGTGAAAAAGTTGACGAGAAAGTATGGAGAATGCCATTACACAAAAACTATGATAAACTAATGAATTCAAAAAATGCAGATGTGCAAAATATAAATTATGTTGGAGGTGCTGGATCAACTACTGCTGCTCAGTTCTTACAGAGATTTATCCTAAATAACACACCATGGGCACATCTAGATATTGCTGGTATGGCTTTTTCAAAATATGGAGGTGCTTTAAATTCAGGAGGAGCAACTGGTTTTGGGGTAAGGTTACTTAATCAACTAGTTGAAGATAATTATGAATAAAGCTGAACAAACATTATCTATTATTAAACCCGATGCTGTAGAGAGAAATCTTACAGAAAAAATTAAAGATATATTTATACAAAATAATCTAAAAATTAAGGATAGTAAAAAAATACAAATTACTAAAGAGGAAGCCGCAGAATTTTATAAAGTTCACCAAGCAAAGCCGTTTTACAACGATTTATGCTCATATTTATCTTCTGGTCCAATAATTGCAATGATTCTTGAAGGTAAAGATGCTGTTACATCTAATAGAAAAATTATGGGAGCCACTGATCCAAAAAAAGCTGAAGACAATACGATAAGAAAATTGTTCGGGATTTCAATTGATAAAAACTCTGTTCATGGTTCAGACTCATTAGAAAATGCAAAAAAAGAAATAGATTTTTTTTTTAAAAATTAGTTGTTTCTATATAATTTTATAATTGCCTCTGGAAATGCCAAATATTCAAGCTTTTGGGTTTTAATTTTTACGTCATTTTCTTTATCACGTTCATTTATAAAAAAATATTTTTGAACTATAATTTTACCACTATCTAGTTTTTCATTCACAAAATGGACTGTGCAACCAGATCTTATTTCTTTATTTTCAATGACACGAGAAAATGTATTTAAACCTTTAAATTTAGGTAGAAGAGAAGGGTGAATATTTATTATTTTTTTTCCAAATAATTTAATAAAATTTTTTGAAATTATTTTCATATATCCAGCTAAACAAATTAGTGAAATATCGTATCTTTTTAATTCTTTGAGAATTTTATGCTCAAAATTATTCAATTTCGTATTTATTAAAATAAAAGGAATAGAATTAATTTTTGCATATTTTAATCCTTCCGCATTGATATTATTAGAGATTATTAATTTTACTTTAACAGGAAAGTTGTATTCTCTAGATTTCTTTATAAGGTTATTTAAATTCGTTCCTTTTCCAGATATAAAAACGCACACATTTTTTTTTACCATTTTAAATTATTTACTAATTTTACCCTTTTTGTATTATTTGTTACACGGCCTATCTCATAAGGCGTAAATTTTTTTGGAAAATTTTTTTTAATTTTTTTTGTATTTCTTTGATCTACTATTAAACAAAAACCTACACCACAGTTGAAGGTTTTCATCATTTCAAGATCAGATATATTTTTGCTTTTAAGCCATTTAAAAATTTGAAGAGTCTTTATTTTTGACAAATCAATGTCAATAGAAAGGTTATCCGGAATAGATCTTAATAAATTTTCTACTAATCCTCCTCCAGTAATATGCGCTGCTGCATTTATCAATTTTTTGTCACATAATTTTAACACTTCCTGTGAATAAATTTTTGTAGGTTTTAATAATTCTTTTTTTATCGAAGATGTAATTTTGGTTTTTTTCAAAATTGATCTAACTAGTGAAAAACCGTTTGAATGTAAACCGCTAGAAGGGATGGCTAAAATGACGTTATTATTTTTCACATTGTTCTTACTTAAAATTTTTTTTTTTGAAACTATTCCTACAGAGAAGCCAGCTAAATCAAAATTATTTTTTGAGTAAATTCCGGGCATCTCAGCTGTTTCTCCTCCAATTAAAGAACAGTCAGATATAAAACACCCTTTAATTATTCCTTTTAAAATTCTTTTAGTTTTTTTTAAATCTAATTTTCCAATTGCTATATAATCAAGAAAGAAAAGTGGCTTTGCTCCTTGCACAATTAGATCATTGATACACATGGCTACAAGATCTATTCCTATGGTATCAAATTTTTTGAATTTATTAGCTAGATCTATTTTAGTTCCCACGCCATCTGTGCAGGACACAATCACTGGATCTTTTATTTTATAATTACTAATATCAAATAAAGATCCAAAACCACCGATATTTTCTTTTTGAAATGAATTTTCCCTTTTTTGGACAACTTTTTTAGATATTACAGAGATATGTTTTACAAATTTATTAGCTAATGAAATGTTTACACCGCTTTTTCTGTAACTATTTTTCATTTTTTTCATTAATAAAAATGATATTTATTTTTTTATGAAAAGTTTAAAATTAATGTTTCTTATTTTAGTTATTTTCATGAAAACTGGAAATAATTTGTCTGCGGATAACTTATTTTTTGTTAATAATATTGAAATTACAAAAAAAACAGCAAACAATATTGAATTTTTAGCAAATGAAGCCATTAAAAAAGGCTTTAGAGAACTTTTAAATAAAGTTTTATTAAAAAAAGATAAAATCAAATTAAATAGCTTAGAGTTTGCTGAAATCAAAGATTTAATATCTTATTATCAAATTATCGAAGGCGAAGATGAGGATCATAATAAAATCTATTTTAATATTTCATTTGATAAAGATAAACTTCATACATTATTTTATAATACTGGATTAAAATATTCTGATATTTCACAAAACGAATTATATTTGTTGCCTATTTTCAAAAAGGATAATCAATTAAATATATATACAAATAATTACTTTTATGAAAATTGGAATAAAATGAATAAAAATACCGTAGTTGAATTTATTTTACCAATTGAAAATATTGAAGTTTTGCAGGTTCTGAATAATAATATTGAAAATCTATTAAATGTAAAAATAAGAGAAATTTTTAGTGAGTATGATAACAAAAATTTAGCTCTCATAATAATTGAAGAAAACGCCTCTAAAATTGAAAAAATTTTTTTGAAAACATTAATAGTTGGTAAGGAGATAGATAAAAGTTTAAAAATTGATAAAAAAAATTTAAAACAAGATCAATTTTATGAAAAAATAATTTTTCAGACAAAAGAGGAAATTGTAAATTTGGTTAAATCACAGAATTTAATTGACATTAGAACTCCCTCTTTCATGAATGTAAAGTTGATGTCATCAAAAAAAAACAACCTAGTAGAACTTTCTAAAAGATTGAAAAAGATTGATTTAATCGAAAATATTTTTGTGCAAGAATTGAATACAGACTACGTTAATTTGAAGATTAAATATCTTGGCAAAATCAATAAAATAATAGAACAATTGAAAAATGAAAACATTATTTTAGAGTTAAAAGGCGATCAATGGAGTGTTGAATTAATACAATGAGTCAATTAATTTTTAAATTCCCATTTAAAACTAAATACTTTGAGCAAGATTTTTACGTATCAAGTAATAATTTTTCAGTTTACAAGTTAATCGAGGAGTGGCCAAATTGGCCAAACAAATGGTTAAATATCTACGGTGTTTCTGGATCAGGAAAAACTCATTTATCTAAAATTCTAGAAAAAAAAATTGGTAAAGTAAAAATAATTAATGCTGAGAATATCAATGACTCAACAATTATTTCTCTTGAAAAATTTGAATGTATTATTATTGATAATTTTAAAAATAATGTGGATCAAAAAATTCTTTTTTCACTCTTAAATCAGTCTAAACAATTAGAAAAATTTATTTTAGTCAACAGTGAGATACCATTAAAACAAATGAAGTTTAAAATTGTTGATTTAAAATCAAGGATAGAAAGTTTTTTATTTATGGGAATTGAATTACCGACTGATGATTTACTACAAGTGATAATTACCAAATCGTTTTCAGATAAACAAGTTAAACTAGATCCTAAAATATCCAGCTTTATTATTAAAAATGTGGAAAGATCTTATGATAAAATGTTCAAATTTTTAAAAGATGTTGATGAATTGTCATTATCATCTGGAAAATCGATAAATATTAATCTAATAAAAAAAGTACTAGGAAATAATGAATAAATATAGAACTCATAATTGTGCAGAATTAAACGAAAAAGATATTGACAAGAATGTAACTTTATCGGGCTGGTTACACAGAAAGAGAGATCATGGAAACTTGCTTTTCATTGATTTACGTGATCATTACGGTTTAACTCAATGTGTTATAGAAAATAATAATAAATTTTTTTCAGTTTTGGAAAAAGTGAGACCAGAGTCCATAATTAAAGTTTCGGGAAAAGTTGTCAAAAGACAAGAAGGAACTGAAAATCTTGAGCTGATTACAGGAAAAGTAGAAGTAATAATTAAGTCATTAGAAGTTTTATCTACAGCTAAAGAATTACCTATTCCAGTATTTGGGGAGCAAGATTATCCAGAAGATATCCGACTAAAGTATAGATTTTTAGATTTAAGAAGAGATGAGATGCATAAAAATATCATTTTAAGATCTAAAGTTATTTCTTACATTAGAAGTGAAATGATTAAACTTGGCTTTTTAGAGTATCAAACTCCGATATTAACTTCATCAAGTCCAGAGGGTGCAAGAGATTTCTTAGTGCCTAGCAGGTTAAATCCTGGAAAATTTTATGCTCTACCGCAAGCCCCCCAACAATTTAAGCAATTAATTATGGTTTCTGGATTTGATAAATATTTTCAAATAGCACCTTGTTTTAGAGACGAAGATGCTAGAGCAGATAGAAGTCCAGGTGAATTCTATCAATTAGACTTAGAGATGTCTTTTGTAGAACAAAAAGATGTTTTCGAAGTAGTTGAAAAACTAATGGTGAGTTTATTTAAAAAATTTTCATCAAAAAATATATTAAACGAAATTTTTCCTAAGATTACCTTTAAGGAGTCAATTGAAAAATACGGCACAGACAAACCTGACTTAAGAAACCCTTTAATCATACAAGATATTACTAAAATTTTTGAAAGAGACGATGTAACATTTGATATCTTTAAGAAATTAGTTAAGTCAGGATCAATCGTGAAAGCAATAACTACTAAAAATACTAAAGATAAACCAAGAAGTTTTTTTGATAACATTGATAAATGGGCAAAAGATCAAGGGGCATCTGGATTAGCTTATTTTACAATTGAACAAGACAAATCATTGAAAGCTAAAGGTCCAATAGGAAAATTTTTTAGTGAAGACTCATTAAAAGAACTAATGACCATTTGTAAAGCATCAGTTGGTGATAGTATATTTTTGGCTTGTGGAATAGAAAATGACTTAAATAAAATTTTATCAATTGCTAGAAACAAAATTGCAGAGGATCTTAAAATAATAGATGAAAGTAAATTCGCTTTTTGCTGGATCATAGACTACCCAATGTTTGAGTACGATCAAAAATCACAAAAAATTGTATTCAGTCACAATCCTTTTTCAATGCCACAAGGTGATTTAAAAAAATTGAACTTTTCAAAACCTTTAGAAATTAAAGCATTCCAATATGATATTGTGTGTAATGGAGTAGAATTATCGTCAGGAGCAATTAGGAACCATATTCCTGAATTAATGTACAAATTATTCTCAATTGCAGGATATGATAAAAAAGAGGTAAATGATAAATTTAGTGGTATGATAAATGCGCTTAGTTATGGAGCACCCCCTCATGGTGGAATAGCACCTGGTATAGATAGAATTGTAATGTTGCTTGCAAACAAGAAAAATATTAGAGAGGTAACACTTTTCCCAATGAATCAAAATGCGCAAGACCTTATGATGCAAGCACCGTCTGAAGTAAATCAAAATCAATTAAAAGAACTTAATATAAAAGTAGATTATAAAAAAAAGAATTAATTTTTTGTTTTTAAATTAATTCTAACATCAGACAAGTCAACAAGCTTTTCTTCCAGGTTACTTCTTACAAAACCCTTTGAGGTAATATTTTTGACTATTTTTAAAAATTTGTCGTCAGTATTTTCCTGAGGTAAGTTTTTTGTAGCTGCTATTGAAGGAGTATGTGCTAATTCTTCTTTTCCAAGATATGATATAGCTAATTCTCGAAATACATAATCTAAAATAGATGATGCGCTCAAAATTCTGTCATTTCCTGCTACGTTTCCAGAAGGTTCAAATTTAGTATCAATAAAAGCATCCACATATTCCTCCAAAGGAACCCCATATTGTAAACCCAGTGATATAGCTATCGCAAAGTTATTCATCATAGCTTTTACAAGCTCCCCCTCTTTATTTGTATCAATAAAAATTTCTCCAATTTTACCATCATCGTATTCACCGGTGTGTAAATAAACTTTATGATCACCTATCTGGGCTTTTTGAATATAACCTTTTCTTCGATCAGGCATTTTAAATCGAGCTTTATTTTTGATTTTTTGGTAATTCTGCGTCTCATTAGTTAAATTTTTGGTACTCTGAATATTATTAGAAATATTTTCAGTCAGAGTATTTTTCATTTCAACTTTCTTAATTTTCTCCTTTTTTCCCTGACCAATTTTTTTAGTTTTTCGATTGTTTAACTTCACATCAATAACTTCAACGCTACCGTCATTTCTACCGTCTATTTTTGATAGTTCTTTGTCATTGAGATCGTCAAGTGTATGAACTGTTTTAAAAGTACAAGTATAGTAAGTTTCAACTATAAATTTTTTCATAATAATTGGAATCTGTTATATTGAAGGTATATAATAAATATTGTATGTGTCTATTGTATAATTATACAATTGTTAAGTGTGTGGATTTAAAATTTCAATATGATCTTTAAAATAATCTTTACTTGGTGGAATAAACAAACATTTGGAACTTTTCTCAAAACCTTGTTCACAGGTATTTTAGTTGGCAAAGACGAGTTTGGTAACAAATATTACAAAAATAAAAATGACGATAGATGGGTAGTTTATTCTAAAAACGTCGAAGCGACCAAAATTACCTCAGACTGGTATCTTTGGATGCATCGAACAATCGATAAAATCCCAGATGAAAAAGAAAAAAAACATACATGGCAAAAAAAACATTCTGAGAATAAAACAGGAACCTTTGAAAGATATAATCCAGTGAAAATTAAAAAAAATGACAATGAGAAAAAATATAAAGCTTGGAAATAGTTTAAAATATTTCTTAATTACATCTATTATACTACATTTAAATTGTTTCTCTTTTGCTGAGGAGAAAGTTACAAGTAGCCCTTTAGTGAATGTTGAAAAAATTAAACCAAGTTTTGAAGAACCATCTGAGGAAGTAGAAAATTATACACCAATAGAGAACTTAAAAGAAAAAAATAGAAAAGCCTCTAAAAAATCTTATCAAGCTACTCTTATAGGTCTTGATAAAATAACAGCTAAGTCTTCGAGACTTTTAATAAATTTTAACGAGATCAAAAAATTTGGTCCACTTGAAATAAAAATTTTAAAATGTGGTAAGGTAAAAGTAAATAATATGATAGATGATGTTGCTTATATGCAAGTAAAAGATACGACAAAAAATCAGAATGAAAAGGTATTTATTTTTAATGGCTGGACTTTTGCTTCAGACCCAAGTCTGACACCATTTGACCATGCTATATATGATTTACAACTATTAAATTGCAATAATGCCTAGAAGAATTTTTCTTTACCGAGCCAATTAGTATCAAATTCAGAGGAAATAAATTTTTTGTGTTTTAGAATTTTTTTATGTAATTCAATTGTTGTTGTAATTCCCTCTAAAACAAACTCATCCAACGATCTCAAGGTTCTCTGTATGGCTTCAGTTCTATTTCTACCTTTGCAAATAACTTTGGCTATTAAACTATCATAGTAGGGAGTTATTTTACAACCTTGAAATATTGACCCGTCCACTCTTGTTCTAAAACCGGAGGGTTGATGGCAAACACTTATTGTACCTGGACTAGGTTGGAAATCCTTTGCTGGATCTTCCGCATTTATCCTACATTCAATAGAATGACCCCTTGGCATAATGTCATGCTGATTAAGAGCAGTTTCACCTGTAAAAGCAATCCAGAGCTGTTCTTTTACAATGTCAATTCCAGTTTGAACTTCCGTGACAGGATGTTCTACTTGCACTCTGGTATTCATTTCTAAAAAATAAAATTTTCCATTTTCATAAATAAATTCAACTGTTCCTGCTCCTTCATAATCGATTTGTTCTACCATTTTAACTGTTTTATCTAGTAAATCTTTTCTTTGTTCATCGGTTAAAACTGGACTTGGTGTCTCCTCAATTAATTTTTGATGTCTTCTTTGAACTGAACAGTCTCTCTCACCTAGGTGAACAGTTTTATTTTTACCTGACATTATTTGAACCTCAATATGTCTTGGATTCTTAAAATATTTTTCTATGTATAAGGCGTCATTACCAAAAAACTTTTTTGCCTCTGTTCTAGCCGTCAAAAACAGATTCTCAAGTTTTGCTTCTTCATCAACAATCTTCATACCCTTTCCCCCACCACCCCCAGCAGCTTTTATTAAAACAGGGTATCCTATTTCTTTACAGATTGATCTTGCCTCAGCTAAAGATTTTACACCACCTTCAGAACCTTCTATAATTGGCAAACCACATTTTTTTGCAATTCTTTTTGCCTCAATTTTATCACCCATCTTTGATATAATTTCTGCGTTTGGTCCAATAAACTTTATGCCGTGTTTATTAACTATTTCAGAAAACTTTGCATTTTCAGACAAGAATCCATAACCTGGGTGTATAGCCTCTGCTCCTGTTAAATCTACAGCTGACATGATAGATGAAATATTTAAATAACTATTTTGTGGTTGATGGGAACCGATGCAAACACTTTCATCTGCTAGTCTCACATGCATTGAATCTGAATCTACATCAGAATGAACTGCGACTGTGTTTATTCCCCACTCTTTACAAGCCCTAATTACCCTAACAGCTATTTCTCCTCTGTTAGCTATTAAAACTTTTTTAAACATTGATTATTTTAAAATGACTAATGTTTGACCAAATTCAACTGGTTGACCGTCTTCAACTAGAATTTTTTTGACTTCACCATCATTTGTAGAAGGCACGTGGTTCATAGTTTTCATTGCTTCTACAATCATTATTGTTTGACCCTTTTTTACTCTGTCCCCAATTTTAACAAATTTTTTAGCTCCTGGTTCAGGCGCTAGGTAAGCTGTCCCAATTATCGGGGACTTTACTCGTACACCATCACTATCGTCAACATTTTTTAAAACAGCTTTATTTGGGGATACAACTGCACCTGTTTTTGAAGTTTCAATACTTTTTGCGGCCTTAGATACCTTTATTTTCGTTTGGCCTTCAGAATACTCTAATTCTGTTAAATTAAATTCCTTAAGATGATCAACTAATTCTTTTATCAAATTTTTATTGATTTTCATTTTCTTATTTTAAAAATTGTTTTATCGCATTAATTGCCATAACATAACCTTCTGCGCCAAACCCACAGATGACACCTGTTGCAACTCTACTTATTAGAGATTTGTGTCTAAACTCCTCTCTATTATAAATATTTGATATATGCAATTCAATTATTGGAATTTTAACTATTTTTAGCGCATCATGTATTGCAACTGACGTATGAGTATATCCGCCAGCGTTTATGATTATCCCTTTACACTCATTTCTAGAAGATTGAATCTTCTCAACTAATTCGCCCTCGATATTAGATTGGTAAAAAGAAACACTTAAATTATTCTTTTCTCCGTATTCTTTACATTTTTTCTCAATTTCCCCCAATGTGACGCTACCATATTGGTTTTTCTCTCTTTCGCCTAAAAGGTTGAGATTAGGACCGTTAAGAATTATAACTTTATTCATCATTAATTTTTATTACCATTGATTAGCTTAATTATGGCAAAATTACAAATAAATGGAAAAAAAATTTCAATAAAATCGAATATTTCGATTTTTGACTTATTAGTTAAATACAAATTAACCAATATGAAAGTAGCCGTTGAACATAATGGGAAAATTATTCCTAAAACAAATTATAAAAAAAAAAAATTAAAAAATAATGATAAGATTGAAATAGTTCATTTCATAGGAGGTGGATAAATGGTTAAGGATTTTTTAAAAATTGGAAATAAAAAATTAAAATCAAGATTAATAGTAGGAACTGGAAAATATAAAAGTTTATCCGAAACAGCTAAAGCAGTTAAGATTTCAGGTGCTGATATGGTTACAGTGGCAGTTCGAAGAGTTAATATTACTGATAAAAAAAAACCAATGTTAACCGATTACTTGAATCCAAAAAAAATTATTTACTTACCAAATACAGCAGGTTGTTTTAATTCACAAGAAGCTCTCAGAACACTTAGGTTAGCAAGAGAAATGGGAGGATGGAAATTAGTAAAATTAGAAGTGTTAGGAGATAAAAAAACCTTATACCCAAATATGATTGAAACAATTAAATCAACTAAGACCTTAGTAAAAGAGGGTTTTAAAGTAATGGTTTATTGTACTGATGATCCTATATTAGCAAAAAAATTAGAAGATCTGGGAGCCATTGCCATAATGCCTTTAGCATCCCCAATTGGATCAGGATTAGGTATACAAAACGAGACTAATATTTCATTAATTATTAAACAGTCAAAAGTCCCTGTAATTATTGATGCTGGAATAGGTACTGCATCTGACGCAACAATTGCAATGGAGCTAGGATGTGATGGTGTTCTGATAAACAGCGCAATTGCCAATGCAAAAAAACCTTTATTAATGGCTAAAGCTTTTAAAGATGCAGTTATTTCAGGCAGAAATTCTTTTTTAGCTGGGAGGATGAAGAAAAAATATTTGGCTAGCCCAAGCTCACCTACTAAAGGTATTATTTAGTTTTTTTCTTTCTTCTAACCCAAAGAGTTCTATAAATTTTTTTACTTTTACTTTTTTTTACCTCTGTTTTTAATTTTTTATTTTCTTTTTTTCTCTTTATTATCTTTTTTGAAGGTATTTTATGTTTTATAATATTTTGAATATTTTCTACTACATTAAGAACTTTTTTAGATTTATTTAATAATTCAATTTTATATTCTGGAATGATTAATTTTTCATCTGATAAAATTTCAATTTTATATTGATATTTTTTTTGAAAATAATTTAATTCCTCTAAAAAATTGGTTTCAACATATAATTTTACTTTTTCAGGAATATGAGCTTTAATAATCTTTACTTTTTCTGCGAAAGCCAGGTGTTGAATTTTTTTTAATATTTTTTGCGAAAATGAATTAAGTGTTAATTGAGTTTCCCACCTTATCGAACCCTCTCTTAATCTTTGTCTAGTCATCTCAAGAAGTCCAAAATTACTTATTCTTCCTATTTGAATCCTAGCTCTATCTTTTCTTATACTTTCCCTCATTTTCTTTTCAACAGTGCGTCTATTATAAAAATTCATCATGTCAATAAAATCGATAACTATTAATCCAGATAAATCTCGCAACTTAATCTGGTGTGCTATCTCTTCTGCAGCTTCTAAATTGGTATTCAAAGCAGTTTTTTCAATGTTGGTTTGTTTCGTAGATTGACCTGAGTTGATGTCTATTGAAACTAAAGCTTCAGTAGGATTTATTACTAAGTAACCTCCTGATCTCAATTTTACTGTAGGCTCAAATATATTATTAAGTTCCTTTTCAATATTAGCATCGTGGAAAAGTGGAATTTTTCCTCTATATTTTTTTATATTTTTCACATTTTTTGGCATTAACTCTTTCATAAACTTTTTAGCTTTCTGATAGGCATCATTGCCTTCTATGTAAATATTTTTTGTTTCATTATCGTAAATATCTCTTAATGTTCTTTTGATAATATCACCTTCTTCATATACCAAAGACGGCGCATTAGAACCAATTGCAGTGTTTTTAATTTCTTCCCATGTCTTCAAAGTATTTTGAAAATCTTTTTCAATCTCATTTTTTGTTTTATTTGCTCCAGCTGTTCTGACTATTACTCCCATACTCTTAGGTATTTCAATTTCACTGAGAATATTTCTTATCTTTTGTCTGTCAGATGAATTAAATATTTTCCTCGAAATACCTCCGCCTTTTGCAGTATTAGGCATTAAAACTATATATTTCCCTGCTAAGGAAATAAAAGTAGTTAGCGCTGCCCCTTTTTGTCCTCTCTCTTCTTTAATAACCTGAATTAGTATTACTTGACCAGGTTTGATAACTTCTTGAATTTTATATCTTTTTATTCCATACGATGATTTTACTTCTTCTCTAAATTCTTTTTTTTTTACCTCTTCATTGTTAATATTTTCATGAACCACATCTTTTTCACTTTCTCCATTTAATGAATTTTGATCCTGTTGAGAGTTATCTTGCGAGATTTCAATGTTTTTGTTTTTTAAATTTTCTCTAATCTTTTCCTCTGCTATTTTTATTAATTCTTTATCCTCTGAGGGTATCTGATAATAATCAGATTGAATATCATTAAAAGCTAAGAAACCGTGTCTGTCTCTTCCAAAATTTACGAAAGCTGCTTGTAAAGACGGTTCAACCCTACTTATAGTTCCTAAATAAATATTATTTTTGAAATTTAAGTTATTTTTATTTTCAAATTCGTATTCTTCAATAGCATTATTTGATTTAAGAACAATTCGGGTCTCATTAGGATGCGAAGCATCGATATATAAATTTTTTTCCATTTTTTTTGAATTCCTTTAAATTTTTTTGAATTTATGTATTTTGAATATGTCATTACTCCATTTTATACAATTTTATGAATAAATAAACTTATTTAAGTTTTCAAATGCCTAAAGAAAGTCTAAATTTTCATTAATAAAATATACATATGCTAAAATTTATCAATTTTTCTCTGAAATTTTTAATAATATTTTTCATAATATTGGTATTTTTTTTGGTATCAACTTTTTGGTATTTTTCTATAGGACTGCCCGATTATAAAAAATTATCAAATTATCAACCTCCGATATCGAGCAGAGTTTACTCAGATAATGGAAAATTAATTGCAGAGTATGCCATTGAAAAAAGACTGTTTGTTCCATATGAATCTATACCCGAAGTGGTTATTAATTCATTTCTTTCAGCGGAAGACAAAAATTTTTTTAATCATCCAGGTATCGATGCAAAAGGTATTTTGAGAGCAGTAATAAATAATTTAAAAAATATTTCTCAAAACAAGAGACTAGAGGGAGCTTCCACAATTACTCAACAAGTTGCAAAAAATTTTCTTCTCACTAACGAAGTTTCAATGAAAAGAAAAATAAAAGAGGCAATTTTAGCTTTCAGAATTGAAAGAGCTTATTCAAAAGAGAGAATTCTTGAATTATATTTAAATCAAATTTATTTAGGTCAAGGCACTTATGGTATAGCTGCAGCAAGTTTGGAATATTTTAATAAATCTATTAAACAATTAAATTATACAGATGCAGCTCTATTAGCTGCACTTCCAAAAGCGCCAAGTAAATATAATCCTTATAAATATCCTGAGTTAAGTAAATTCAGAAGAAACCTAGTTTTGAAAAATTTAGAAGAAAATAAATTTATATCAAAAAAACAATACAATAGTTTAAAGAATACGGAAATTATCTTGAAAAAAAGAAAAATTGAAATAGTGAATGAAGCAAATTCTTATACGGAGGAAGTTAGAAGATCAGTTAAAGAAAATTTTGGTTTTGAAAAATTATATTCTCAGGGTTTGAGTATAAGAACGCCTTTAAACATTAATTATCAAATTGAAGCTATCAAATCTTTAAGAAAAGGTATTGAAGATTATGATCAAAGACACGGTTGGCGGGGGCCGATAACGAATAAATTTAAAGATAAGAAATGGGAAAAAAAAATAAAAGCAATAGACCTTGATCCGACTTTAAATTGGGAAATAGGAGAAATTTTGAACACAACAGACCAAAACATTGAATTCAAAATAATTAATAAAAAAGTTAATAATAAGGGAAATCTTCAAAAAAAAAATATTAGGTGGGCACTATCCAAAAAATCAATAAAAGATAAGTTTAAAATTGGTGATTTGATTTTTGTCAAATTAAAAAAAAATAACTGGCAACTTAAACAATACCCGAAAGTTAACGGTGGGATAATTGTTTTAGATCCATTTTCTGGAGATGTTAAAGCATTAGTTGGAGGTTTTGACTTTAAAGCTAGTGAGTTTAATAGAGTAACTCAGGCAAAAAGACAACCAGGATCTGCTTTTAAACCAATTGTTTATGCTGCAGCTTTAGAAAATGGTTTTTCACCTAATACAATTATTTTAGATGCTCCTTTTGTAGAAAGCCAAGGTGTTGGATTAAAAAACTGGAAACCTGAGAATTACGGAAAAAAATTTTATGGTCCTACTACTCTTAGAAAAGGTATTGAATACTCAAGAAATTTAATGACAGTTAGAATAGCAAAGATTTTAGGTTTAAACAAAATTTTAGATTTATCAAAAAAACTAAATATATACGATGAGATACCTGAATTACTCTCTGTTTCATTAGGTGCAGCTGAAACTACTTTGCTTAACTTAACTTCTGCTTATGCACCTTTTGTAAATGGAGGAAAAAAAATTGACCCATCCTTAATATCTAGAATCCAAGATAGAAGAGGAAAAACAATTTTTAAGAAAAAAAGTAGAAAATGTATAGGGTGTGACAAATTTGTGAGTGATCAAATATCTCTTCCTTCAATCAAAAATTCTGATGAGAGGATATTAAGTAAAGAAACAGCATATCAAATGACTTCAATTCTGAGGGGAGCTGTTGAGAGAGGAACTGCAAAAAAACTAAAAGGTCTTAAGGTACCACTAGCTGGTAAAACAGGAACTACCAATGATAATTACGATGCGTGGTTTATCGGATACTCCTCTAATTTAGTAATTGGA